>ENA-OUOG01003516-OUOG01003516.1-marine-metagenome-genome-assembly--contig:-NODE-3516-length-14525-cov-6.664106_pt1 | contig 14525 bp, 10 predicted proteins | sample MGYA00248635_ERZ508505 | MGnify/ENA primary metagenome ERZ508505 (study PRJEB26176, sample SAMN06267871) | marine metagenome | isolation source: Saanich Inlet, British Columbia, Canada | place: Pacific...
TTGTCGGAGCGATACGGCCAGCACCGTCCGCAAGACGCCGATGTGATCGTGGCGCTTGGGGGGGATGGGTTTATGCTGTCTACCTTGCATGCCACCCAAGCCATTGAGGCCCCGGTTTATGGTATGAACCGTGGTACGGTTGGCTTCTTGATGAATGAATATGCCGAAGAAGGCCTGATTGAACGCCTTGAGGCAGCAGAGGAGGCCGTGATCAACCCTTTGCATATGCGTGCGGTTTCGGGAAATGGCCGTGTGACCGAAGTATTGGCGATCAATGAGGTCAGTTTGCTGCGCGCAGGCCCGCAAGCGGCCAAATTGCGCATCTATGTTGATGGCAAGCTGCGCATGTCTGAGCTGGTCTGCGATGGCGCGCTTTTGTCCACGCCTGCGGGCTCAACTGCCTATAACTACTCGGCTCATGGGCCGATCCTGCCAATCGGGGCGGATGTTTTGGCGCTGACCGCGGTCGCGGCCTTTCGGCCTCGGCGCTGGCGGGGGGCGCTATTGCCCAAAAAGGCGGTTGTGAAATTCGAAGTAATCGACCCAGAGCGGCGCCCCGTGATGGCTGATGCCGATAGCCATTCGGTATTGGACGTCCATGAAGTGGAAATCCGCTCCGAGACGGATGTTGCCCATCATATCCTGTTCGACCCCGGCCATGGCTTGGAAGAACGCCTGTTACGCGAACAATTCGTCTAGGCATTTGCCTGAGTCATCGTCGTGATTTTGACGCAGACTGGCGGAGTGCTGAGAAATAGTTTAAGGCTAAACTAAATTCAGAACTGTGACCTTCCGAGAGGCAAAATGAGCGAAGATAGCAAAGACGGACTGCGCGCCGCTGCCCTTTTTTATCACGAGAATCCCAAGCCGGGTAAGCTGGAGATCAGGGCGACGAAACCCTTGGCAAATGGCCGCGATCTTGCGCTGGCCTATAGCCCGGGCGTGGCAGAAGCCTGTCTTGAGATCAAAGCCGACCCCGCCAATGCCGCGCGGTTCACGGGGCGTGGAAACCTTGTGGCTGTTGTCACCAATGGCACGGCCGTTTTGGGTCTGGGCAATATCGGCGCGCTGGCCTCGAAACCTGTCATGGAGGGCAAGGCGGTCCTGTTCAAGAAATTCGCGGGCATTGATTGCTTCGATATTGAATTGAACGAGCCTGATCCCGAAAAGCTGGCCGATATCGTTTGTGCCCTTGAGCCGACATTTGGCGCGATCAACCTCGAAGATATCAAAGCGCCCGAGTGTTTCATCGTCGAGAAACTCTGTCGCGAGCGGATGAATATTCCCGTTTTCCATGACGATCAGCATGGCACGGCCATTGTCGTCGGGGCGGCGGCGACCAATGCGTTGTTGCTGGCGGAAAAGGACTTCAAGGATATCAAAGTTGTCTCGACAGGGGGGGGCGCTGCGGGGATTGCCTGCCTCAATATGCTGCTCAAACTGGGTGTGAAGCGCGAGAATGTGTTTTTATGCGACCTTGATGGTTTGATCTACAACGGGCGTGAGGCAGGCATGACGCCGCAAAAGGCCGAATATGCCCAAGGCGACAGCCCCGCGAGCCTTGATGATGTGATCGAGGGGGCTGATCTGTTTCTGGGTCTGTCTGGTCCGGGTGTTTTGACGCCTGAGATGGTCGGCAAGATGGCCTCAAAGCCCATTATCTTTGCGCTGGCCAATCCATCCCCTGAAATCCAGCCTGATGATGTGCGCCGTGTTGCCCCCGATGCGTTGATCGCCACTGGGCGCTCGGATTTTCCCAATCAGGTCAATAACGTGTTGTGCTTTCCGTTCATTTTCCGTGGGGCCTTGGATGTCGGTGCGACCGAGATCAATGATGCCATGAAAATCGCCTGCATCGAGGGGATCGCGGCCATGGCGCGGGCCACCACCAGCGCGGAGGCCGCCGAGGCCTATAAGGGCGAACAGCTGACCTTCGGCGTTGATTACCTGATCCCGAAACCCTTTGATCCGCGCTTGATGGGGGTTGTTGCCAGTGCGGTTGCAAAGGCCGCGATGGATTCGGGCGTCGCGACACGCCCCTTGGAGGACGTGGAGGCCTATAAGGCCAAGCTGAACCAAGCGGTGTTTCGGTCCGCGCTTATCATGCGCCCTGTCTTTCAAGCCGCCTCCACAACCTCGCGTCGCATCGTCTTTGCCGAGGGCGAGGATGAGCGGGTTTTGCGGGCCGCGCAGGCCATGTTGGAAGAAACCACTGATAAACCCATTCTCATTGGCCGCCCCGAGGTGATCGAGGCGCGTGCCGAGCGGGCAGGGCTTACGATCCGCCCTTCGGTGGATTTTGAATTGGTGAACCCCGAAAACGATCCGCGCTACCGTGATTATTGGCAGACCTATCATTCGGTTTTGGAGCGTAAGGGCGTTACCCCTGATCTGGCCCGCGCAATCATGCGCACCAATTCCACAGCGATCGGGGCTGTGATGGTCCACCGCGAAGAAGCCGACAGCCTGATTTGCGGGGCTTTTGGTCAATATCTGTGGCACCTCAACTATATCAGCCAGCTTTTGGGCAATGAGGGGCGTCATCCCGTCGGCGCGCTCAGCTTGATGGTGCTGGAGGATGGGCCGTTGTTTATTGCCGATACCCATATTCACCAATGCCCCACGCCACGCCAGATTGCAGAAAGCGTGATCGGCGCTGCGCGCCATGTGAAGCGTTTTGGCATTGCCCCGAAAATCGCACTTTGCTCGGGCAGCCAATTTGGCAATCTCGACAGCGATAGCGGGCGACGCATGCGCGAGGCCTTGGATATCCTCGACGGCATGGATCTGGATTTTGTCTATGAAGGTGAAATGCATATCGATTCCGCGCTGGATGCCGATCTGCGTGCGCGCATCTTCCCCAAATCACGCCTTGAGGGGGCGGCCAATGCGATGGTCTTCGCCAATACAGATGCGGCAGGGGCTGCGCGCAATATCCTGAAGATGAAGGCAGGCGGTTTGGAAGTTGGACCGATCCTGATGGGCATGGGCAATAAGGCCCATATCGTGACCCCCTCCATCACGGCGCGTGGATTGTTGAATATCTCGGCTTTGGCGGGAACACCTGTTTCGGTCTACGGCTAGGCAGGTCGCTCGGGCCAAGTGGTTTTCAGGGGCGGGGTTTGCAAACCCCGCCCCTTTTTGCACGCAAAACTTGCAAGCCTCAAAGGTTTGCAAATTCATACAAGCTGTCTTTGAAAATTTTGCAAATTTTTTGCGGCTCAATGGCTTGAATGGGCGCAAGACGCTTGCCGTTTGTATCTTGGCTCTCGTATCAAGTGATGGCTTTTGAGGAGGAGCCATCATGGATTATTCACATAGTTATGCGCGCGCGAAATCGGACCCTGAGGGTTTCTGGCTCGAGGCGGCTGCAGGTATTGATTGGGATCAAGACCCCTCAAAGGCGCTCTTTGAGCAGAATGCTCCGCTCTATGAATGGTTTTCAGATGGCAAATTGAACGGCTGCTGGAATGCGGTCGACCGTCATGTCGAGGCGGGCCATGGGGATCGTTTGGCGATCATCCACGACAGCCCCGTGACGGGGTCGGTTCATAAAATCACCTATGCGCAATTGCGTGACCGTGTGGCCTCACTGGCGGGGGCTTTGCGCGACAAGGGGATCGGCAAGGGCGACCGCGTCATCATCTATATGCCGATGGTGCCAGAGGCGCTTGAGGCGATGCTGGCCTGCGCGCGGCTTGGTGCGATCCACTCTGTGGTATTTGGTGGGTTTGCGGCGAATGAACTGGCGGTGCGCATTGATGATGCCAAGCCCAAATGTATCATTGCCGGGTCTTGCGGGATCGAGCCCGGGCGGGTTGTGGCCTATAAACCGCTTCTGGATGGTGCGATTGATGCGGCGACCCATAAGCCTGATTTTTGCGTGATCTTCCAACGTGAACAGCAAGTGGCCGAGATGATCGACGGGCGCGATGTCGATTGGCACGGGTTCCAATACGGGGTGACACCAGCCGATTGCGTGCCCGTCGAGGGCAATCACCCCGCCTATATCCTTTACACTTCGGGCACGACGGGGCAGCCCAAAGGCGTTGTGCGCCATACCGCGGGCCATCTGGTCGCGCTGAATTGGTCGATGCGCAACCTCTATGACATGAACCCGGGCGAGGTCTATTGGGCGGCCTCGGATGTGGGCTGGGTCGTAGGGCATTCCTATATCTGCTACGCGCCATTGGTCTTTGGCTGCACCACGATTGTTTTTGAAGGCAAACCTGTCGGCACACCTGATGCAGGTACCTTCTGGCGGGTGATCCAAGACCATAAGGTCAAAAGCCTGTTCACGGCCCCCACGGCCTTCCGCGCGATCAAGCGTGAGGATTCCGCGGGTGAGTTGATGGGTGACTATGACATATCCAGTCTCGAGAGCCTGTTTTTGGCAGGCGAGCGTGCTGACCCCGATACAATCCTATGGGCGCAGGAGAAATTGGGCGTGCCTGTCATCGACCATTGGTGGCAGACGGAAACGGGCTGGTGCATTGCAGGTAACCCCATAGGGATCGAGAAACTGCCGATCAAAATCGGCTCCCCTTCGGTGCCGATGCCGGGCTATGATGTGCAGATTCTGGATGAAGGTGGCCACCCCGTAAAAGACGGTGACTTGGGCGCGATTGCGGTGAAGCTGCCACTGCCACCTGGCACATTGCCGACGCTCTGGAATGCCGAGGAGCGTTTTTTCAAAGCCTATCTCAATCAATTCCCCGGATATTACGAGACGGGGGATGCGGGCTATAAGGATGAAGATGGCTATCTCTATATCATGGCGCGCACGGATGATGTGATCAATGTGGCGGGCCACAGGCTGTCTACTGGCGGTATGGAAGAGGTCTTGGCGGCCCATCCTGACGTGGCGGAATGCGCTGTGATCGGTGTCTCGGATGATCTCAAGGGGCAGTTGCCGCTTGGGTTTTTATGCCTGAACACCAGTGCCAAAACCTCGGCTGAGCAAGTGGCCAAGGACTGCGTCCAGCTGGTGCGTGAAAAGATCGGACCAGTCGCGGCCTTCAAATTGGCGGTGGTTGTGGACCGTCTTCCCAAGACCCGCTCTGGCAAGATTTTGCGGGGCACTATGGTCAAGATTGCGGATGGGCAGGACTTCAAAATGCCAGCAACGATTGATGATCCAGCGATCTTGGATGAGATATCGCAGGCCCTTGCCTCCTTGGGGTACCCCAAGCAGGGCTAAGGTTTCTCTTAAGGCAGGCTTGCGCTTGGGCCTTGGGCTATTCAAACTGCAAAAAACGCAGTTCAGCCCGAGGCCGCACCATGTCCCTGATCGAAGAAGCCCGCGCGATACGCCTAAAGGCCTATGCCCCCTATTCCGAATTTCAGGTGGGGGCTGCGATACGCACCCAAAGCGGCACGGTTTTCACGGGCGTCAATGTCGAGAATGCCGCCTACCCCGAGGGGACCTGCGCCGAGGCGGGAGCCATCGCGGCCATGTGCGCCGCAGGCGAGCGTGAAATCATAGAGGTCGCTGTGATTGCCGATAGTCCAGACCCAGTCAGCCCATGCGGTGGCTGCCGCCAGAAACTGGCCGAATTTTGCGCGCCAGACGTGCCTGTGACCATGGTCACCACACGTGGCGCGCAAGTCACCATGACCATGGCCGAACTTCTGCCAGGTGCCTTCATAAAATCCTCTATGGATAAGGCATAAGCCCCCCAATGGCAGACGCCCGCGCCATACTCTCCAAGCTTCGTCACGGGGTGGAAGTGTCGGAAGATGACATGACTTGGTTTGCCAAAGGCCTTGCCTCAGGCGCGGTGTCTGATGCGCAAGCGGGGGCCTTCGCGATGGCGGTCTGCCAAAAAGGGCTTAGCCGTAAAAACCGCGTGCAGCTTACCCATGGGATGTTGAATTCGGGCCAAGTGCTGACTTGGGATCTGGATGGACCTGTCCTTGATAAGCATTCCACAGGCGGGGTCGGGGATTGTGTCTCTTTGATGCTGGCGCCTGCTTTGGCCGCTTGCGGGGCCTATGTTCCCATGATCTCGGGGCGGGGTTTGGGGCATACGGGCGGCACCTTGGACAAGCTCGACGCTATTCCAGGTTATCGCAGCCAGATATCTACCGCCGAGTTCCAAGACATCGTCGCCGATATCGGCTGTGCAATTGTGGGGGCCAGCGGGGATATCGCGCCTGCGGATAAACGGCTTTATGCCGTGCGTGATGTGACCGCCACCGTCGAAAGCATCGACCTGATCACAGCCTCGATCCTGTCCAAGAAGCTGGCAACCAGTTTGGACGGTTTGGTGCTGGACGTCAAAACGGGTTCGGGGGCTTTTATGAGAGAGGCCGCCAAAGCCGTGTCCTTGGCGCAATCTCTGGTGGATACGGCCCAAGGTGCGGGCTGTATGACCTCGGCTTTGGTCAGCGATATGAGCCAGCCTTTGGTGCGATCGGCAGGCAATGCCCTTGAGGTGATCGAGGTGATGGATGCGCTGACAGGCACGGCCGTTAGCTCGCATTTGCATCGCTTGACCGTGGCGCTGGGCGGCGAGGTTCTGGCGCTGGGCGGGCTTGCGGCGGATGCAGCCGATGGGGAAGGGCGGATTGATCACGCGATTGCCTCGGGCCAAGCGGCGGAGATTTTTGGCGAGATGATCGCAGCCCTAGGTGGTCCTCTGGATTTCGTGGATCGTTGGCGCGACCGTTTGCCTGCCGCGCGTGTCGTGCTTGATGTGCCGCCAGCGCAATCAGGCTTTGTGAGCGCGATTGATACGCGCGCTTTGGGGGAGGTCGTGGTGCATCTGGGGGGCGGGCGTCTGCGCGAAGATGACAGGATCGACCCTGCCGTTGGCCTGTCCGAGATTGCCCGTATCGGCGAACGCGTGGATGGTGAGCGCCCCTTGCTGCGCCTGAATGCCGCCAGCGACGCCATGGCGCGCGAGATGATGGGGCAGGTGATCGAGGCCTTCACCCTGTCTGATACCAAGCCCGCAGCACCACCCCTTATTCATGAAAGGATCGCCTGATGCCGCGCGCCTTTCTGGTTGTGATGGATTCCGTGGGATGCGGCGGTGCGCCTGATGCGGATACGTTTTTCAATGGCTGTCGGCCCGATACAGGGGCCAATACGCTTGGCCATATCGCACAAGCCTGTGCGCAAGCCCGTGCCGAGGACGGGCGCAGCGGCCCGTTGCATATGCCCAATCTTGATGGCTTGGGCTTGGGGGCTGCGCTCAAGGCGGCCTCTGGGGTTGAGGTCGAAGGGCTCGGAGCCAAGCCGCAAGGGCTCTGGGGTTGCGCGCAAGAGGTCAGCCGCGGCAAGGACACGCCTTCGGGGCATTGGGAGCTGGCAGGTCTGCCCGTGCCATGGGATTGGCATTATTTTCCCGATGAAACCCCTGCTTTTCCGAGTGATCTTATAGAACAAGTGAAGACGCTCGCAGGTGTCGATGGTATTTTGGGCAATTGCCACGCATCAGGCACCACCATCATCAATGATCTGGGCGAGGCGCATCAGAAGACCAACTGGCCGATATGCTATACATCTGCCGATAGCGTTTTCCAGATTGCCGCCCATGAAGACAGCTTTGGCTTGGAGCGTTTGCTTGATCTGTGCCAAAAGCTTGCCCCCAGCCTTCATGCCATGAATGTCGGCCGCGTGATTGCGCGGCCTTTTGTCGGGCAGGCGGGCAGCTATACCCGCACAAAGAACCGCCGCGACTATGCGATAACGCCTCCCGAACCAACGCTTCTGGATTGGGCGCAAACGGCGGGCCGCACGACCTATGGGATCGGCAAGATCAAGGATATTTTTGCAGGGCGGGGTGTCGATCATTCTTTGAAGGGCGGGGATGCGGAATTGATGGAGCATCTGGCCCAAACCGTCCGAACGGCCGAGGAAGGCAGCCTGACATTTGCCAATTTCGTCGAATTCGACAGCCTCTATGGCCACCGCCGCGATGTTTCGGGCTATGCGCGGCATCTGGAATGGTTCGATGCGGGCATCAAACCTGTTCTTGCGGCGTTGCGCCCCGATGATTTGATGATTTTCACCGCAGATCACGGCAATGACCCCAGTTGGAGCGGCACCGATCATACCCGCGAGCGCGTGCCTTTGGTTGCAAGCGGTCCGATTTCGGGGCAGGTGGGTATACGTGCTTTTGCTGATGTTGCCGCCAGTATTGCTGCGTTTTTGAGTTTTCCGTCACAAGGTCCGGGGCAGAGTTTCCTATGAGAGATATTCCGAAGGTAGAGCTTCACCTGCATCTTGAAGGGGGCGCACCTGCCGCCTTCATTCGCGGGTTGGCGAAGGAGAAATCCACCGATATCTCGCGGATTTTTCGCGAGGACGGCTCCTATGATTATCGCGATTTCTGGCATTTTCTTGAGGTCTATGAGGCTGCAACCAGCGTTCTGACCTCGCCCGAGGATTACGCCCGTTTGACGCGTGCAGTCCTTGAGGAAAGTGCCGCCCATGGCGTTGTCTATTCCGAGACCTTCGTGTCGCCCGATTTTTGCGGCGGTGGTGATTTGGGGGCTTGGCGCGAATATCTGGCCGCCATGCAGCAAGCCGCATCAGAAGCCGAGCGTGATTTCGGCATCACTTTGCGTGGCATCATCACCTGTATTCGCCATTTCGGCCCCGAGAAATCCAAACCCATCGCCCGTTGCGCCGCCGAGACGGCTGGCGATTGGATTGTGGGTTTCGGCATGGCGGGGGATGAAAAAGCCGGCGCGCCACAGGATTTCAAATGGGCTTTTGACTGCGCCCGTGAGGCGGGGTTGAAATTGAGCGTCCATGCGGGCGAATGGGGTGGTGCGCAATCAGTCAGCGATACCCTTGACGCGCTGACGCCCGAGCGGATCGGGCATGGGGTCGAGGCGATTTATGATGCAGCCGTGGTTGACCGTCTGGTCGAGGAACAGGTTGTGCTTGAATGCTGTCCTGGCTCGAATGTGTTTTTGGGGGTTTTCCCGTCCTTGGACAAACACCCCATCGAGACGTTGCGCGAACGCGGCGTAAAGGTCACGGTCTCCACCGATGATCCGCCCTTCTTTCACACAACGATGACGGCTGAGTATGAACACCTCGCCCGTAGCTTCGGCTGGACCGAAGACCATTTTTCTCAGATCAATCAAACCGCCGTTGAGGCCGCTTTCTGCGATGAGGCGACCAAAACAAGCATCCGCAAAAAACTAGGATTTCCAGCATGACCGAGCATCTCACAATCGTTGATCACCCGCTTGTCCAGCACAAGCTGACCTTGATGCGTGAAACAAAGACCTCGACCAGTGAGTTTCGCCAGTTGCTGCGCGAGATCAGTCTTTTGCTGGCCTATGAAATCACCCGCGACCTGCCGATGACCACCCGCAAGATCGAAACCCCGCTGGAGGCATTGGACGCGCCTGAGATTGCGGGAAAGAAATTGGCGCTGATCTCGATCTTGCGGGCGGGAAATGGCCTGTTGGACGGCATCTTGGAATTGGTTCCTGCCGCGCGGGTCGGATTTGTGGGGCTCTACCGTGATCACGAGACGCTGCAGCCTGTGAAATACTACTTCAAGGTCCCAACCCAATTGGAGGACCGCATCACCATTGTTGTCGATCCGATGCTTGCAACGGGCAATTCATCGGCGGCCGCCATTGATATGCTCAAGGAAGCAGGCGCCAAGAATATCCGCTTTTTGTGCCTGCTGGCCGCACCTGAAGGGGTCGCGCGGATGAAGGAAGCCCATCCCGATGTGCCCATTGTAACCGCCTCTCTGGATCGGCAATTAAACGATATCGGTTATATTCTGCCCGGACTAGGTGATGCGGGTGACAGGATGTTTGGCACAAAATAAGCCATTCCGAACCTTTACATTGCGGCTTTTCTGAGGCAGTTATTGGGCCTGGATTGGGAGATCGTGATGCGGACATCTATCGTCCTTTTTGTCTGTGCAGGGATGGCATTGGTTGCTGCGCCTTTGGTTGCTCAGCGAAGTGTTGCGGATACGTCTGTTCCAGCCGAACAGCCTCCAGCGAGCTTTTCGTCCAACCAATATGTCGATAGCGACGGCTGCGTGTTTATTCGCGTGGGTCGGGGTGAGCAGACCTCATGGGTGCCGCGTGTTAATCGCGCGCGACAAGTTGTTTGTGGCTATCGTCCCTCACTTTCAGGTGGGGCTGCCCAGGTGGCCGCTGCCCCCGCCCAAACCCGTCCTGCTACGTCAGCGGGTGTGGTTGATTTGACCGCAGGCATGCAGTCCCCATCTAGGACAAGCGCAGTAGCATCAGTGCCGCGCGGTACCCCCGTTTCCGCTGCACCTGTTGTGCGTAGTGTGGCGCCGGCAACGACCGCTCGGACGGTCGCGGCACCTGTTGTCACTACTGCAATCGCCCAACCGCGCACCAGCCCCAATACTTTAGGACAGGCGATCAATTCTGCTGCACCGGCTATTGTTCGCGCGCCCTCACCCGTCGGCTCGGGTAGCGGTGGCTGTCAATGGAACACGATCAATGGTCAGACGCGTTTGGTTCAGGGGCGTCACCCTGTGCGCTGTGGCCCGCAAGCTGTCCACCCCGGTGATACAGTTCGTGGCCCGCGCAATGGCTTTGGCGGAGTGGGGCAATCGAATTTTGCTGGTGTCGGCTCGGTCACTGCGGCAGCTCCTCCCGGCTATGTTGCTGCGTGGGACGATGGTCGCTTGAACCCCAGCCGTGGACCACGCACAGCGGCAGGTGACGCACAGATGAATGCGATCTGGACGCAGACAGTCCCGCGTGAGTTGGTGCAATCTGCAACGACCTACGCTGCTCCGATCGTGTCCTACAGCAACCCACGAGAGCAGGCACCGCGTCTGCGGGCCACAACCTCGACCCGCGCGCCGAGTGCTGCGGCCCCTCAGGAGACACGCATCACCGCGAATTCGGCACATCGCTTTGTGCGCGCCGCAGATTTTGCATCTCGGGAAGAAGCAGAAGCAGCGGGTCGTCGTTTGGCCGCGCAAGGCTTGACCGCGCGGATTGGTCGGGTCCAGCGGGGCGCGGCTACCAGCTACACGATTTTGGCGGGTCCCTATGAGACATCCGCTGCATTGGCGCAGGGCTTGGCCGTTGCACGCAGCGCGGGTTTCCCAAGCGCTACCACGAGGTAGGTTTATCCGATTATGGTCAAAAGAGCCGCGCCTAGGCGTTGGTATTCTTTTGCGTGGGGCGGCTTATTCGGAACAGATTTCCTGCAAGGCGATCCAATTTCCATCCCGCATCAAAGGGGTGTGTTGCTGGCCGCGCATCGGGTCGCCTTCGATCAGGGGCAATGTCGTCTCGCCCGAGATGTCCAAGGCATAGGCGTAGGTCGCAGCCGGTATTTCGACCTCGGCCAATCGTGCCAATAGCGCTGCGTCCGAGACGGGATCAGGTTGGGATGTCAAAATCTGGGCGGCGCGCGCATGCAGATGTTCCGAGCTGATATCGCCCGTGGTGAGCATCACGAAAGTTGCGGGCAGGCCTGCCTCGGCCAAAAGTGTTTGCATCGGCGTGCTTGTTTCGCGGCGAATATCTTCGGCCAATAGGAAAGCCGCCAATACTTCGGGGCTTTCATAATCCTCAACCAAAGCGCGATTGATGACGATGATATTTCCGGGCAAATGCGCGGTCTCCAGCACGGCTTGGCGCAAGACGATGATCTGGGGCGTATCGCTGGTTCCAAAGACGCGGCGGGCCAATTGATTGAGGGCTGTCACACCTTCGGGCGAGGCGCAGTTGCGCCCTGTGAGGCGGGTGATCTCGGCCAAGATATCGCGCCCGACTTGGGCGCGTTTTGCATCTGGCAACAAGGAGACCGTCTGGCGGAGCAAAGCATCTGGCAGCCATATCACAGCACCCAGAAATACAATCAACCCCGCGCCCAAGCCAATAATGCCACGCAATCTTCCCGGATGGGGACGGCGACGGTCAATGACAATGCGCAGTTTCTCGATGGCGGCGATCATCTCTTCGTCTTCAAGCTCGAGCGTTTCATCGCCGCTTTCATCGGGGCCATAGATCGCAGGCAATTCACCGGGGTTCAGGCGTTTCACAGCAGGCAAAGACCAATGCGACAGTGCGCTTTCAGACATGGTGGAGATCATCAGTGTTGCATCACCAATGCTCACAAGCACCTCGCGGCGCTGACTATCGGGGGCGTCGCGCCAAAGGCCTGTCGCCTCCAGTCGCTGGTATTGCTCAAGCGCGGTCATGCCTGCCTTGGCTCTTTGTTGTTCTGCTCAATCCTAACCTAGCCGAGCACGCGGCCTCGGACAACTGCTGGCGCACGCCTTAGAGATTTTGTGCGCTATTACGCAGTTCGAATTTCTGGATTTTGCCAGTGGAGGTTTTGGGCAGCTCCTGAAAGATTACATGTTTGGGGGTTTTGAACCCCGCCAGTCGTTCCCGTGCAAAGGCAATGATTTCAGCCTCGGTGACTGTTGCGTTCTCTTTCAGCTCGACAAAGGCGCAGGGCACCTCGCCCCATGTCTCATCAGGTTTTGCGACCACAGCGCAGAGCAGCACGGCGGGGTGATGCATCAAGGCGCCCTCTACCTCGACCGAGGAGACGTTCTCGCCGCCCGAAATGATGATATCCTTGGCGCGATCGGCGATCTGGACATAGCTGTCGGGGTGCTGCAGGGCGATATCGCCCGTGTGGAAATAGCCACCCCGAAAGGCCTCGGCGGTGGCGGTGGGGTTCTTGTAGTAGCCTTTCATGGTGGAATTGCCGCGCATCATGATCTCACCCAAGGCTGTTCCATCCATCGGAATTTGGGTCATGGTGTCAGGGTCCATCACGGTGATGTCGTCCATATTGGGCATGGCGACCCCTTGGCGGGCCTTTATGGCGGCGCGTGCGCCCCCCTCGAGATCACCCCATATATCCTCTTGCCATGTGCATTCCGTGGCGGGGCCATAGACCTCGGTCAGACCATAGACTTGGGTCACATTGAAGCCCATGGTCTCGATCGCGGCCAAAGTGGCGGCGGCAGGGGGCGCGCCTGCGGTAAAGACCTCAACCGTGTGATCAAAGCGGCGCTGATCCTCGGGCTTGGCATTCACCAGCATGTTCAACACAATCGGCGCTCCGCCAAAATGGGTTACGCCTTCATCCGCGATGGCATCATTGATGGCCTTGGCCGTGATTTCACGGCAGCACACGGTCGTGCCGCCCATCATCGGCATGGTCCAGACATGGCACCAGTTGTTACAATGGAACAAAGGCACGATGGTCAGGTAGATCGGGTAGAGGGTCATCCGCCATGAAATCGGCGTGCCCATGGTGATGAGATAGGCTCCGCGATGATGATAGACTACGCCTTTGGGCCGCCCCGTCGTGCCTGAGGTATAGTTCAGCGCAAGGCTTTCCCATTCATCTTGCGGCATGATCCATTCAAAGCTCGGGTCCCCCTCGGCCAGCAGCGCCTCATAGGTCAGATGCCGCCCCGTGGCGGGGTAGCCTGAGGCCTCATCGGGAACCTCGATGATCAGCGGTTTTGCACCATTGTCCAAAGTGGCGATGGCCTCTTCGACGGTGCCAAGGAACTGGGTATCGGCAAGGACAAGCTTTGCCTCTCCATGGCCCAAGATATAGGCAATCGTTCCGACATCGAGGCGCACATTGATCGCATTGAGGACCGCGCCACAGGCTGGCACGCCAAAATGCGCCTCGACCTGAGGGGCGGTATTGGGCAGGACCGAGGCCACCACATCGCCTGGCTCGATCCCATGTTTTGCCAGACCTGAGGCAAGGCGGGTCACGCGGGTGAAATACTCGGCATAGCTGCTGCGAAACCCGCGATCGACAAGGGCGGTACGATTGGGAAACACGCGATTGGCGCGGATCAGATGCGACAATGGCGTCAGCGGCACATAATTGGCTTGGGTTTTCTCAAGCCCCGTTTCGTCCTTCATCCATCCCATGTCGCGGCCTCCCTTGCCACCTGTCCTGCATCAGATTTGCATGTGACAAGGGGCAAGGGAAGAGCGCAATTCCAGCTCAGGCGGCGGGGTCCAATGCGGTGGCAAAGCGCGTGTAGAAGCTTTGGCCTTTCTCGCCCATTTCGCGCAGCAAAGCGGGGCAGGCAAAGCGCGCTCCGAATTGCTCCTGAAGGTCGTCGCAGCGGGCGGCGGCATAGGGCGTTCCCAGCATATCGAACCAGCTGAAGGGGCCGCCCGACCAAGGGGCAAAGCCCCAGCCCAAAATCGCGCCCACATCACCTTCGCGGATATCGGTCAAAACGCCTTCTTCCAAGGCGCGCACAGCCTCAAGCACTTGGGTAAAGAGTAAGCGGTGCTGCACATCCAGCAGATCGGGTTGATCCTCGGCCTGTGGATATTGCGCGGCCAAACCCTCCCAAAGCCCCAGACGCTTTCCAGCCTCGTCATAGGCATAGAACCCAGATTTCGACTTGCGCCCCATTCGGCCCTCATCGGCCATCCAGAATAAGACCTCATCAACCGCATCATCGGGATAGGCATCCCCCATCGCGGCCTTGGTGGCCTTGGCGATTTTGACGCCCAGATCAACCGAGGTTTCGTCGACCAAT
>ENA-OUOG01003518-OUOG01003518.1-marine-metagenome-genome-assembly--contig:-NODE-3518-length-14523-cov-10.827772_pt1 | contig 14523 bp, 11 predicted proteins | sample MGYA00248635_ERZ508505 | MGnify/ENA primary metagenome ERZ508505 (study PRJEB26176, sample SAMN06267871) | marine metagenome | isolation source: Saanich Inlet, British Columbia, Canada | place: Pacific...
TAACCCTGATCTGATCAATGTTCTGGGGGCAAGAGCTATTCAGGGTAAGGCATATCTGCCCGGATCAGAAGATGATATCGAAGATGCTACACCTGATGTCTAAATCCCGCTTTCAATACGCCAGAATCATGATAATGACTTTGATGCTTGCGATAGGCGGAACGTTAGCAGGAATGATGGTTAGCACAGATGCTTTGGCGGCGGCAAAAACCTATTCATCCAAAGGCTCAACAGAAAATCCCCGCCATGTTCTGGAAAGATGCCGGCTCAAAAAAGTTGAGGTTGTTGATGGCGTGACCATGTGTATTTACCGGTCGCAATCGGGCAAAAAAGTAACGATGAGTGCTGAGGACCCAAGCGCCGGCTGTCAGAAACAATTTAAATGTAAACGATAGATTTACCGCAGTTTATTTTTGTATTCTGCTAGCGTCAAGATTGACAAGCATGGCATAGCCCGCGGATTTCGATAGTCGATTTTGTTGGGGTAAAATTCAACTTATCCAGCAAGATACGCGCGGCACTTTCCACGGCGGTATGCGGCAATTCCTGAACCAGTCCACATAGATCACAAATAATAAAAGACGTATTCAGATTATCGGTCGAACCACAGGTTTCCATCTGGCATACGATATAGGCATTTAAGCTTTCCAGACGATGAACAAAGCCAAGCGAGATCAGCTGATCAAGTGTCCGATATACCTGAAGCGGTGCTTTAAACCCATCATCGCGCAATTCATCAAGGATAGTATATGCGCCCAAAGGACGGCCGGCTTTAGCCAGCGTTTCAATCACCTGAGATTGTTTTTTTGTCAGGTCGTGTTTGTTATGGGCGCTTATTATTGACATGAGATTATCATAACTCTTTTCCGGGGATTTGGTTATCTAATTTCATCTTGAACGTTGGCGTTTCGGTATAGGCATGACCGATAAGACAAAGCATATCAGCGCCGCAACAACAATGCTGGGCCCCGCAGGAATATCCCATTCCAGCGATCCCAACAGCCCGCCCCAGACAGAAATCAGCCCGATGATAGATGAAAATATAGCCATCTGTTCAGGTGAGCTGGATAGCCGCCGTGCCGTTGCCGCCGGAATAATCAGCAATGCCGTGATCAGCAACACGCCAACTATTTTCATGGAAATTGCAATAACGCCGGCCATCATAATCATGAAAATAAAATTGGCATGATCCGGGCTTAATCCTTCTGCTGTTGCAATTTCATAGCTAACCGTGGCGGCAAATAATGACCGCCAGATGATAAAGACAACCGCAAGAACAGATATTCCGCCTCCCCAGATGATAGCCAGATCAAGCGGAGTGATGGCGAGAATATCGCCGAACAGAAAACCCATCAAATCAACACGAACCCAAGTCATAAACGCCAGAACCACCAGACCGATAGCCAGCGAAGAATGTGCCAGCATCCCCAGCAAAGCATCAGAAGACAGGCTGGCACGGCGTTGCAGAACTATCAAAAGCATTGAGACCGCCACCGAAATACCAAAAACCGCTAGCGTCACATTTATGTCAAACAGTAACGCGAGGGCAATGCCAAGCAACGCAGAATGCGATAGCGTATCCCCGAAATAGGCAAGCCGCCGCCAGATAATAATGCAGCCCAAGGGCCCGGCCACAAGCGCTACGCCGATCCCGCCAAGAACAGCCCGGAAAAAGAAATCATCAAGCATCGATATTTTCCTCACCACCGGTTCTGGCGTTGTGATGAATGCGGCCATCGGGCAGGTGTTCGTGGTCGTGGTTATGTTCATAAAACGCCAGACCAGAGGTAGCATGTTCGCCAAAAAGCGATTTAAACGCCGCGCTGGAAGCCACATTTGCCGGTGAGCCGGAACAGCACACATGGCCATTCAAACAGATCACCCTATCGGTTGTCGCCATCACGATATGCAGGTTATGCGATATCAAAAGCACGCCGCAATTCAGCGTGTTGCGAATATTTTCGATCAGGCTGAATAGCGCCAATTCCCCGTTGGAATCCACGCCTTGAACCGGTTCGTCAAGCACCAGAAAATCCGGCGCACGCAAGATAGCCCTTGCCAGCAGAACACGTTGAAACTCACCGCCTGACAGATTGCTCATCTGGGCATTGGCCAGATGAAGCGTGTCTGTTGATGCCAGCGCATCGTTGATTTGCGCGCGGCTTGCCCGATTGGTCAATTGCAGAAAGCGGTTAACAGATAGCGGCAATGTCCAGTTCAGATCAAGTTTTTGTGGCACATAACCAACATTGAGATGTGGTTTACGATATGCCGTTCCTTCATCCGGTTGCAGCAATCCCAGTGTCAATTTGGCGGTGGTGGATTTGCCCGACCCATTGGGGCCGATCAGGGTAACAATCTCCCCCGCAGACACGCTCATGGAAACGCCGCGCACTAACCAGCGATCTGATCTGGATATTCCGGCATTTTCTAGCGATACGAGCATTTCGGGTTCTTTTAATACAGACATATTTTCAACTTATCATAATTATGCGGAATTAAATGACTATTTTAACTGCTTGGCATTCTATAATGTTATGTTATAACATAAAGATTAATCAATGTTCTATCACAAATCGGTTTACATTTACATCCATATTCTGCGAGGGATAACATGCGTAACGTAACATCCATCTTTCTGGCCACAACTATGCTTGCGGCCGGTATAGGCGCGGCACAAGCTGAGGTTAATGTCGTTGTATCCATCAAGCCGGTGCATGCGCTGGTCGCGGCGATTATGGACGGGGCTGGCACGCCTGATCTGATTATTGAGGGCACAGGGTCGCCGCATAATTATGCGCTAAAACCGTCGCAGGCTCAGCTGTTGCAAAACGCTGATCTGGTGTTCTGGATTGGCCATGATTTTGAACAGTTTCTGGAAAAACCCATTGAGGGCATTGCCACAAACGCCACATCAGTCGCGTTGATGGATAGCCACGGATTGACGAAAATCAAGCTCCGTGAAGGGGGCGATTTTGAAAATCATGATCATGACGATGACAACCATGACGATCATGACGACCACGCAGACCATGATGAAGACCATGATGATCACAGCGATATTGATCTGCATTTCTGGCTGGACCCGATTAATGCCAAGGCAATGGTTCATACCATTGAAGACGCGTTAACCGCCGCTGATCCGGAACATGCCGCCACCTATGCGGCCAATGCGGAACGGATGATGGGGCGGCTGGATGATCTGGTGGTTGAGGTTGATGCCGCGCTGGCACCGGTGAGGGGGCAGGGATATATCGTCTTTCATGACGCGTATCAATATTACGAAAGCCGGTTTGATATTGCCGCCGTGGGATCAATCACCGTCTCGCCAGAGGTCATGCCGGGGGCAAAACGGGTGAGCGAGTTGCAAGCCAAGGTGCGGGAACTGGACGCAACATGCGTGTTTTCCGAACCGCAATTTGAGCCGAAACTGGTATCCATCATTATTGAAAATACCGATGCCCGCACCGGTGTTCTGGACCCGTTAGGGGCAACGGTGGCGCAAGGGCCCGATCACTATTTTACCCTCATCCGCAATATGACCAAAGCGTTGACAGATTGCTTGAAACCCACAAGCTAACCGCGACCGCTTGATCATAAGACCAAATCAAAACCGCCCCGCACCCCATCCCGATTGAACAACAACCGGAACAGGGGTGGGGGTTATTTTTTGGTGCCGGTTTTAGTGGTGCCAGTTATATTTTACGTTTTGCTAATACATCATCATGTATTTTTGCGATTTCTTCGCGGCACAGTTTCATCATATCCTCATGCGGCGTTTTCCCCGCATCGGTTTTTTTAGAATAAAGCCGTTCCATCCGATCCGCCGTGTTATCATTCATCCAGTTTTTTATATGGTCAATGATCAGATCATTTCGATCTTTGCCCAATTCGCTCTGATAATATTCAAGGCTGTTCATCACATGCAGGCGGCTAAAATAATCCTGCTCAAGAATGGACGACTGCATGATGGCTTGCCCCGTGATGCGTAACCCCCAGATGATAGGCATGATGATAAAACCCAGAATAGAAAAGACAGGAAAAAACCTAAGCGGATTTGAAAGATCAATTTGTTCAGTAAGCTTGTTAAATATGCTATCACCTGAAAAACACGGAAGCCATCCAAGACATTCAATGAAGCCAAAAACCAGTAAGAAAAACAGAACTATGATAACAAAAAGAATTAGAAGTAAAATCACTTGAACCCGGCGGAACCAATTACTTCGGTTTTTTTGCTCATCAATAGATTTGCTGAGGGCGCTAATAATCTTTTCTCTCTGACCGTAGGCATCTTCTGTTTTGTTCCGTTTAGATGCAATATCTGCCGCTGATCGGTTTTTTTGAATGGTTTCATCATCAGGGTTTAGCCGCAAAGCCTCATCATAATCTTTTATGGCTTCGTCATATTGCCTCTGACGATATTTTACTCCTCCTCTATTATTCCATGCGGCACCGTCCTGAGGATTAAGCCTAATGGCTTCACTACAATCCTCAATTGCGCCTTGGTGGTCACCCAGAGCATGTTTTGAAAACCCTCTATTAGTCCATGCTTCATCATTTTTGGAATTAAGTCTAATGGCTTCATTATAATCATTTATTGCCCCTTGGTGGTCACCAAGATCATTTTTTGCCACACCTCTATTAATCCATGTGGCATCGTTTTTGGAATTAAGCCTAATGGCTTCATTAAGATCATGTATTGCCCCTTGGTGATCACCCAGAGCATGTTTTGCCGCACCTCTATTGCTCCATGCGGTATCGTTTTCGGAATTAAGCTTAATGGCTTCATCAAGATCATTTATTGCGCCTTGGTGGTCACCAAGAGCATGTTTTGCCGCTCCTCTGGAATTCCATACTAAATCATTTTCAGGATTAAGCTTAATGGCTTCATTACAATCATCAATTACACCTTGGTGATCACCCAGAGCATGTTTTGCGAACCCTCTATTATTCCATGTGGCATCGTTTTCCGGATTAAGCCTAAGGGCTTCATTATAATCGTATATCGCATCTTGATAGTCACCCAGAGCATGTTTTGCGAACCCTCTATTATTCCATGCAGAATCGTTTTTATGATTAAGCTTAATCGCTTCACTATAATCATCAATTGCGCCTTGGTGGTCACCCAGACGATATTTTGCCGCCCCTCTATTAATCCATGCTGCATCGTTTTTGGGATTAAGCTTAATGGCTTCGTTATAATCATCAATTGCACCCTGGTGGTCACCTAGATTACGTTTTGCCCCTCCTCTATTATTCCATACTAAATCATTTTCAGGATTAAGCTTAATGGCTTTATTAAGATCATCAATTGCGCCTTGATGGTCACCCAGAGCATGTTTTGCAAAACCTCTCTTAATCCATGCGGCGTCGTTTTCGGGATTAAGCTTAACAGCTTCACTACAATCATCCATTGCGCCTTGGTAGTCACCCAGAGCATGTTTTGCCGCACCTCTATTGCTCCATGCGGCATCATTTTTGGGATTAAGCCTAATCGCTTCACTATAATCATCCATTGCGCCTTGGTGGTCACCCAGAGCATGTTTTGCCAAACCTCTGCTGTTGTATGCGAAATCACTTTTAGGATTTAATTGAATAGCTCTAGTACAATCATCAATTGAACCCTGATAATCACCTAAGTATTGTTTTGCTAAACCCCTACTGCTCCATGCACGGTCATTATTTTGATCTAATTCAATGATATTGGTTAAATCATCAACTGCCCCTTGATGATCACCTAAAAATCCTCTGGCAACACTTCTATTCATCCATGCAACATCATTGTTTTTATCAAGTGCGATGACCTCATCCATTTTTCTCAATATTTGCGGAGCCCGAAGATCACTTCTTTCAGGATTGGCTTCAATTATCTTTATAAGTTCATGTGCCTGCTTAAGCAGTTCTTGTATTCTCTTTATACTTTTTTCGGCGGCTGATCGGTTTTTTTGAAATAGTTTATTGTCAGGGTTTAGCCGCAAAGCTTCATTAAAATCTTTTATGGCTTCTTCATATTGCTCCAGACGATATTTTGCGAACCCCCTATTATTCCATGCACCATCATTTTCGGGATTAAGCTTAATGGCTTCATTATAATCATCCATTGCGCCTTGGTGGTCACCCAGATCATATTTTGCTGCCCCTCTATTAATCCATGCGGCATCGTTTTTGGGATTAAGATTAATGATGGCTTCATTAAGATCATCAATTGCGCCTCGGTGGTCACCCAGAGCATGTTTTGCCGCCCCTCTATTAATCCATGAAGTATCGTCTTTGGGGTTAATCTTAATAGCTTCATTATAATCATCAATTACACCTTTGTGGTCACCCAGAGCATGTTTTGCCGCACCTCTATTAATCCATGCCATATCGTCTTTGGGATTAAGCTTAATGGCTTCATCAAGATCATCAATTGCGCCTTTATAATCATCCAGATTACGTTTTGCTACACCTCTATTAGTCCATGCTTCATCGCTATTTGGGTTTAATTGTATCGCTTTATTTAAGTTATTTAAGGCCTCTTCATGATTATTTAGATAAAGATGACCCACTCCCTTATTATTCCATGCAGTATCATTGATTTCATCAAGTATGATGGCATCATCCATTAATGACACTACTTGCAACGCTAGTTGGGTTTTATTTTCCGGTTCAGTCTTAATCCGCTTTAAGCGTTCATATGCCTGCTTAAGCAGTTCTTGTATTCTCTTTATATTTTCTTCAGCGGCTGATCGGTTGTTTTGAAATAGTTTATTGTCAGGGTTTAACCGCAAAGCCTCATCATAATCTTTTAAGGCTTCCTCATATTGACCCAGACAATATTTTGCCCATCCTCTATTATTCCAAGCACCATCATATTCTTCATCAAGCGTGATGACCTCATCCATTAAGTCTAGTGCTTGTTGTGCTAGCTGGGTTTTATTTTCCGGTTCAGTATCAATCCGCTTTAAGAGTTTATCTGCCTGCTCAACCAGTTTTTGTGCTTTTTCTTTATTCGATTTTGAAGCCATGACGCGTCCCCCCGCAATATGTATTGCTGGTAGCGTACATGATGAAAGTTAACAAAAGGTTAGCGTATAGCCGAATTTGCGATTTTATTTTTTACGCAAATCCCCCCGTTATTCAGGCGGGGTGGGGGGTTCGGTTTGCGTATAGGAAATAGAAACTCAGGCTGCTGATCACAATGATGGAACCGGCCACCATCATGATGCTTGGCCGTTCGCCGGTGCCTATCCACACCCATAGCGGCCCCATAATGCTTTCGGTCAGCATGATCAGCCCAACGGTGGTCGCCGAGGTATAGCGCGGGGCAACCATCAGCGCGAAAAACGCCATCGGCAGAACCAGTATGCCCATGGTCAGCAAGGCCAGCATCTGATGTGTTTCTGCTGGCAATACCGGAACCGCATTGCCCAGCAATACCCACGCCACCCCCACGGTCATCATATTGGCCGTGCCAGTGGACAGCATGGTCGGCAATTCCGGATAGCGGCGTTTTAGCACCATGGCAAAGCCTAATCCGGCCGCCGTGAAAATCCCCAAACAGCCGCCGATAATCGGGCTACCGGTGGGGGCGCCTATCGCCTCATGCCCGCTGGTCACCACAATGACAATCCCGATACCGCAAAACAGCACCGTCAACCATGTCTGGATAGATGGCTTTTCCCCCAGCATCGGAATAGAAAACAGCACCGTAAATATCGGCATGGTGGCCAGCGCCGTCAACATGACGGTTGCCGAGGTCATGGTGATTCCAATGGCAAAGGTGATGGCATCAACCGTAAACACCCCGATCAGCAATAATCCCACCGGCGATAACGCCACGCGGATATCCTGACGCAAGCGGCGGGCGGCAAAGATCAGCCATAGCACCATCAATGTGCCGCCCATCAACAATCCGCGCCAGAATAATAGCGACATGCCTTCCAGTCCGGTGATGCGGATCAATAACGCATCCGGTGCCAGCAAAATCACGCCAAACCACGCAATCAGCGCGCCGTTAGGTACGGATTTCACCGGAATATTCGGGGCAGCGGTAACCGTCATGATATGTTCCTTTTATAAATTAGATTATTATAATTTACCGGCTTTATTGCTTCACCAGATCACGCATAATGGGCAGGCTGTCATTCGCCGCCGCATCCGCGTGCCAGACCCCACGGCAAATCGCCCGTGTCATACATAACGCCGCCGCATGCCCCAGCATAGCCAGATCATATCCATCACATGGCCGTTGATGCTGGCCGGTAGACACGGCAAAAATCAGATCACCATCCAGCGGTGTATGGGATGGTTGCACCGCCCGTGCTATGCCGTCATGGGCGGCGGTGGCAAGCCGTGTCAGGCTAGCTTTATCCAGCGCTAAATCGGTGGCTATGATACCGATAACCGTGTTGCTGTTCTGATGCGGATGATGTTTTGTTGTCACGGCAAGCGGATCATGATGTGGCGCAACGCCCAGATCGCCATATTCGCCGTTTATCTCAGCATGGCCGCCCCAGAACCGGTTGCTGGTCGGGCAATGGACACTGCCCATGGGGTTTGCCGCCACCAGCGCGCCTATTGTTACATCATTATCACAGACCAGCGAGGCCGAACCCAGCCCGCCTTTAACCGTGGCGGTGGTCGCGCCTGTTCCAGCGCCTTGCGTGCCTAATTTAAAATCCGTTTGTGCCGCGTCATAGGCATGCTGGCCTAATGCGGCATAGGGGTTTTCTGACCATGATTTATCGCCGCCATTAAGCAAATCAAACAGAATAGCCGCCGGAACAATCGGTACGGTTTGATCCCCAACCGCAAAACCGCGGCCGGATTGATGAAGCCGTGCCATCACCCCGGATGCCGCGTCCAGCCCATGGGCGGAACCGCCGGATAGCACCAGCGCATCAATCATCTGTACCATTTTATCAGGTGCCAGCAAATCGGTTTCCCGCGTGCCGGGCGCACCCCCCATGACATGCATGGCGGCGGTAAATGGCTGATCAGCGGTCAGCACGGTAACGCCGGATTTCAATCGGGCATCGCTGGCATGACCCACGCGCAATCCCTCAATATCGGTGATCAGGTTTTGCCGGCCGGTTGATTTCAATGTCATCATGACTATGCGCTATCCTGTTCTGATCTGATCGGGGATGGCATCCAGCAACGCCCGTGTTGCCGCGTGTTGCGGATTCTGGAATATGGCATCGGTTTCACCCATCTCAACACATTGGCCGTGTTCTAATACCATCACACGATGACAGATGGCGCGGATGACAGCAAGATCATGACTGATAAAAATCACAGACAAATTGCGTTCAGCCACCAGATCAGTAATCAGCGTCAAAATCTGCTGGCGGATCAGGGTATCCAGACTGGATGTTGGCTCATCAAACAGTATCACATCTGGCGCTGTGATCAATGCTCTGGCAATGGCGATACGTTGCCGCTGGCCGCCCGAAAACGCATGGATATGGCGATGCATCATATCGGGGTCAAGCCCAACAGATTGCAACGCTTTAGCGACTTTATCCGTGATCGCATTTTCGGTCAGACGTTCCGGCATCAACCATAGCGGTTCGGCAATAATGCGCCGGACACTATGGCGCGGATTAAACGCGCTATACGGGTCTTGAAACACCGCCTGTATGCGGCGGCGCATGGCTGGCGGCATGTGATCAGGGGTGACGGCATCACCGGCCAGCGTGATCATGGCCGGATCAGCAGCATAATCAGGTTTTTCCAGCCCCAGCAATAATCGCGTCAATGTCGATTTGCCAGCCCCGCTAGCCCCGACCAGCCCCAGACATTCGCCTTGCGCCAGCGTGAGGGAAATGTCCCGCAATACCGGTTTTTGGGCATGGGCTTTGCCAAGCATGGAATGACCGGTTGCATATGTTCTGGATAAATGGCTAGCGGATAATATGATATCAGAATTATCGTTCTGACCGGATGGCCGGGGTGGGCGGTGCTGATCCATGTGCGTCGCCGCCAAAAGTTTTTGACTAACCGAATGTGTTAACAACTGGTTAACCGGCTGGGTGGCGGCATAATCCACTATCTGACCCTGATCCATGACATATATCTGTTCCACCATTTGCGCCAGAACAGCCAGATCATGGCTGATCATAAGCAACGCCATGTTATCCTCATCCGCTAGCCGGTTCAGCAATTTTAGAATCTCATTTTGTGTGACGGTATCCAGCGATGTTGTCGGCTCATCCGCGATCAGCAATTGGGGTTTGCCAATAATCGCCATGGCAATCATCACCCGCTGGCACTGGCCGCCAGATAGCATATCCGGCAAGCTGTCCGGTGATATGATATCCGGGGTTAGCCCAACGCGGCTAAGGCTATCCAGCGCCATGTGATGCGCGTCTTGCCCGGATATACCATGTGCTAATTGTGCGGCTTCGGCAATTTGCGCGGCTACCCCCTGAACAGGATTAAGCGCAAGGCGTGGGTCTTGAAAAATCATGGCAACGGTTTTGCCGCGATGGTCGCGCATAGCCGCATCATTAGCCAGATCAATGTCATTGCCATGAATATGCATCTGGCCGGTGACGTGGAAATCTGGCGGTAATAAACCCATCATGGCTAGCGATAGCACCGATTTGCCAGCCCCGCTTGCCCCGATTAACCCGATCCTGTCGCCAGCGTTGATGGATAATGAAATGGCTGATAACAGCATATTGTCATGGCGGCGCACGGATATGTTCTGAACCGTGATTAACGCGGTTGGGGGTTGATTATTTTTGAAGTTATTATTTTCCGCGATATCGGTTTCAGCAATATGGGCGGCTGGCACCACGGCATGATTGGGGTCTATCCGCTGGCGTAATCCCTCACCGATCAGATTAACCCCGATAACGGTCAGCATAATGGTTAACCCCGGGACAATGGCCATATGCGGGGCAAGCCCGATCATGGTCTGGCTATCGGCCAGCATCCGTCCCCAGCTAGGAACAGGTGGCTGTGCGCCTAGCCCCAGATAGGACAATCCGGATTCGGCTAATATGGCTAGCGAAAACTGGATCGTTGCCTGCAGAATCAGAACCGGTGCAATATTCGGCAAGATATGTTCAACCGCGATGCGCGGCATGGATTTGCCAGCTAACCGCGCGGATTGAATATAGGTCATATGCCGTTGCTGCATGGCTGAGGCGCGTGTCATACGCAAAAATACCGGAATATTAAACAGCCCGATGGCCAGCATGGCAATGCTGATCCCGGCACCAAATCCGGCGGTTAGTAGCATGGCCATAATCACCGCCGGAAAAGCAAATAGCACATCACCGCCACGGGTCAGCACATGATCCCATACCGGTTTATGGTTGAACGCCGCCACCAAGCCCAGCGGCACGCCGCCTATGATACCGATCATCACGCTGATCATTGCAACCGCCAATGTGACCGGCGTGGCGGCCATGATTTGTGATAGGATATCACGGCCAAAATGATCAGTCCCCAGCCATGCCCCCATTGATGGGGGTTGCATGCGGTTGCTGATATCCATGATCCCCGGATCAACCGGTGTCCAGATAAATGAGATGAGCCCGGCCAGCGTGATCATGCTTACTATCATGCCGCCAATAAACAAACCTGTGATCCGCTTGCGCGGGCGTGGTGGTGAGGCATATGGCGCTGTCATGATGTTGGCCGCCGTAATCGGGGGTCTATAATGGCATAAACCAGATCAGTGATAAATGTCACGGTCACAACAATCAGCACCATCATCAGGATAATCGTTTCAATCAGGATAATATCACGCTGGCCAATCGCCTGCACCATGAGCCGACCCAGTCCGGGCAAGCTGAACACATTTTCAATAATGATGGCACCGGCAATCAGAAACGAAAACTGCATCCCCATAATGGTCACAACCGGTATCAGCGCATTTATCCATCCATGCCGCCATAAGGCCTGATCACGGCTTAACCCTTTGGCGCGGGCGGTGCGGATATAATCCTGCCTTGCGGTTTCGATCAGCGCTGATCGCATGACGCGTAATAAAATTGTTGCTTGCGGAATGGCCAGCGCAATCGCCGGTAGGGTAAGTTCGGCGATGCCGTTTATCCATCCATGATGCCAGCCGCTAAAGCCGCCAGCAGAAACCCAGCCAAGCTGGATAGCAAAAATCATGATCAGCATGAGCGCAAACCAGAAATTAGGTAAGGCAATACCGATCTGGCTAAAAAAAAGAATAATCCTGTCATGCCAGCGGCCTTCGCGCGCGCCTGCCAGAAATCCAAAAGGAAGCGCAATAAGCACGGTGAAGATTAACGCATATATGGCCAGTGGTAATGTGACCATCATGCGTTCGGCCAGCAATTCGGCAACAGGTGTCCGGTAGGTATAGGATAACCCGAAATCACCATGTAACATGCCGCTAATCCATGCCAGATATCGCGGCAAGGCATTCGCATTAAGCCCAAGTTCATTACGAAGCGCGGCAATGGTTTCCGGCGTGGCGTTAATGCCAAGCATGGTTAAAGCCGGATCACCCGGTATAATCTCAAGCAGGGCAAAAATGACCACTGATGCGATGAAAAGAGTTAAAATTAAAACGCCAAGACGACGCAGAATAAATCCAGCCATATGTCATCATATACCTGATTTGGTAATGGATTTGGGAAAAAGATATCAGTTTTTCCAGTAAACCCCTGTCATATCCATCGCCTGGGTTGGGGCATGTTGCCATAAACCGGATAATTCTGCTTTGGCAATGCCGGCATTAGCCAATTGAAACAAGAACACATTAACCTGATCATCGGCAATATGCCGCTGGGCTTGATGCAATAAAGCCGTGCGTTTGGCCGGATCAGTTGCTTGATCCAGTTCCGCCATGATGGATTGAAATGCCGGATTGTCATATTGAAAATAATAATCAGCCCGTGCATAGATACCGATATCAAACGGCTCGGTATGGCTGACTATGGTCAGATCATAATCCCTGTTGCGAAAAACCTGTTCCAGCCATTGCGCCCATTCCACCGGCTCAAGCGTGACGGTGATACCAATCTGGTTTAGCTGTGCCATAATAATCTCACCCCCACGGCGGGCATAGACAGGCGGCGGCAAGCTGATCGTCAGATGCAAATCACTAACCCCGGCATCAGCCAGCAATTGCCGCGCCGTGTCGGGATCATAGCCGGGGGTGTTGGTGAGGTCGATATAATCAGGATGATGCGGGGCAAAATGTGATCCGATAGCTGTGCCATAACCGAACATGGCGCCATCGATAATATCCTGCTTGTTGATAGCCATGGCAATAGCCCGCCGGACATCCCGCTGATCAAAAGGCGGACGGGCGTTGTTTATGGCCAGTATGGTTTCGCCTTCGGTTGATCCGTTGATTAGCGATAGCCGATTATCAGACGCTAGCATGGCCAGATTTTCCGGTGCCGGAAAAACCGGAAAGGCATCAATTTCACCTGTTTGAACCGCTGCCAACGCGGCCACCGGATCAGAAATAAATCGAAATGTCACCGCGCTTAGTTGAGCGGGCTTGCCCCAGTAATCCGGATTTTTCTCAAGAATAATGCGGTCGCCTTTAATCCATGATTTGACTTTAAAAGCGCCGGTGCCGATAGCGGATTGACGCAATTGATCCACGTTATGCGGCGCGATAATAACCGCATCACCCCATGCCAGCTTAAACAGGAAATTACCATCCGGCTGATGCAATGCTATGGTCAGCTGATCTGGCGCGTTGATGGTGATATTGGCAATGCCGGCATATAACGCTTTCTGTGCATTGGTTGATGCATCTGATCTGGCGCGGTCTAGCGAAAACTTAACCGCCGCTGCATCCAGTGGTGTGCCATCATGGAATATCACCCCGTGATGAAGCGTGAAATGATATAAAAGCCCATTGTCGGAAATGTCCCATGATGCGGCTAGTTGGGGGATAATATCACCGTTTTCAGTAAATCGCGTTAATCCTTCGTAGACATTGGCATAAAGCACCTGATCAATGGCACCGGCGGCGGCGCTGGTCGGATCAAGATGCGGAGGTTCTAGCTGAAGCCCGATTATGGCATCTGTGCGGGTATCAGCAAACACGCTAACAGGTAACGTGGCATTAACCGCCGCCACAATGATGATTGCCATGATAATTGATTGTAATTGTAAAAATCCGAGAACAGATAAAATCACACGCGCCATAACTATGCATACCTAAAATAATGAAGTTATCTTTTTTATAGCATTTTCCGTTTTCGGGAAGCAGTTTTTATTGACAAAATGATCGTTTATTTGATTATAATAAACTTATATCAATATTACTTTACTATTTATCAATATATGTGAGCCATTAATGGAAACATTAACTATCAAAATCTGGCGTGGCGCTGATACCGGATCATTTCAGACATTTTCCGTACCGAAACGGGAAAACCAGACCATTCTGGATGTCGTTACCGAAATACAGCAACGTCAGGATCAAAGCATTAGTTATCGTTTTGCTTGCCGTGTCGGGGTGTGCGGATCATGTGCTATGACCGTTAATGGTAAGCCGCGCTGGACATGCCGTACCCATATCGGGGC
>ENA-OUOG01003519-OUOG01003519.1-marine-metagenome-genome-assembly--contig:-NODE-3519-length-14519-cov-3.776278_pt1 | contig 14519 bp, 10 predicted proteins | sample MGYA00248635_ERZ508505 | MGnify/ENA primary metagenome ERZ508505 (study PRJEB26176, sample SAMN06267871) | marine metagenome | isolation source: Saanich Inlet, British Columbia, Canada | place: Pacific...
AACGCTGCGGAGCAGCGGATGGCTTTCTTTCTCTTTTTAGTTGGGTACAAGGGCACCAGTGAAGGGTTCTTTCGCCGATAGGCGAAAAATCCCGAGTATCCCAAACCTACATTTCGTCAAAAAAAGGGTCTTCATTATATTATACTTTACCCAAGGACATTTGAATTTCAATAAGAATTAGGACTATGAGTTGTGGCGATTTCTACTAGGATAGACTTCGATCATTTTCAACGTGAACCTAATTGCTTCCTATGGTGCTCTAAATAAGATCTATTCCCTGAACTCAATGAATGAATACGATCAGAAATACTAACACCTAGCCTGTTGTAATCCTGATCAGAAATGTTAGGGGTTAATATAATTTTACCCGAATCCTCGAAGCTGATTAAATGCTTATCGAACAAAGCGTCATAATTTGGATTCAACAGCAGACCGTTATTGATATCCGTGCGCTCATATCCGTCCGAATCCTTCCACGACTTGATGTGTGAAGCTATCAATAGCTCTCGTTTTCCAACGCCTGATACTGCGCATTTTGAATTCCAACGATAGATTAGGCTTGTTCTATACGCACCTTGCCCTACTCTACTTTTTATGGTTGTTTCCTTTTCTGTCACCAAAGTTTCTATAGCTGAATGGGTATAGGTTTTCTGAGGCTTTTCAACTTGAATTTGCGCTCCAACTTTCTTAAAATAAAAGATGATCATCTGCCGATCATTCCGCTCTCTATCTTTTCCTTGTTGGTAATCAAAATCATATAGTTCCAATTCCGATTTGTACTGAACCAACCCTTTCCCCACAGCCTCGAAGAAGAATATTCTATTACCAGATTCTAGGTGATTGAGCAGTGCGAGGTTTCCCCTAGTAAACTCCATATCTCCGACCTGACCCTCTCCAGTGTATGCATAGATATTCTCGCTAACCCAGAGGTCAGAATAACCATGCGTATGCCCTTTTCCTCCTGAAAAAATGAAAATAAACGGATGTGAACGAGAAGGACATATACCACTCTGCCAATTCCCACCGTACATAGCATGAATATCTCTTCGACGATTGTAAACCGAATCAATCTTAAACATAGAGTGGCATATTTGTCCTGTTAATGTACAACATACCATAGCCTCAAGCGTAAACATTTTCAACTTTACGTTGATAACTATTTAATATTAACTCACTGGTCAAATTTTGACCAGCAGCACTAAATTGTACATTGAAATCATTAGATAAGAAACGATGAAATTTAGCGGACACGATACTTTTGCTTGCAGGACAACTTGGCTTTATAAAGGTATAGACCTACTTAACAACAAGAGAAATTCTGATAATCAGATAGATATAACTATCCTCAACGGACATCAACCTACCATTGAGCTTGGTGTGGGAAAAAACATGGTCAATGCAATTAAGCATTGGTTGCTTGCCTTTGGGATTGTCGAAATGGAAGAAAACGACTTTGGAGTTCTTGCTGAACTGATTTATGCAGACGGTAACGACGATAACAATCTTGATGCTTTCATAGAAGACAAGTTCACTTTATGGATTCTTCATCACGAGATATGCACGCGACAGTACGCATCAATTTTTAATTATTTCTTTAAAGAGTATTTCAAACGGAAATCAACTCGAACGTTTTCTGAATCTGAATTTGTTGGATCACTCGCTAGCTATATCAAAGGAGAGGGAGAATCTCTTCCATCACTTAATTCTTTAAGTACTGATTTCAGATGTCTTATCGATACCTATTGCATAAAGAAGAGCAAAAAAGCAACCTTGGAAGATAACTACACGACTCTTTTGACCGAACTAGACCTAATAAAAAGAACTGTTTTTAGAACTGGCGATAACGAGATCATTTACGAACTAAATACCCAAGCTGCCGAAAATGAAAGCACAACGCTAGTTGCGACGCTCCTACTAAAATCCTTTGGGGTTAAAGGGTCGATAAGTATAACGCTTGATGATGTCTATTTGCACTTAGGAACAATTTTACTATTAAATAGAGATTCATTCTCAAAAATACTCGAAAAGGTAGCCTCTGATTTTAGTTCAGATTTCTCATTCAAACAAAATGAAGCAACCGGAATTCAAGAATTACAAATCAACACAACGAGTTCATGGATGGACTTTGTTAAAAAACACCACTACCAAGTATGCTAATATCAACTAACATACTTAAGAATGATGATTCGTCATTCAACTATATCGTTACGAATAATGCTCAATCCATTTACACCCAAGTTACAACTGCATTGTCTAGTAAGGTTAGCTGTTTTAATCTAATTGGATCTTATGGAACCGGGAAAAGCTCATTTCTCATTGCCATGGAGTCAACAGTCAAAGGCAAAACACAGTACTTCAAGGGGTCTATATTATCTAAGAAATCTAACTTCGTTAAGATTATTGGCGATCCTAAGCAATCACTAAGAACTTCATTGGCCCAAGCTCTAAAAGTTAAGGACAGCGTTGATGAAGTAATTAAAGCCATCACCAATCTCACAAAGAAAAAGGATTCCGTTTTTATCATTATTGACGAATTCGGTAAATGTCTGGAGTATGCCCTTTTAAATAACCCTAAAGAAGAGACCTACTTCTTCCAACAATTAGCAGAGGCAGTAAATGATTTAGATTCCTGTGTATTGATTACAACACAACATCAAAATTTCGATGCATACACCGCTGGAGCCAGTCAATCTGACGCTGTAGAATGGGAAAAAGTTAGCGGACGGTTCACGTCAATCAATTTCAATGAACCAGCGGAAACTCTAATCAAGCTTGCTGTACCAACATTGAAAGATCTTAAGAATCATGAAAAAATCACGCCTGCGCTAAATAAAGTACTTGATGACACTAGACTTCTCCCAGTTGGATACTCCGCTGCGCTCGCCGAAAATGATGTTAACGTAAGTCCTCTTGATGGGATTACTAGTTACGTTGTCATCAGCTTATTACAGAAATATGGTCAAAATGAGCGCTCCTTATTTTCATTCTTAAATGCTACCGGGTCACATAGCATTTCTGAAAAAGAAAATGAACAACCATACCTTCTTTCGGACTTTTACAATTATGCAATTGACCGTCTTTCTCACGTTATTTACAGTAGTGGAAACCCAGACAAATTACAGTGGGAATCGGCAGAACGAGCTATTCAGCGCGCAGACCATCACTCAAGTATTGATCCAAGGATTTCACATCCCATTTTAAAGTCCATACTTTTAATTAACGTTTTTGGAAGAGAAGGTTTATTTGATTTAGAAACTGCTAAAGACTACTTCAGCACCGCTTACGGTTTGGAAGCTGAAAAAACTCTCGACGAGTTAACTGATAAGAATATTATTCAATTCCTAAGACATAAGGGTAAACTCACTTTTGTAGAAGGAACCGACATCAACATCCAAGGTGAGTTAACAGAAGCGAACCGAAAAATCCCTGCTTCCTTAGATTTAGAAAGCGAATTTAATCGCTTGATGGCAATAACACCGGCGCTTGCAAAAAGACATTATTTAATCTCCGGAACACCACGGTTTGCCGAATTTCACTTAACTAAAGAATCATACAATTATAGAGCTTCTGATTTAGACGGAAATACTCACATCTTCATTTCGACGGGTAAGATCTCTGGCATCACTGCAGAAATTATTTGTCAATTAGAAGGAGCAATAGACCTCGAAGAGCTTGTAAGAGATGTTGTCAAATATGAGATTATACTAACCAAGTATTCGGAAGATTTCGTCGTTAAAAAAATCATTGCGCGAGAATACTCTTATGCACTCGAAAAGCTCCAAAAAGCTTTTAATAAGAAAGTTTTTGAGGAAAGCCAATGGAAATTCAGTGGCAAAAAAACTAACATCGACTCTCAACGCAGCTTCAACACTCGACTCTCAGAATTTTTCTCACAGAAATACTATTCAGCACCGAAAATCAATAATGAACTAATAAATAAATCGGTGCTATCTGCGAGTATTAATACTGCTAGAAGAGCACTTCTGAGAAGACTTTTAGACAGATACCAAAATCCATCCTTGGGATATGATTCTAAGAAATTTCCTGCAGATAAAACTATCATCCACTCTACTTTGATCAAAGAGGGAATGCTTGATCTAACGACTGGGGTTATCAAAGCGCCAACAAAATCAAGTAGCTATTTCGACGCATGGAAAGCTGGAATAGATTTCCTCGACGACAGCCGTAACGGAAAAAAGAGTATACACGAACTTATCGAAATCCTAAAAAGAAAGCCTTATGGACTTAAGGATGGACTTATCAAAATCTGGCTGATGTTTTTCCTTGTGGCAGAGGAAGAGAATTATGCCTTGTATTATTCTCCCGAGAATAAGTTTTTACCCTACTTCTCGGATGATATTTATGAGGCCATTTTAAAGAAGCCCGAGAACTTTGTTATTAAGAGATATAATTATGACAGACTATCCGATGAATTGATTGCAGAATACAAAAGATCATCTTTATATCTTGAACAAGGTGATGCTGCAAGTGCAAGAACAGCTTACTTTAGGATTTATGGTGAGCTCTTGAGCAAACTAAAAAATCTTGAGACCTTTACTAAAACGACAAACTCTAGGCTTAGTAAAGAAGCAATCGGATTCAGAGATGCTCTGATAAAGGCAAACGACCCAGAAGAAGCCTTATTGTCTTTGATTCCGAATGCTATAGGCTTCAATGACGTTCTAAGCATGACAACGGAGCAAACAGCTTCTTATTTCGTGAAAATGCGAGATGTGGAAGGTGAGCTCGGTGAATGTTTTGGTGTGTTGCTCAACGAATTTTATGGATTAATAGCAACATCACTCGGTCATTCTAAAGAAGTAGAAATGAATCGCTTAAAAGATGGATTTAAGCAGTCCACTATTGGAGTTGATACTAACCAACTTAATAAAGAAAGTCGAGTACTTTTCATGAGGCTTGGAAGTCCTTTGGATATAAAAAACGCCTGGACAAAGTCCGTTGTAGATGCTATTATTGGTAAAAATATAGAATCCATTAAGGATAATGAGTTAGCACTCGCATTTAAACAAGTGAAATCGAAGATTGACGATTTGCTCGAAGCTTGCCAACTTTTTTCATCGGGAGAAGGCGAAAATCAGTTTGTGCTGAAACTGACCCTTCCAGATGGAACAACCTTCCGTAGAATTATGAATAAAACAGATATCAAGACTCAGAAGATGAATTCATCGGATATCGAAAAATTGGCTAACCAACTTTTAAAATCACTATCGTATGACTAATGTAAAACATCTTTTAGGGATTTCTGGAGGAAAAGATAGCGCTGCATTGGCCCTTTATCTTCAATCTAATTATCCGGAATTAGATACCGAATATTATACATGTGATACTGGAAAAGAGCTTACTGAAACCTATGAGCTAATCGGCAGATTAGAGTCTGCACTGGGCAAAGAAGTTGTTAGATATCATAGTTTCGATGAGACCAAAGTAGCTATAGAAAACCCATTCGATCACTTTCTTGCTTCATACGGACACTTCTTACCTTCTAGCGGCCAAAGATGGTGCACTCAAAAAATGAAGTTAGAACCATTTGAAAAGAATGTTGGTGATGAACCGACAATATCTTACGTGGGTATTCGAGGAGATGAAAACCGTGAAGGCTATATTTCGAAGAGGGAAAATATTCAAACTATTTTTCCTTTCAGAAAAAACATCTGGTCGAGTGACGTAATCAAGACTGCATTCTCTAAACAACATATAACTACGTTGAAGCAGGCTCTTAAAGATCAATTAGACTCGAGGGAATCTAAAGCCGCCTTAAAAATATTTGACACACCCTTAAGCTTAACGTTTACCTTGAATCATAAGGTTGATTCGCTTCTAGATTTCAATACTCGCGCCTTTAATCATGCTATTCATACAGTCTTAAAAAACACGGACTACCCCGTGGGTAAACTTGAGGACTACCCATTGCTCGACAATAAAGATATTTTAGGTATTGATGATATATTCAAACTACTTGAAGAGTCAGGCGTAGGTATTCCCGCGTATTACTTACCCGTTGAATTCACAGCCAATGTTGACGGAGAAATTAAAACTGGTACTTACTCTAGATCCCGTTCAGGCTGCTTTTTCTGCTTTTTTCAACAGAAGATCGAATGGGTGTGGCTTTTAGAGCAGCATCCCACTTTATTCGCAAAAGCAGTTGAATACGAAAAAGATGGTTATACGTGGTCTGAAGAGCCTTTGACTGACTTAATGAAACCCGAAAGAGTGAATCAAATAAAGTCCAACTATATTAAAAAAACCGAGCGCGCTCAAAAGCGCGCTCAGAATCAATTAAATTGGAAAGACGAGATCCTAAACTCTGAAGGTATAGGATGTTCCAGTTGTTTTATTTAGAAGATAATACTGCACTTGAATAACTCGCTAATAACTGCTGTAGTTGAACTCCCATATTCGCTCTAGCAGTCTCTAACACCAGCCTATGTTGGTATAGTTGTGATTCATTTATGGCCATAGTACCAATTAAGAACTTAAGAGCTTCGAGTCCTTCTTCATTATCGTTGTCTATCATAGGCTCCAAAACCATTTCATAGAACGCATGATTCTTATTTATCTCGATTAAAGTAAACTCTTCACCGACTTCCTCGAAATCCACAAAAGTTGTTCGTGCTTTATTTTTAGTAAAAATAAAGAAATGTTTACCATTTGAGCGCTCAAGCTCTAATAAAGCCTCATCTTGCAGTTTTTTATTGCCCTTAAACTCACTTTTATTCTCTAAGAAATCCAACACTTGCCTTTTCTGAACTTCACTTAACACATTACGAGGAGGACATTTTGAGCAATTCCCGGAACTATCCAGAGGTACTTTATGAATAAAACAAGCTTTTGGTGAAGGCATCCCACATTTGGCGCATTGCCCATCTACAAGTCGTACCTTTGGATGAAGATTACAGTGAGTCAACACATGTCCACATTCTTCATTTGAACATCTACCTTGTTCTATTGTCTGTTGTTCACACTGAGGACATTTATTTTTTTTGACTTCCTTGCCATATTCTTTGATAGCTTTGGTGTGGAAGTTGATTAATCCCGTTATATAATCTGAGATATCATTCATTAAAACATGCTGTGGATCGAGGTTCCCTACATCAGCTTGTTTTACGCATCGAAATTTTCGAGCGTCCGTTTTATTTGCATCAACATCAAAGATTTCATCAGAAATCGGCTCAAAGGAAACCTCAATAGAGTACCATCGATGCAATTCACTAAATCCAGAAAAATTGAACCCAAATTTAGATAGTTTGAGTTCCCTCCCAGATCTCATCAAGCTAATACCGTTTGAATCGCGATAGTACTTAATTATGGGAGATTGGGTCGATTTTAACCCTTTTAATTCAGAGTACACTTTCTTCTTCACTCTTGAATGACGAACAACCACTTCGTGTAAGACATTACTTCCATCTGGGAGCTTTTCATTCGCTTTAAAAACACGTTGTCCTGGCGTCTGTTCATCGTCACCCTTATCCATTCCCTTTTCTGGTCTAAAGGCTACAATCTCGTTAGTGCTTTCTTCATTATATGGTTTTGGACAACTATGATTTCCACTTAAAAACAATGGATCGTTTACTTCAACTAAAATAGATCTTTCTAAGTCTAGTCCATATTTTGTCTTTCTATATTTAACTAATCTAAGATCTAATTCATTTCTTAGAATAAATCCCCGATAAATTCGACCAAATAAAAACGAACAATGATTAATCAACGTTTCTGAAAATGCGGGTACTTTCTTTTTATCCAATGATCTCCAAACCACCAGAGTACCTGAATTAGGATCAAACTGTTCGGACAAACCGTTTATTTCTTTTAATTCAGAATCAAAATCAAGCCTTTCTACGCTGCAGCTTGGAACGTCATCGTTTGGGCCAAAATCCGAATGATTTCTATTAACTCTAAGAATATCATTTTTCTGTTGCCAAGAATATACTGAATAATTAAGAGATTGACTGCATGAAGAATATGGCAATCCTAATCCAAACTTACCCAAACGTCCTGCTTGAATTGTCCCAATATTAGCACCTCCTCCAAAATCTAAACAGACTCCAAGGGAGGTATCGTTCATTCCAATTCCATTATCCAAAATCTGAATTTCGGTAAGTCGCTCATCTCCATCAATCTCAGATTCAATAAGCCGCACTTCAACAGAAACCTTTTCGCCTTTCTTCCACTGTATACTATTATCTATTAGCTCAGCTATAGCCATTGCCGTATCACCTCCGAATTGATATCGGAATGAGTTTAGACCACCTCCTTTTAATGCACCCATTTTCTTAATAATTTAAGTTCCATCTTATAAATAATTGATCTAGCTCCGGCATCCCAACGAAATTATCCGAAACATCAATAATGAGATTTTTGTCGTTACCACCATTTTTACTGCCCCGGAGAGCTCTACCGACCATTTGACTGTACAAAACAGGACTTGAACAGGGCCTAGCGATCAAACATACATCCAACTTTGGTTCATCAAAGCCCGTCGTTAAGACTCCAAAATTCACAATTACATTGATTGCTCCATCTTTAAACTTTCCATAGATCACTTGTCGATCCTCCTGTGGAGTATCGCCTAAAACCAATGCTGCGTTAATTTTACCATAGTTGAGCAATGCTATCAAAATTTTAGCGTGTTCTGTACTTGCCGCAAATACCAAAATTCTTTGCTTACCGGCACGAATAAGCTGTCTAATTCTCCCTAAAATCTCATCATTCCGAGAAAAATTACTGCTTAACTCGTCTAAAGCTTCACCGGGTATAAATCCCGATTTCGAGAATTTTCTCAAAGCCTCGTTCTCAAGACGAAAAGAACCACTATGAATTAAGACTTCATGGTCTATTCGAGCTAAATAGCCCTCATCGGTTAACAGTTGAAATAGGTTACTTGCGTTAAACTCTTTATAACTGATCAAATTAGAGTAGAAATATGCGGCCAAGGCTTTATTCATAATTTGGTTGTCGATATTACCACGCCCAGGCGTAGCGGTTAACCCAATTAGATCTGCTCCGAAAGACAATACTTCAGATATCACTTGAGCATATGTAGGCGCAAGTACTTTATGTGCCTCATCGACTATCACAATTCTTGTGATACTCGCAAGTGTTGATAGTCCGTACTTCTTTCGATAAGAATTCAATTTTCCATACGTTAAATAAACTATGTTAACTTTTTCTTTATCTATTAATAATTCTTTAGCCGTAGAATAGAAAGGAACAACATTCACCACTCGTTGTGCTCTATATCTAAGCAAACGGGTTAGACTTACTTCAGCTTGAGCACAAAGTTCTACGCTGTGGCATACCCAAATAATGACGGAACCAGCTTCACCAGAATTAAGTTTCTCGCAGACAAGTTCATTTGCTGTTCGCGTTTTTCCAGAGCCTGTCGGTAAATGAACGATTAGTCGCTTTACACCTTTATTGAGGTTGGCGCTTATTTTATTTTTGACCCATAATTGGTAGTAATGCATCGTTAAAAAATCCTTAATCTCAATTGTACTTTCTGGCTCGAAAGGGGTGGCGGCATAAGAACCTAATTTTCGTTTAGGTAATGTTTTCGGTTTTTGGAATATTAAATTTAAATCAGTGCAGCGTACCTGAATAAACCTTGACGGATATTTCATGACAGAATTGACATTCATCTTTTTCTGATAATATTGGTACTCCTGTTCAGAAAGCTTTTGTGAGAAATAAAGTGCAACTTTTTTTAAATCATATAAATCATTACTAAAAACAGCTCTGAATTCTTGCCAAGAAACTTCTCGGGTTCCGCCCCTTGATAAATACTGTTTGATGCCTTCAAAAACAGTATTATTTAATATTGAAGAAACTCCTCGAAAGCCAGATTGGCTGTAAACAAAATCAATTATCTCCATATTTAAGTCCTAAGTAAGATGTGAAAATATTTTGTGCATAATCAACTAAGTCTGATTCGTTGTTTAACGCCTTAGCTAATAAAGGTAGCATTACCATACAGAACTTCGGATCATTTACTAGATCAAATCCTACTGTTACATTATTAACTGAAAAATCTATTGTTTTAGAATTAGGAATGATTTCAATCTGTATACCATCAATTCCTTTTTTATCAGCGTTTCTTATGAAAGTGTCTTTATCGTAATGATATCCAGAGATATTTAGCGTATTAAACTCTTTTATCAATTCGTTTGCATCTGAAAGCGGGATATTTAAGTCATCCGTCAAGAATTTCAATAACAACCATGAAGTGGTAGATGCTCTGCTCTGAATAAAGAAATATAGCTGCTTTCTCACTTCTGATTTAGACTTACGTCTTTTCAATCTAAAAGCATTCGATTTACCTTTTTGTTTCAAAAACCTCGAAAGATCCCTTGGAACTTTGACATATTCTGTTTTCAGAAGATTGATTACCTCATTAATGTAATTAGAATTTTGTTGTTCCCAATCTTTTAGATTCCAATTTGGGGTTCGCATTTCTCTAAAAACCAGGAAATACTCTTTGATTTCCGACTCGGTACACTTATGTGCAATCAATATTGCCCTTTCTTGTTTAATATTAAAACTCTTCGCCATCACAAGCTAAGCCTAATTACAGGACTATCCATTTTTAAAGCTTCATATACATACGACTTTTCGTACAATCCACCGGTACACGCAGAACCCGTTGAAAAAACATATCGTTGGGAAAAATTTTCTTGAAAAACAGGTAAATCCTCTATTATATATGCTCTTATATTCGGTATTGTATTTATACCAATTCGAGTCTTTGTCCTGAAAAGTATTGATTCAATTGATTCCCAAATTGTATCATATTGATCAGAAAATCGTACTCGCATAACAGTAATCATAGATAATATAGCAGGAAGATTATGCGTCCCCCCTCGTAAACCAAACTCTTGCTTACCTCCGTGCTGAACTATACTTAATCCTAATTCTGATTTTATATATAAAAAACCGACACCTTTAGGACCATGAAATTTATGAGCACTGCCAACACAAGCATCAAAATGATTCGCATTCACATCTAGCTTTGTTATGGACTGTGTCGTATCAGTGAAGAATTTTGTATTCGCAGCTTTTGCAATATCATTAATTCGCTCCAGATCTGAAATCTCGCCAGTCTCGTTATTAACATGCATCAAACAGACGAAAAGGGTCTCGTTATCTACAATTGACTCTAGATGATCATGATCTATTACTCCCTCGGAATTTATTTTTACATATTCTAATTCAGCCCCTATAGATTCTAAGTATATACATGTTTCAAGAACAGCCTTATGTTCAATCGGGCTGGTAATAATTTTGCGTTTCTGTTGAAAATTCGCAAAAAAGTATCCTTTGAGCAGCAAATTAATTGACTCTGTAGCTCCTGAAGTGAAGATCACTTTATCCTTGTAAGGATCACCATTTACAAAATCAGCTACGTGCGATCTTGCATTGGTTAAAAGATTCTCAATCTTAGGATCAAAATCCTTGTAAGACATCGGATTCATAAACCACCTTTCGGCAGTTTCATTATAGACCCTTAAAGCCTCAGGAGACATTCGGGTAGTAGCAGCATTATCGAAATAATACCTGCCATCAGGCAGCAGATAATCCTCTAGGTTTGGCATAGAATATAAATATAGTAAATGATGATTAAAGCAAGTAAATAATATTCTTCGACCTAGTCAATGCAACATATTGCTCAGCTCGGGACATCGAATCTAATTCAACGATTGCTATAATATCACTTTCCAATCCCTTCATAAGAGATACGGAAACAGCCGAAATTTCTCCCCGACGAGTATATGGATCCCTTTTCTTCTGTATTCTGTCGCGGCCATTGCTATAGTTTTCAAATCGACCCAATCCATGATTAGGATTATAAATAAATGTCACTTGACTGGCCTTAATTCCGATTTCGACAAGTGATTCATTAAATAACTTCAGAGAATTACTATCGTCTCTGAGGTCTATCACACTCGTTCCGTTTGGCACTTTTCGATGAGACACTAAATCTAATTTGAGAAAGTCATTGACAAAGTCTGTATTCATTTTACTCGAACGAATCACCTTATCCAGACGAAATGAAGTGAACCCTTGCTGCAGAAATTTATTTGATCTTTCGTATATATCTTGTTTTTGATCCATTAAAATTGAAATCTTTCCTGACGGCGACAACAACTTAAAAATGGGCTCTAGCCAAATGTCCACGAAATCCTGTGCTTCATCAATAACAATAAAATCGTAGCTATATGTGCTCATTGGAAGGCACTCATCAAGTTTTGATGGTACCTCTAAATCCCAGAAATCGTCACCTTTACCGGCATTACTAGTCCACCAAGCTGGATCGGATTTATCAATAATCCTACGCGCGAGTTGATGAAAATTGGTTATTTCTAACTCATCTTCTTCTCTTACTGAAAAGTCTCTTTTAACTAGATAGGAAAAGTTTTTTGCTAGTTGTCTGTTAAAAGTTAAGAAAAGAACTTTCTCGTTTAACTCATAACGCCTAAAAAGTTGATGCAATCCAACTAACGACTTACCTGTACCTGCATTACCTTTAATCATTAGCCTGTTGTTCTCTTCTAACCCTTCTACTATTTCGAGTTGTTGCTCGAGTAATTCAGCAAATACTACCTCATTTGAATTCAGACTTGTTTGTATACTCGGCTCAAATCCAAAACCTCTTGTCAATGAACCTATAATCCGTCTAAAGGCATAGTTTGCATTTTTTGATGGGAATTCATCCGTTCGTCGAGATGAATATGCAGCCGACTCTACAGATTTAAAATATTCATTTAAATAGCTCAGTTTTGCCGAATCAATAATATTCAAGTCATCAGCTTGGGTAGGTAATTGCCCAACAACTGCAACATCAGGAAAACACACAGCCCAGTAAACTTCAATTTCACGTAAATCAGATCTGAATCGATGAATAAACGCATGCTTATTATCAATAGCCTGCTGAATTGGACTAGTTAATAAATGACCATTCTGGGTCCATTCATTTCTGGCTGCATCATATTTAACACTCCCTCCTTTGACCTCAATGCACACAATAAACTTGCTTGACACTACTACGAAATCAATTTCGAATTCTCTGTTTCTTTCGCGAATAGACTGCAACCTTACTTCGTGAAAAGCTGAAACTTGATTCCTATCACTAAATTCAGACTTCAATAGATTATAAACAAGTTGTTCTGCTTTAGGAGCAGTTTGATTACATTGAGGGGGGAAAATCATACACTATGCTATTGGATCAAAATGAACTTATCCCAAAAATCAAGGATATCATCGATGAAAATACAAAAGAAGTTCTCATTTCATCTGCCTACATAAAAACAAGCCTTCTTAAAAAGCTTGAATCTGTTCTCGATCAAAAAGATGTAAGTATTTATGTGCGATGGGAAATTGGTGACCTAATCAATGGTGCCTCAGACTTAGAAGTCTATGAATTATGTAAGGTCAATGGCTGGAAGCTATTTCGACACAACCAACTGCATGCAAAATTCATTTTAATCGATAACGCCGTAGTCATTCTCGGATCTTCCAATTACACACTTAGCGGAACTGGTCAAAACAAAAGAAATATTGAACGGAACTACCTTGCAAATCTTGATGATCAGCAGGTTAATAATCTTTTAAAAGATTACTCTTTTAGTAAAGAGATAAACGACATCATTTTTAATAAGCTTAGGTCATTCATAGAAGACAAAGCACCAACAAACCAATACGAGCATTTCGAATTTGATGAAATAATATTCGAAGAAGGTCAAGAGGAGTATAGTATCCCCTTCACCTTTGATCAGTTACCTCCATTCAGGCCTCATGATAATTCATTTATACCCTTTAATCATGATCATCTATCCTTTATAAAGGATCATAATATAAGGAGTCACTATGACTATGAGGTAGTTAAAGACTTCATAGAAAAAAACCCCATAAGCACATTGATCTTTGAGTTCTTTGAGAAAGGAAAGTCTGAGAGGTGTCAATGGGGCAAGGTCGAGAGGCTCATAATGGAAAATCAAATCTTATTCAGTTTGGTTGATAATGAAAGAAAACAACTTAAAACTGCACTAGGAAAAAATCATAGACTGTTTAACCTTTTCTGCTGGCTAGAATACTTCAATAAGGATAAATATTGGGTATGGAACAGAGAGGAGTATTTGAATGATCCAAGAGAAGGCACTTGCAGCCTAAACAGGCTCTAATTTAGTTTTGGAATAAAATCACTTAACTCTATCCTCAATATATCTATTAAATTATCCGCGCCACATGGCATCAATTGTCCCAACTCTAAAGTATCTATATCATAAAACAAAAAAAATTGTACAACTTCGGGAGAAGTATTACAAGTCCCAATTTACGAATACCCTGCGAAGTCAAAATACAATCTGTGCGAAGCAAGATTTCTATTAACTTCCTCTCGTTAAATTAAAAAAATCCCATTCCATGAACTACTACCTAAAAGTACTCCGCCAGTATGTTGATTTTAAAGGCCGCGCCCGCCGCGCTGAATACTGGAATTTCGCATTATT
>ENA-OUOG01003520-OUOG01003520.1-marine-metagenome-genome-assembly--contig:-NODE-3520-length-14517-cov-5.196191_pt1 | contig 14517 bp, 9 predicted proteins | sample MGYA00248635_ERZ508505 | MGnify/ENA primary metagenome ERZ508505 (study PRJEB26176, sample SAMN06267871) | marine metagenome | isolation source: Saanich Inlet, British Columbia, Canada | place: Pacific...
GCCGGAGACGTTTTCGCTCGGCGCGACGCAGGTCCCGCGGAAGAAGCGCCGCACTTTATCGGAGGCGGTGGAGCAGTTCCAGCTCGAGACCGAGAAGGCAGCGGCGGAGGAGATGTTAGCGATGCGGAACGTTCCCCTCGGCGTTCATTTCGGCGTTGACCGAGAAGCGTTCGGGGCGCCGAACGGAACGCCGCGTGAGGCGAACGAAAAAGTCAGCGCCGCGGCGCTCTTCGCGACGCTCGCGCCTCCCCCCAAGAAGCGCAAGCCGCGGCGGTGGCTGAGCGAGGACGAGAAGGTGTTCACGTGCGGCATCGACGGGTGCGCGCGGTCGTACGGGAGCGCCTCGTCGCTGTGCGCGCACAAGCGCGCGCACCACCCCGACTGGAAGGAGCGCCGCGCTGCGCAGCGCCGCGCCGAGGCGGAGGCGGCGGCGGCGCGGGGGGAGCAGGCGGAGGCCTTTGAGAACGACGACGACAACGACGACGACAACGACGACGAGGACGATGTCGCGGGAAGGCAGGCCCGCAAGGAAGGCTCGAAGGCGCTCGATGCCTCCGCGCGCCTGACGCCCTCGGGCGCCTGGATCGAGTCCCTCGCCGCGGATGCGCACGCGCGCCTGGGCGCGCTCCGGCGGTCCAGGCAGAGGGTCCAGCGCGGGGTCCGCGACGCGCGCGCGGCGACGAGCGCTTTGACCGACGCGAAGGCTGCGTCGCCCGAACCGTCGGCGAACGCGGTGGCGGCGGCGGCGGCGACGCGGCTGCTGCAGAACATGGAGACCGCGCTTGAGGCGGAGGCTGATCAGTTATCCGCGTGGCTGGAGAAGCTCGAGCGCGTCGCCGAGCTCCGGCAAAACGCCGGCCGCGCGCTCTTCGCGGCGGAGGAGGATGAGGCGCTGTTAGGTGAGGGCTTCGCCGCCGCCGCCGCCGCGATGGGCCCTCTGGAGGCGCGCGAGGCGGCGCGCACCGCGCGCGAGGCGCGCGCCGCGCTCGCGGGCTCCGCCGCGGCGTTCGGCGCGAAGAAGGAGAAGAAGGAGAAGCCGGCGGACCGCGGGTGATGCGTCGGTGACCCGGGTGACATGTAATACACACGCCGCACGACAAGAAAAGACCCGGAGTCGTCGCCGTCGAGCCGCGCGGAGAGACTCGTCGCGAGCGTTCGGCGGCGAATCGAGACGAAGCGCTTTACTTTACGCCGAGTACGTATCACGCCGTCTTTTATTACAACGACGCCGCGTCTGCTCTCGAAACCAGACGCGGCGTCCGAGCGCGTCGTACCCCACGAGCCCACCGAAAGATCGCACTGAAACGAAGTGGGCGTCCGTCGGCGGGCCCCCCGCGTCTTCGCCGGAGACGCCTCACCCGGAAAACGCGTTTTTTTCGCGCGCGCCCAAACCGCACCCGGCTCCTCGCGCGACGAGTCGAGTCGAGCGCTCCACTCGACTCGTTCGAGCCGCCGACGTTATAAGTATTCGTCGTCACCGCGTGGGTTTCGCGCCCATGGCGTCCGCGAGGTTCCCGCTGAACATCCCCGCGAACGACGTGGGCCCGCCGTCGCCGCCCGCGTGCGTTCCCAGGTGAGCGCCGTCGCGCGTCGCGCCCTCGGCGGGCACGTCGCCGAGCATTCGCGTCAGGGAGAACATGTCGTTGTCCAACATGCCGCCCACCGTGACGGACGCGTCGCCGGCGCCCGTCGCGAATTCCGCCAGCACCTCCCGCCGCGCGCGGTCCGCGAGCTCGCCCGGCGCCGCGGACGCGAACGCGTCTCCCTCGCTGGCCGCCTCGCGAGGCTCCTGTTTCGACCCTTTGCGGACGCGGGAATCGTCCAGGGACCCGACGGGCGCCGCCGCCCCGGCGGCGCCCTCGTCGCGCCCCGACGCCGACGGGTCCTCCAGGCCCATCTCGCGGCACATGTTGCTGAACTCGCGCGGATCGGCGAAGCCCGAGAGCGTGAAGTCTCCCGAGCTCGGCAGCGCCACGGCGTTAGGGCGGTCGATCGCGCGATCGACGCCGTGCGGAGTGCTTCCCGACGGAAGCGCGTTTACCTGCGTTCCCGCGGGAACTCCTTTGAAATCGTTCGCAGGCGTCGGCTCGCCGAAGAGCAGCGACCCGGCGAGGTCGGCGCCGAAGATCGAGCCGTGGCCCGCGGCGTGCGGGAATCCAAACCCGGGAGCCGTCGCGGCTCCCCCCGCGAACATCACGCCGTGCGAAAGAAACGCGCCGCTCATCCCGGCGTTGACGGGCTCGTGGCAGAACGAGTCGTGCGCGACGTGCATCTCCTCGGCGGCCCTTTTGCGCGGCGAGAGGTTCTCGGGGGGCGTGCCGGCGCGGCGACCGTCTCGGCGCCCGCCCCCGCCGACCACCGAGTCCTGGTGCACCGGGGGCGGAGGCGGCGCGAGGTAGGGCCTCGCCGCCGCGACCGCGCCTGGGACCCAGCCGTAGCGCACGCGGAACATCGCGGGGCGACCGCACGCGTCGAAGATATCCGTCGCGGTGGCGCCGTCGTGCGACGCGTTCCACGCGCCCTTCGCCTCCGCCGCCGAGGCGCTCTCGAACGGGTACAGCTGCAGCGTCGGCTCGGCGTCGCGCAGGGTTTTGGGGAGCTTCGCGATGGCCGCCGCCCACTTCACGGCGAGGTGCTGCATCAAACCGGGCACCGACTTCTTCGCCCTGAACGTCAGCTCCAGGTGCGGGTTGAGCCCCGCGGCGAGCAAAGCGCTCTTCGTCACGTCGTCCACGGCGAAGAGCTGCAGCATCAGCCGCGCGCGACTCGGGTCGTCCCCGCCGTCGCCCGCCAAACCGCGGCGGCGCGCGTCCCGATCGGCTTTGCTCTTCTTAGCGCCGAGAGAAACGCCCTCGTCCCCGAGTTTCGCTCCGCCTTTCCGTTCGGTCGGCTTCGAAGCGTCGCGAGAGACGTCGTTCCGCGCGCGCCCTCCCGCGCCCTTCGCACTCCGAGAACCCGGGGACCCCCCGGGTTTGTTCTTGCTGCCCTTAGGGCGCCCGCGCTGCGCGTGCTTCACCGCGCCGCCGTCGCCGACGACGACGCCGAGCACGCCGTTTCCGCCCTTCGTCGTCTCGTGTTCACCAAGCACGCCGAGCGCTCGGAGTTTGGCCCTCCGCTTGCCCTCGGTCCAGACGCTCTTGTCCAGCTCGTTCTTGAACTCCCAAGCCAGCCGGTTGCGCTCGGTGTCCCGCTTGCCGGAGAGCACACCCTTGGCGGTCACCGCGCCCGGCCCGAGCCGGTCCTTCATGCTGTGCCAGCTCTCCATCGCCGTGTGCACCTCCTCCGCGTCCAGCGGGTCCACCTGCACGCCGAGCGGCGCCAAAACGGCGTTTATCTTCTTCACCTCGGCGTTGTGAAACGTCCGCACCTGGGACTTGTTCCGCGTGCCGATCATCTCCGCGATCTTCTCGAAGTTCGGGCCCACGGTCTTTAACGCTTTGAAGAACTGTTCATCCTCCCAGACCGTCCACTTGGTCTCCTTCGTTTGCTTCTTGTCGCCGCCTGCGCGCGCGCGACGAGCGAGGGGAGCGTTTGAAACGACGTCAGAAGCGGCGTTCGTGAAAAAAACCTGAGCGCTTCGCGAGAAAAGATACGTTCGCGGAATTTGCTGACGCGTCACGCGCCGGTCGGGGGGGCGCCGCGGCCGCCGCGACCGCGGCGCGCGCGCGAGCGCGGCGGTAACCGCCGGGGGGCGAGTGTTCCGTCGCGTTTCTCGCGTGGCGGCGGCCGATTCGCGCGCGGGGGCGACCGGGCGACCGCACGTCCCGACCGCAATCCAGGTTTCGCCGGGACCGGGTGTTGACGAGCCGCGAAAAAAAAAAGCGAGACGAGAAAAACAAAAAGGAAAAAACCTCCACCCCGGCGTCGTCGCCCGTCGCCGCCGCGCGACGCGCCGCGCGCGCTCGAAACGCGCCCGAACGCGCCCAGACTCGGAGGGGGCGTTCGGCGTGCGAGCGCGGACGCGTCCGAAAAAAATCAAACGCGTCCGGCGCGGCATCGAACCGACAGCCGCATCTTCCGCGGCGGCGGCGACGTCGCGCGACCCCGGCGCGTTCCCGTTTCGGAGTCGCGTCGGATGCGTCGCGCGACGCCGCGCGATCCGCGCCACAAAAACCATCGCGGCGTCCTCGGATATTGAGAAAACGCAGCGAAACCTCGGCGATCGACATAAAGGCGCTCGGAGAAGACGCGCGCGTTACCGGCCTCAGCGCCGCGCGCGGGACGGACGCTCGGCGCGTTTCGCTCGCCGTCTTCGTCGCTCGCCGCGACGGCGTCATATAAAGAACCAACAAAATAAACCCTGGGTCGCTGCGGCGTACGCACCTTCTTTCGCCGTGTCCGTCGCGACGACAGGCGCGGTTTTCGTCTCGGGGGCGTTCGTGGTATCACCCTGGATCGATTCGAGGCGGGTGGGGGTCAGAGAAAATTCGGGGTTCGGGCGCGACGCGCGCGCGCGCGCGCGGCGACGCCGGGAAAGATGGGCGAATGGAAAAAGATATCGCCGATGGCTCGAGATTGCGCGCGCGACGCGGAGAGGTCGGGCCGTACCTGCTCCGTGGCCGACGCCGGGACCGCGGGTGGAGGGGTCGGGTCTTCTTGTTTGACCTCGGATACGCCGTTCGCCGTCGAGTCTGCGCGCAATGCGTGGGTTTTCGGGTCAGCAACGCGTCCGGAACGGCGCGCGACGCGCGGGATGAGAAAACGAGAAACGCGACGCAGGCCGCGGAGCGCATTCTTGCTGGGGTTTTCTCCGGCACGGCGACGGGGAGTGCCGGGGCGGTCGAGCCGCGAACGCACCATCGGAAACGACAACTTCGCTGGAAACGCCCTCGAGATTGGGCATGCGCGCCGCGGGGGGGTCGCGCGCGGTCTCAGCGAGCGCGCACGCGGTCGAAACAGCCGCGGAGGTACTCGGGGTCCCGCCTCTGCTCGGAAGAAAAACCGGGGGATAAGACGACGTCAGCGAGGGCGTCGTACGTCGCGCGTGCACCTTCGAAACGCGCGGAAAGGCGCGGATGTTCGAGTAAGGACCTGGTCCGTCGCCCGTGGCCGCCTGACGCGCCGGAAACGGCGTCGTGGAGATGCCGCGAGCCCGCAATCCGGCGCGTTTCTCGCCTCAACAATTCCTTCGCGGCGAACGAATTGCAAAGTGTTCTACCCCTCGGGGCAGATGCTTCGCGTGCCGAGAAGAGCGCCGTGGCGCGCTCGGATCGCCGTGGAAAGGGTCGGAAACGCACCTGTTGAACGGGCTGTCCATGTCGGTCTGCTTGGTCGCCGGAGCGGCGATATCGGCGACGTTCGGCGCCGCCAGCGGCGCGTGCACGGGCTCAGCTCCCATCGTCGCGAAGAGAGGGAACGAAGAAAACAACGACGCGCGATTTTCCCTCCTCGTTCGCGCGGAGACCCGTTCGCGATACGGCGCGCGCGCCGGCAGACTCGCGACGGCGGCGAGCGCGTTCGCTTACGGAAGCTATTCGCACGCGACGCTCCGAGTTCCGGACGCGGCGACGGACGACAGCGGCGACGCGGCGGTGCTGTCTTGGAGCGGGCCGGATGCGCCTCGACCCCCTTCAAACGTTCAAAAGAAACGCGAGCGGGACGCGAACGCGCCGAGCGAGCCGCGCGTGACGCGTTCCACCCCGCGAACTTCGCCGGAGGGCGATTCGGGGTCCGATCGGTCCGATCGACCCGTCGATGCGCGACCTTTTCCGAGGCGACCTCGCGACGGCAGTCGTGCGGTGCGCGCGAAGAAGTGAGGAGGCTCGAACGTGGATGACGACGCTTGGAAAAAAGCTCGGAGAGAGTTTGGAGGAGTGTGCCAACAATCGCGTTTTTGCATCTCGAACGCTGGAGTCACAGACGGTCGTTCTCGCCGACTTCCCGAAAACGCCTCGCGAACGCTTTGGCGGAATTTTTAAATTGGCTGGGAAAAACGCGTTTCTTGCCCACCGTACCAGTCTACCATTTGTGTTAAATACGCGAAATAGCCATCGCGCCGCAGTCTCGCAAATCGATACGGGAAAATTAACTCGTCGATTCCTCGAGTCCTCGCGGCTGCGCGGGAACCCCGAACGCGTCTCTCGGTTTTCGCCGCGCTCGATCGAAGAGCCGAGAGCGCAGAGCGGAGACGCGCGAAGTGAAGCTTCTTTTCGCATCGCCCGAGAAACGCTTCGCGTTCGTGACACATTTCTGGAAGCGCACGACGCCGGCTCCGGAGGGGGTGCCTTCGCGATGACGTCCGAGCTCGAGGCGCTCAAGCGTCTCCTGGACACGGCGTCTTCCCCCCCGCCGCGCGAAGGCGCCTCCGGGGAAGACGTCGTTCCCGGCGAGGGCGCGCCGAAGCCCGCCTCGCCGCTGGACGTCGACGCCATCATGGCGCGCTTCGACGCCACCGTGGGCGCCCTCGCCGAGGAGAGCGCGCGCGCGGACCCGGTTTCGTCCCCGACCCCCCCCCACGCCTCCTCCGCGCCCGTGCCTTCGTACGACGCGCACGTCGCGGGCGCGGAGGAGAACGTCCAGCGGCTGGGCGCCGCGATGGACGACGCCGAGCGCGAGCTCGATGCGGCGTTCGCGCGCCACCGCGATGCCAACGCGCACGCCGAGGCGCTCCGCGACGCCGAGCTCGCGGCGTATCGCGCCGACGCCGACGCGAAGCAGCGCGCGCTGGAGAGCCTCCAGGAGACCCTCGCGAACACGAGGCGCGTGTTTGAGGCGCGCGTGACCGCCGCCGAGGACGCCGCCGCGGCGGCGGCGGCGGCGACCCGCGCCGCGGAGGCCAGAGCCTTGTCCGCCGAGTCGGCGCGCGACGACGCCGAGGCGCGAGCGACGGCGGCGGAGGAGGCGAGGGCGCGCGTCGCCGAGGCTTCGGAGGCGCGCGAGAACGAGGCGGGCGAGTGGGTGCGTCGCGCCACCGAGGCGCGCGCCAAGGCGGAGACCCGCGCGGAGGCGGCGGAGGCGGACGCCGAGCACGCGCGACAGAGCGCTCGCGCCGCCCGCGCCGCGGCGCGAGACTTGGAGTCGCGACTGGAAGCCGAGTCGCTCGCGCGTCGCGAGGCGATCAGAAAACTCGACAAGTACCGTCGCGAATATCGGCGGAGACAGCGCACCGACGTGACTGGCGTGACGAGTCACGCGGAGGAGGCGGAAACACGCGCGCGTCGCGATTCCGTCGAGGCGTGGTTGCGGGAGGAGCTGATGAACCGGGAAAAGACCGAGACGCTCTTCGCGCAGCTCAGAGACCTCGCGCTCCGGCCGAACGAAAACGGCGCCGAGATTGCGGCGTTGCGCGGCGAGCTGGACGCGCTGCGCGCGTCCGTGGGGAAGGGCAACGACGGGACGTGAACCAGAATACCGCGGTGTGTGTCGCGGTGTGTCGGAAGCGCGCTTCGAACGAAACGCTTCGAACGAAACGATGTTCATCTACCGCGAACGCGAGCGTCGAAAAGTCTAGTCTGTCTACCGGGAACGCGATTTCAGCCCCCTTCGTTCGCGACGACGACGCGGGTTTCAAAAATAAACCCGTCGCGTCATCCGCGCGCCTCGCGTCCGTCGCTGTCGCCCTCCTCGTCCCGCGCGTTTTTTTCGTGTTTCCTGCGGCGTTCGCGCTCGTCCACGATGCGCCACGCCACCTCCGCGGGCACGGGCGCGTACCACGCCGGCAGGGGCTTCGCCGAGAGCTGGTAGTCGAAAAAAATCTCGGTTCCCGGGTCGAGCGTCGTAGACGCGACAAACGCGACGCCAAACGTGGGCACCGTCGGCGGCACCGCCACTTCACACCCGGTGGCGCCGTCGACGTACCAGGGCCCGTTTCGTTTCACGGGGTTCAGAAGTTCTTTCGCTAGCCGTTCGACATCGTGTACACGATTCAGACACGATTCAGAACTCACAGATGTTTCCGACGCACGGAGTCTCTTCGTCCGCGACGCGTCGGCGAGACTCGGTAAGTCTCTCCCGCGGCGGCTCACCGTTTCCGGAGTGTGTTTCGCGGAGAAGAAGCGCGTGTCCCCCCACGCGACGTCCATCGCGACGACGTTCGGTGTGACCCCCTTTGGCGGGTGGTTCGCGAGCGCGGCGACCCCCCAGCCGTGGCATTGCCCCTTCTCGGCGGCGGCGCGCGCGGCGGCGGCGTGCGCGGCGCCGTCCAAGTACCCGCCGGAGGCGAGGTGGATGACGTAATCGAGCGCGGCGTCGTCGTCCGACGCGGACGGCGCCGGGATCACGACGGAGACGCCGTCCGCGCCGGGCGTGACTGGAGGCACGGGAGGCACGTACACGCCGCCGTACAGCGCCACGAGTTGGCCTTTGCGTATGGGCTTCGTGGCGAACAGACCCGCCCCCGCCCCCGCGACGGAGGAGGCGCGCACCGCTACCGGCGGCGAAGGCGGAGAAGGGAAACGCGCGCGCGACGCGCGCGCAGTCTCTTGGTCCGCGCCGAGTCTCTCGTCCGAACGATGTGGCTGAAAAGCACCGAGCCGCTTCGCTTTCGTCGCGAACTCGGCGCGCGGGGGGGGGGAGCGGGCCGCGGTGGCGGCGAGCGCGGCCGCGGCTTGGCGGTAGAGCTCGGCGCGCGCCTGCGCGGGGGGGACGCCCAGGAGCGCGGACGCCACCTGGTCCTGCGACGGCGTGAACCCGAGCGCGCGAGCCAGACGCGCGGCCACCCTGGACGCGGACATATGGCCCGGGGAGGATCTCGGCGTTTGACAGACGGGAGGCGAGCGGTTCGGTTTCAGGAGTGGGCGCGCGGGGCGCTCGCGGGGTGGCGACGACGCGGGGGCTCGTGAACGTCCGCCGGGAGCCGACCCTCCGTGGGTCGGGCGCGCGCGCGAGCGCGCGCGTTCGAGTGGATGAGAAAATGAATTCAATCTCAAGTCACAACCAGCCGTTTTCTCCAATCAGATTCACGCGGGTCACGGCACAGTGCATGTCCACGGCGTTTTTCCTCCCCGCCGCCGCCGACCGCTCTTCTTTTTCGTCCCCTCTCCGTCCTCACTCGCGCTTCCCCCCGGGCTCGTCCAGCGCGTCCGCGTCCCGTATGGCCGCCTCCCCCGCGGCGACGCACAGCGCCGTGCCCAGCACCAGCGCGTCCGCGAAGATGCCCTTCTGCGCCGCCGGCGACGCGCACACTTCCTCGGCGAAAAGCACGCGACACGACAAATGAAACGTCGCCACGAACGCTCTCTGCGCGGCGACCGAGTACCCCGCGGCGAGGTGCCTGATGGCCCACGCGCGGTGGACGCGCACCCACCCTCTGCCTCTGGTGTTTCCTTCACGTGAGTCTCGTGTTCGATTCCCGCGCGCGGCGACGAAGACGGCTTTTGTCGCCGTGGCGCAGAACCACAACGCGCACGCGTGTTCGAACGCCTCGAACGCGTTTGAGCCGCCGGCGACAAACCACAGCTTGGCGAGCGGCGAAAAGACGGAGAACGCCTCGTCACGCGCCACGGAATTGAAATCGTGCCTGTGGAAGTGCAGTCCGTTCCGGTGGATCGCGAAGACGTACCCGAAGGTCATGCTGAGCGAAACAGCGAACAAAACAAAGCCGGCGACGCGGTGCGCAAGTCTGACTCGTCGCGACGCGAATGCTTTTTTTCCTTTTCCTTTTGGAAAAAAAAACGCTCCCAGCTGGAACGGCGCCAGCGCGCTCCACGCGGCGCTGGGCAAGACGTGCGTGACGCACGCGAGACGCCCACCGTTTTTTTCTTCCACGGCGTACTTGGTGATGAGCGTTTTCGGTACGATTCGTTGTGCGGTGCTCAGGAACGAAGCGTCTGTCTCCCGCGCTCTTGTTCGCGCCGCGAATGGAGAGCATGATCCGGGGAGAAACGCCACCCAGAAGAGCATCGCGCACGAAGCGAAAGTCGCGACGCGCGCGAGCCAGACGAGACGTGCGCCCTTCGCGCGACGTGTTTTGTGTACGTCTCTCGCTTCTAGGTTCTTCGCGAACGAAGGAGAAGGCATCAGCCCGTCTTAAGACGGGCTCCGCTCGCTTGGTCTCTCTTTGTCGCGACGAAAACGCGCGCGACGACGAGGTAAACGGCGAGGCCCGCCGGGCCCGCGAACAGCAGCAGCGGAAGCACGAGGGCGGCGAATAGGACGTGGGGTACTCCCCGTCTCTGCGCGTCCTTCGCCACGAACAGCCCCGCGAGCAGATCGTGGCACACGTAGTGCGTCCAGCCGCTGAACACCACCGCGCGGGAGCTGAACAAAGAGACGACGCCGTCCAGAGAGTCGAACCCGGCGTCCGCGGGCACCGCGCCCGTTACCACCGCGTCGAGGAGGGTCAAGGCGTAGAGCGCGCCGAAAAAACCGCACAGCGCGAGGATCGCCTGTTCCCAGCGTCTCGGGCGCCAGCCGGGGGGCAACGCCAGCAGAAACCACCCGAGCAAGCACAGGTTCAGGACTCGGAACAGGCGGTCGTCGCTCACGCCGGAAAGTCCGGGGACGGGCATCTGTCGACGCGCGGTGCGTTGTCAAATGTTGACGTCGCACATCATAGCTAAAAAGCGCTTTTTGCGCTCCCATTTTTGCGGCATCCCGTATGCACGCCCAGTCTTGAAAAAGGGGTAAAAATGCATGTGCGAAAAAAAGCGCAGCGGCGGCGGCCATCTCGACGTCGCCCCTCGCGGCGCTCTCCACTCAGCGCCGCGCGGTGAGGGTCGACGGCGGCGGAGGCTCGCGTCCGACCGCGATGGCGCGCGATGACCTGCTCATCTCCACGAACGAGCGCGAGTTCATCCTCCGCGCGCTCCGCGAGAACGAGCTCCGCGTGGACGGTCGCGGCCCCCTGGATGTGCGCCGCACGTCCTACAGGTTCGGCCCCCGGGACGGGCAGTGCGAGGTGACGCTCGGGCAGACGCGCGTGCTCGCGGTGGTGAGCGCGACGCTGGAGCAGCCCAGCGGTGGGCGCTCCAACGAAGGCAGCGTCTCCATCAACGTCGAGTTCTCCCCCATGGCCTCCCCCAACTTCGAGCCCGGGCGGCCGGGAGAGGAGGCGTCCGAGGTGGCGGTGGTGCTCGAGCGCGCCATCCGCGAGACGGGCGCCGTGGACGTCGAGTCGCTCTGCGTGCTCGCCGGGAAGCACGTCTGGCACGTCCGATGCGACGTGCACGTGCTGGACGCGTGCGGCAACGTCGTCGGCGCGAGCTCGCTGGCGGCCGCCGCGGCGTTGCTCTCGTTCCGACGGCCGGAGGCGACGGTTTCGCCCGAGACGCGCCGCGTCGTCGTGCACTCGGCGGAGACGCGCGAGCCGATTCCGCTGGCGCTGCGGCACCTTCCGGTGGCGGTGACCTTCGGGTTCTTCGAGGAGCACGACGGTGTGCTCATCGTCGACCCGACGATCAAGGAGGAGACCGTGGCGGGCGGCGAGATGGTGGTCGTGCTCAACGCGCACGACGAGCTCTGCGCCGTGCACAAGGGCGGAGGATGCGCGGTGGCGCCCGGCGAGATCATGCGGTGCGTGCGCCTCGCCAGCCGCGTCGCGAAGGAAGCCGTGGCGGAGCTGAAGCGCGCGCACGAGGCGTGGGAGGACACCAGGAACAAGAGGCGCGTGCGGAGGCACTACGGCGCGGAGGCGGCGGCGGCGGCGGCGGCGGCGAACCCCGACTTTGGCTTGCCGGGGAGGAAAGACCACCTGAAAGAAAAAGAAAAAGAAAAAGGATCGGAGGGGCGGGCGGACGCCGCGGGCGCCGCGGACGCCGGCCCGCTCGAGGACGCCGAGGGGAAGAGCGACAGCGAGGAAGACCACATGGAGGAGGGGAACGCCGACGACGCCGACGACGCCGACGACGCCGACGAGCACGTGCCTCTCGGGGTGATGGCGCCCGCGTCGGAGTCCGAGGAGGAGGAGGAGGAGGGACCGGAGCGGCGGGGCAAGCGCGCCGCCGCCGCGGATGACGATGACGAAGTGCTTGGCATGTTCGACGAGGCGGCGAAGCGCGCGGGTTCGAAGAAGAAGAAGAAGAAGGCGGGCTGGGATGACCTGCCCGGGGACGGGGACGATCTGGCCGCCGCGATCAAATCCAAGGTAGACAAGAAGAGAGGCGCCAAGGCGAAAGGCAAGAAACGGTGAAGGGAGACGACGCGCGTTGGGAGTGGTTTCGTGACTTTTGGTAGACTCGGTGATAAAAAAAATGTTACAGCCCACCGCGACGCGCGTACGCGGTACATGGTCCTTTCTACGCACCCACCGGACGCTCTCGTCGTCACGCGCGCGTCGGCGCTTCGGCCGGCATCGGGGCCTCCGTCGTCGCGTTCCCGCGCGCGACGACGCCGTCGAGCCGGTCGAACGCCGCGACGATCGCGGGAACGATGACCTCGTTCCGCTTGAACAGAGTGCTGATGTGCCCGCCCGGGATGTCGGTGCGCTCGGCGCGCGCGCAGAGCTCCGAAAGCGTCTCGAAGAGCTCCGTCTGGTGCTTCCCCACGAACCGATCCCCCGACGCGCTCACCTGCACCACCGACCCGATCGAGGGCGCGGCTTGTTTCATGTCCGCGTCCCGCCGCCGCCGCGCCATCAGACGCGTGATCTTCGGCAAACTCAAGCACTCCATGGTCTCGGCGAGACGCGCCTCGACGTCGTTCAGAGGCTCGCCGTTTTCCTTCGTCAGCGCGACCGACGCTTCGTCAGACGCCCCGTCGTCGTTTGCCGTCGACCCGTTCGCCTCCGCGAGCACCGCCTTGAGGTCGTCCGCGCAGCCCGCGGGCGCCGCCGCGAGCGTGTCCCACGCGATGCGGCTGTGCAGCACGCCGGTGAGGAACGACGTCGCCGAGGACGTCGCCACCACCGGCGCCGCTCCGACGCGTTTTTCGCCGTCTTCCAGCCCCGCCGCGGCGACGATCGCGGCGACGTTCGCGACGCTCCCGCCGAGGCTGACGCCGGTGAACACGACACGTGTATCGCGACCGTACGTCGAGTCCGCCCAGGCGGCGATGCCCGCGCTCTCCGCGACGCCGGCGGCGATTTGCGTGATGAACGCGCTCACCGACGGCAACACGTGCGCAAACTGTTTCTCCGGTTTCCGCGCCGAGTAGTACGGGAACATCAAGATGACGCTCGCGATGTCGTGCTTCAGCAGCTCGAGCGCTATTTGCTTGCGGAAGTAGTAAAACTGGTCCCCCGTGGTGGGGAGGTGCACGGCGATCTTTCTCGGCGGCGGCGGCGAGGAGGACGGATCCTCGGCCTCGCGCCACACGAAGAGGAACCGGCCCGTCTTGGAAGCCTCGGGGAGGTACGACGCCGCGGGGCTCTCGAACGAGGCCTCCTGGAACGTGGGCGTGCCTCGCACACCGCCCGGACCGAGGCACCCGGAGAAGACGCTCGGCGCGCTCCGCTCCTTCTCCCCCCACTGGGTGATGCGTAAAGGCGCGGCCTCGCCTCGGGTCACCGCGCCGATCACCTGGGAGTACAGGCGCGACGCCGCGGCCATGTCCCCGTAGCCCTGGTGGAAGAACCGCTTCGTGCTCCCGCCGCCGATGTTGCGCGCCACCACGGCGTACCAGTCATCGAGGTATGACATGCTCGTCGCGGCGTCGCGACGTGACACCTCGCGTCTGGCCGTCCGCGCGCGGACGAGTGCGCGGGGTGTTCCGCAGGATCGGGAAAAACTCGGTCCGCCTCGAACGCGAAGTGCCGACCCGCCGGGACGAAAAAAAAGCGTTGCGTTGTACCTTTCGTAAAAAATGTCCTCTTCTCCCGACGCCTTTGCGTCCTCCCTCCCCCTACGCCTCGCCGGCCCACTCCACGAACGCCGCCGCGACCTCGTCGCACACCTTTCCCATCGCCTCCTGCGTCTGCGGCTCGAACGCCTCGCGCATGGCCGCCTCGATTTTCTTTTTGTCCACCCAGCGGAACGGCGGCGGCACCTCGAGCACCACCCGCAGGTCCAGCGACGTCGCGATCGTCGCGCTCGCGATGTCCACGCGCACGGACGTCACGGTTCGCTCCGCGCGGTACGCGTCGTTAATCCAGCGCACGACCGTGGCGGGCGTGCCCTGCATCTCGCCGCGGATCTGCGTCAGGGTCAGCACCGCGGCGAGATCCCGGGAGTCGCCAGAGCTCGTCTCCAGAGCGAAGACGTTCACCGGGAACAGCGCGACTTGCGGTCCGACGAAGAACAGCCTTCCCGCGAACCCGGGCGCTTTCACGCGCCACAGCGGCAGCTCGGACAGGTCCTTGCCTTCGAAGAAGCGCGCCTCCGACGCGTGAGGCACCGGGCTAGGCGCCTCGGGCCCGCCCGCCAGCGCCGCTCTCCTCGCCGCGTCTGAGTTGAGGAAATCGAACGCGGTCACGTCGCCTCTCGGGCGCGCCCCGCCGAGCGCGGGGAGCGCGCGAGTCACGCGGGTTGTGAGCTCGAGGACCACCGCGTGCCCCAGGTCGAGCTCGGGAGGTACCTCGGGGGGGTCCGCCACCACGGCGCTTCCGACGTGACTCGGACGCGCGCCACCCGAACCTCGCGCGCCCCGAACGCGGCGAGATCCGCCTCGCCGCCCGTGAGATGGACGCCCGAGCCCCGAGACGGG
>ENA-OUOG01003521-OUOG01003521.1-marine-metagenome-genome-assembly--contig:-NODE-3521-length-14513-cov-5.326268_pt1 | contig 14513 bp, 8 predicted proteins | sample MGYA00248635_ERZ508505 | MGnify/ENA primary metagenome ERZ508505 (study PRJEB26176, sample SAMN06267871) | marine metagenome | isolation source: Saanich Inlet, British Columbia, Canada | place: Pacific...
GGGCGGAGCCCGCGCGGCCGGGAGAGAACACCGACGGCGAAAGGCGCGTGCTCAACGACGAGCTCACGAGAAACGCGCAGCCGCTGGAGTGATCTTTTTTTTCCTTTAAAGTAGTTACCTTCGTTTGCTCGTTTGCTCGTTTGCGATTCAACGCGTAGTCGCCTACGTCGTCAGTAGTGACCACTACATAAATAGGCTACGCTCCCCTAAAGTGCGCTACTATAATACCCCTCCGCCGGCGATCGTGATGTGCGCGGTCTTCATCGGGAACCGGAACGTCTTGCCGTCGCGCGAGCGGCATGAGTTGAGGTACGCGCCCACGTTTGGGTGCTGCAGCATCGTCTCCAGCCGCGCCGAGTCGTCCCCGGCGCACCCGTGCAGGTACGACTCGAGAAGACACACCTGAGTGGTTTTTTCCTCTTTTCGATCGAACGGAAAAGGAACCGTCACCGAAAACGCTCGGTCGACTTTGCTAAACGCGACGCCGCGCGCCGCGAGCGCCGACACGACGTGCTCGGCGACGGTCAAGCTCTTCGGTGCGTTTTTTTCTTCGTCGCCAAACAAAAGCGCGGCGTTTGATTCGACGGCGTTTCGCGCGCAGCGAAACGGCGATCCGGACGCTAAGAAGGTGTCGCGGTACATCGCGTGGAACCGCGCTTCGTGCGAGTCCGAGTAAGGCGCGACGATCGTCGCGAACCCGTGAGGTTTCAATAAAGAACGAATCGATCGCAGAAACGACGCGAGGCTCGTCTCGCCGGCGGCGACGCCGGGAGCCGTCGCGTGAAGCGCGTGCACGGCGAAGACGACGTCGTACCGTCGGGTCGGCGATTCTCCGCCGCCGCCGGTTTTTTTGCCGCGCGCCAACTCGGCGAGGGTCGCGCAGCAGCGCAGCTTCCCGAGCGCGAACGGGCTCGGGACGAAACGCGCCGCGCGCCGAAGCGCGGAGGGCGAAGGGTCGCACAGGTCCAGAACCGCGTGCGTTGTGGTGTCGCCGAGCGTCTCGAGCGTCGGAGGGCCGTCGGAGACGGTTTCCAAACGCGCCTCGAAAAACGCGCGCGCGAACCCGCCGGCGCCGCACCCGACGTCCAGCGCGCGAATCGCGCCGCGACCGTCGGCGACGGCGTCCGCGCGCATGCGCGCGAGGCAGTCGTGCCAGTCGAGCGCCGAGACGACGTCCGCGCGCGACGCGTGAGTCGCGCGAAGAAAACCGGACGAGCGACGCAATCTGTGCGAGTAAGGAACCAGCGCCTCCGCCGCCGCCGCCGCCGCCGCCGCCGGGTCGAGCTTCGCGTCTTTTTTTTCGTCGGCGCGCGACGATGACGCGCGCCGCGGCTCCGACGACGCGTCCGAGTCGCGCGCGTCTTCAGTCGTCTCGGGTTCGGGTTCGTCTCCAGAAGACGCTCCGGAAGAAGAGGAGGAAGAGAAAGAGCCACCCTCCGCGCGCGCTCGAGCCTGCGTCGCGACCCACCGGCCGACGTGATCGTCCCCGAAATCGTCGGAACCGTTTTCACCGTTTTCTTCTCGTCGCCTCCGTTTCTCCAACGCGACGAACCCGAACCGGTCATCCGCCGACGAGCATTTGTCGTTCGCGTCGCGTCCTTCTCGCGGCGCCACCGCCAGCAACGAGAGCGTCGCGGGGGTCAGAGGCAACGCCGCCGCGCGAAAAGAGTCGTCGTCCTCGTCGTTCTCGTCGCCCTCGTCGGTTTTCTTTTTCCGTCTCGCGACGGCGTCTTCGCGTCTTCGCGTTGAGGTTTTTTTTCTCCGTCTTCGCGTCTTCATCCGCCGCGTCGCCGCGGCGGTGCGATCGGCGCCGTCGTCGTCCAGCGCCGCGCGCGCGTCGCCGCGGACGCGCGCGAGTTCCGTGCGAGACAAACAAGAGGGCAAGTGGTGCGTCACCGAACGCGAAAACGAAAGCGCCGCCTCTTCGTCGCGTTCGGAACGACGGTCGCGGCGCGATATCTCGTCGACCGAGTACGCGTTTTCGTCGCGGCGCGCGACGGGAACGCCGCCGCTCCTCCCGCCCGAGAACTCCGCGCCGGCGATCCAGCGACTTCGTCGCAGCGCGTCGCGCGTCTTGGCGCGAACGACGTCGCCGACGACGAAGCTCGCGAACGCCCACGCCCACGCCGCGCACGCGTGGCCGGGACGCAGAGACGTCATCGAGGATGAAAACGCATCACTCGACGTCTCCGAACCGTCGCGTAAAATAAATAAAGCGAGCGCCGTCGTTCCGCCGGCGACGCCGAAGAGCGCCGCGACGAGCGCGCTCGAGTCCCTTTCGACTTGGAAGAGCGAAAACAAATCGAACCGTTTGTCGTCGCGCGACAGGCTCGCGCGCGCCGAGAGCGCCGCGAAACACATCGACGCTGTGGTCTGGAGCCACGACGCGCTCAAAACGCGCCCGAACTTAGAGTCGTCGCCGCGAAAGGCCAAGTCCCGGAAGAAAGAATGATTTCGCGTAAATGCGTCGAAAAAGCCTTCGCGTTCCTCGCCGCCGCCGCGCATCGCGGCGGCGAGGAACGCGACGGACCCGAGCGCGGCGACGGCAGCGACGGCGACGGACTCGGCGACACACGCCGTCGTTTCGTCGCCATCTCTCACAGGGAACCGCGCCGGCGGAGGTTTCTCCAGCGCGAGCGCGACGGCGATTACGTACGCGCACGTCGCGTCGTAAACAACCGCCGCCGTCGAGTACCGCGCGAATTTCGGCCAAGTCTCGTTGAACATTCCGGGGTTCGCGACGCACGCGACCGCGCCGTGGAACGCGAGCAGGAAAAGGGAAACGGACACGCGGAACCGGTCGACGGCGATTACGCGCGCGAACGCGACTCGAGACTCGACGAGAAGAGCGACGACTCCGGAAACGCCGGGCGTCTCTGTGAGCGCGTCCGACGCGTCGAGGACGCGTCGCGGCGCGCACGCGCGACTTTCCGCGTTTCCGTCGAGCCGATCTCCGTCCGATCGAACGGACCCGTCCACTAAAACGGAGACGTGCGCGATTCGCGCCGCGCTCGACGCGTACGCGCCGTCCGCGCCCAAACACACGACGCACGTCGGGACGTTTTTTTGCGCGCCGTGTGAGTCATCACGAGTCGTTCGCGCGGGTCGATCCGCGCGACGCAACAAAAGCCGCGTCAGGCGGGAAACGGAGCGGTCCGTGGCGCGCGGGTAAATCCACGCGACGTTCGAGTGACGCGCGAAAAAGGCGTCATCGGCGACGCCGTCTCCGTCTTCATCCACCTTTAACAACGAGCGACGGAAAGGAGACGTCTCGTCTCGCGCCTCCTCCAACGAGAGCGTCGAGAAGAACACGGGTTCATCCGAACACTCGCGATGGGAAGAAGACGATTCGTCGTCGTCCGATGGCGTCGACGCGAGCGCCGCGCGCGGCGTCGCCGCCTCTCCGCGCGTCAAGAGCACGACACTTGTGCCGAGGCTGTTGAGACGAGCGAGGGTTTCGCGCGCGTCGCGACGATACGGCACCTCGAACGCGACCAGCCCGAGGACGGTCCAGCCGGAGTCTTCCGACGAGTCTTCCGACGCCGCGACGTTCGAAGCGTCTTTGTTCGACTCGGCGCGTTCGTCCGCAAAAAACAAATTGTCGTCGCGCGCGAGCTCTTGTCTCGCTTCCTCCGAAGAGCTCTTGTCTTCGCGCTTCGCCGGAGGATTTCCCGAAGGCGGCGCGCCGTGGTGCGCGGCGACGAGAAGACACCTCAGCCCCGCGCGCTCGCACGCCGCCGCCGCCGCGAGCATCTCCTCGGCGGTTTCGGGGTCGGCGCCGCACGACGCCAACGTCGCCGACGGCGCGCCCCGCCGCGCGCGGAACCGCGAGCCGTCCGCGAGGCGCTCGACCAGACACTCCACGGCGTCTTCGTCTTCGTCTGAGTCTTCGGACGCTCGAAAGCGCCCGCGCGACACGAGCGCGTACGTCTGAGAGAGGGTCTCCGTTCCGCCGAGCGCGTCGGCGACGGCGGCGTCGGCGGCGTCGGAAAACCCTCGTCTTACGCCGGCGGTGGGTCCCGAAACCTCCGCGTCAAACCTCGACGCGAGCGCCGCGCACGTCAGCACGTCCCTCGGCCCGACGAGCGAAGAGGCTAACCCGCTCGCCATGCGGACCTCGCGCACGACGTGCTTCCCGCCGTCCGCGAGCAACGCGGACTCGTCAAGCAGAACCGTCTCCGCCGCCGCGAGCCGAAGCCATCGATCGTCCTTCTCCCCCGACGCGGACGCGAACGCCGCCACCGAGCCGCGGCACGCGCGTCTGAACTCCGCGGCGGTGGCGGCGCGCACGGCGCTTCGCGTCGCGCGAGCCGAGACCGGCGCCGTCGCGACGACCAGCGCCGTCGCGAACGCGACGGCGCCGAAAAAACCAAACCCGTCGGCGTCGCCGTCTTCGTCGTCCGTCTCCGCCGACTTTTCCGACCCGGACCGCGCGAACGTCACCGCGCCGATCAAGAAGCACGCCAACGCGCACGACGCCGTGGCGTACGCGGAACGCAAACGGAAACGGCGAACGGCTGAATCGTCGTCACGCGAGTGACCGCGAGTGACGTCGTCGACGCGCGTCGAACCGAAAACCGAAAAGTCACCCGAAAAGTCGCCGGTTCTCGCGACGATCCCCCGCGCTTCGCCCGCGCGCACCTCAGCGCCGCGCGGAAGCACGTCGCCGCTTCGTATGACGTTCGCGAGGTCGGTGCCGTCAGCGCTGACGCTCACGAGCACCGTTTCGTCTGACTGGGCGCTCAGTAAAATATCCGCGGGCGCGACGTCGCCCTTTTTAACGACGACGACGTCACCGGGCACGAGTTCCTTTGGGTCCACGAGTCTTGTTTTTCCGTCTCGAATCACGTGTGCTCGACGCGTCACGCTCACGTACGACGCGCGCGTCGTCTTCGTCGTACTCGTCGCTCGTCGGACGTAAATCGTGACTGTCGTCACGTGCGTCACCAGCAAAACGACGGCGGCGACGAGGTCGACGCACGCGTTTTTAATCGCGAGCTTGTTTTTTACGTCGTCGGCGGAGGTATCGGTACCGCTCGCGTTCGCGTCGACGTACGCGCTCAAGACGAAGAGCATTTGAACCGTGGCCGCCGCGACCGCCACCAGGCATGCGCGCGTCGCCCAGTCCGGGGCCATTTTCGAGTTGTTCGAAAAGAGCGCGAAGCTCGGGCACGCGTCGAGGAGCGACGCGCTTTTGTCTCGCTTTCCAATCTCGCCGGCGCCGCGGCTGCGAAAAAAAGACTCTTCGGATGCGCCCGAACGCGGACGACGCGTCTGTTCGTTCGGGCCGAAGTGGTTTAAGCGGTGCGCAGCCTCGCGGTGTGTGAGCCCCGAGACGAGGTCCGTGTCGCTCAGCCTGAGCCGCGCGAACGCCGAAGGCGACCGGGGGGAGAGCAACGCGTCCGACTCGCGCGCCTCGGCGTGCCTTTCCTCCTCCGAGACCGAACCACGCGCGTGCAGCAGAGGCTCGGAGGCGCCGGAGCGAGACATCTCCAAGGCGTTTCCCGAGGTTTCGCCCTCGGTCCGCGAGCGTCCACCTCGAGGACCGCTCGCGCCACGGGCCACGCGCCCGCGTGGCCGTCTCCGCGCCTCGACGCCCCCGCCGAAGTGACGAGATCGCGGTGGCGGGAAGGCGATTCGAACGCGCGATGGTAACAATACCGGAAATTCTTTTTTTTTCGAACAACCCGGCGAAACGACGTCTCTCTCGACGTCGACTGCGTCCTACTGCTCGATACGCGCAGACGAACATGTTCGTAGACTAAGAACGCGTCGAATACGCTCTACTCGAGCGTACGCACACGCTCACGCCTCGTTACTCCCCCCGCCGCCGCTCTCCAACAGACCAACTTTTTCATCCAAGGAAAGTGTTTTTCTCTTCGCCGCGAGTAAACGCACGGCGGCGGCGCGCGTCTCGAGACGCTCCGCCTCCGCCTCCAGCGCCGCCGCGGCGTTTTCCAGCGCGTCGAGGTTTTGTTCGATCACGTCGAGCTCCGCGAACCGCGGCGCCGCGTTGGCGTCTTTCCGTCGCAGAGAGTCCGCGAACACGCCGAGTCCCGCGACGGTACAGCCCAGCTCGGCGTACTTCTCCGCGGCGGCGCGGTTCACCTTAGACAGCGTCGCGAATTCAAAACTCATCGCGCGCACCTCGGCCTCCGCGCCCCTCGCCGCGCACGCGAAGGCGTCCTCGGCGGCGACAACGAGTTGGCGCTCCGCTAAACGCGCGTTCGCGTTTTTGCTCGATTCGGACAATGGAGACAAAGAGGTGTTCGGAGTACTCGTCACCGAAGCCGCGCCCGCGGAGAGCGCCGCCGCGCCCGAAGCCGCCGACGAAGCCGAGCCCGCTTTCGCATCCGCCGCCGTCGCGTCTGGACGCGAAAAAAGTCCGTCTTTTCCTCGCGGCGGCGCGTCCGCCAACGCCGCGCGCGCCGCTTCGGTGTGCCGCCGCAGCGACTCCAGCGTGTCTTTTTCTATTATTTTTTCTTCTCTTCGGTCGCCGTCGTCCGAAGAAGAAAAGCCTCGCAAGAACGCGCGCACGATCCCCACGACAGAGACGTGGTCCGTCTCCAAACGCAGCGACGACTTGGCGACCGCGCGGTCGTCCTCGGAGAGCGCTCTTGCGAACGGCGCGATCTTTTCGAGCATGGTCACTCCGTCCAGCTCGGGGTGCCCCTGGACCGCGAGCACGTCCTCGCCCAGCGCGAACATCTCGCACGGCGCCGTCTCCGAGTGCGCGAGAAGCACGGCACCGTTCGGAAGGGACACGACTACGTCGCCGTGCGCCTGCAGCACGGCGAGTCGCGCTTGTCTGGTCGGTTTTTTTTCACTCGCCGCGCCGCCTCGAGAGAGCGCCGTCGGCGGAAACGCGGAAAGCGCGAGCTCGTACTCCGGTCGATTCGTCATCGCCTCGGTCAACACGACCGTTTCCCGTTTCAGCACGAAAGGCAACCCGCACGGGTTCGCGTCGACCTTGCCCCCGAGCGCCTCGGCGATGACTTGGCACCCGAAACACGCGCCGTACACCTTGACGCCGCCGTGCACCACGACTTTGGCGATGAATCGCTTCAACGCCCCGATCCACTCGTGCGCGTGTTCGTCACGCACGCAGTAGTGCGACCCGGTGACCACCAGACCTTGGTACGTGTGGATATCGCGCAAGTCGGGCAGCTCGCCGCTCCAGCACCGGTGGTGCTCCCAGGTCTCGCCCGCGCGACCGAGCAGGCGAGCCAGCGCGATGGCGTGCCCGTCCCACTTGACCGCATCCTCGCAGTCCAGGACGGCGAAGCGCGCCTTCGCCGGGGCCGGGCCCGGCGAGGCCATGGCGCGGCGGTCGCGTGACTCGAACGCGGGAGGCTGCGCGACGCCGGCGGTGCGCGCGCCTCGCGCGAACGACGACTTCCGAGGGCGAGGCGACGCGCGTCGATGTGTGCGGGCCGCGGGACAACTTTGCTGTGACGCGAAAAAAACGCGCCAGCGCCAGCGACATCCGGCTTCCAGTGTTCCAGACCCGACGACCAGCGCGAGGGGGCGCGTCAGTCTCGGAGGCGCAAGCAGCATGCTTCGCGCGTTGGCGAGGCACGCGGGTCGCGCGGCGGGCGCGTCCGCGGCTGTGCGCGATGTCGCGGGCGCGACGGCGTGGACGAGGTGGGCGTGGTGCGCCGCGGGCGGCTCCGGGTGGCGCGGCGTCTCCGATCGCGGGGATCGACCGGTGTTTGGTGGAGCCCCCATCGGCGCACGCCACTTCCACGCCTCCGGGTCGTCCCTGGCGAAACCCGGTCGCATCAAACCCAACGCGCTGCTGCAGCCGCACCACTTCGAGGAGCTGGGCATCACGCGCCCCGGCGATCGCGAGGTGAAGCGACGCACGGGCCTGATCGCGGTCAAGTGCGGCATGACCCGCGAGTGGAACGAGCACGGGGTGGCGGTGCCCCTCACCGTGCTGTGGGTGGACGACTGCCAGGTGCGCGAAAACCCTCTCTTTTTTTTGTCTCGTCGTCATTCGCTCATGTCCTCCACGCGAGCGGAGGACGCGGTCACCGCTAAAAAGCGGTGACGCGAATACTCCCGCGGGAGTATAACGCGCCTTCCCTCTCGCGCTGACACGTTTTCGTATCTCTCGATGCTCCTCCTCTCCACACCCAAAACTCGCCGTGTAAACCGTCGCGCAGGTGACGCAGGCGAAGCTCGATAAATCAAGCGCGGGTGTGTTTTCGCTTCAAGTCGGCGCCGGGTCGAAAAAGCCGAAACAGCTTTCCCCCGCGCTCCGCGGTCACTTCGAAACCCAGGGCGTTTCTTTGAAACGCTCCGTGGCGGAGTTCCGCGTCTCCCCAGACGCGATGTTGCCCGTGGGCACTTCCCTGGGCGCGTCGCACTTCGTCGCCGGGCAGCACGTCGACGTGCAGGGGTTCACCATAGGCAAGGGGTTTCAAGGTCCGATGAAGCGGTGGGGCTTTTCTGGTTTACCCGCGTCGCACGGCACGACGAAGAAACACCGCGCGCACGGCTCGATCGGGAACTCGCAGGACCCTGGGCGGGTGTGGAAGGGCAAAAAAATGGCGGGAAGAATGGGTAACCGTAAGCGGACCGTGCAAAACGTGTTCGTGTACAAGGTGGACCCGACGCGGAACCTTCTGTACGTCAAAGGGCAGGTTCCGGGGAAAGCCGGTTTGTTTTTAAAAGTAAGAGACGCGCTGAGAAAGCCGCCGCCGTTTATAGGCGCGGCGGACGGGGACTGGTCAGTGAGTGATCAGAAAGATTTCGAGCCCGGGGTCTCGGGTTCGAGCCTGGGCAAGCCCTCCTGGGCCACAGGCGCGGCGGCGGATGTGCCGCACGCCGCAGCGCCGTATCCGGCGTGGGGGATAGGCGCGCTTCCCGCCGCGCCCGAGCGCGACGCGACGGCGACGATGCTCGACCCTTTCGTCTACCGCGGCGGGGGCGGCGCGGATGGCGCGCAGTAGCGGGTGATGGAATCGAGAATTCGGTCGATGCGGTGACGAAACGTTACTTTACTTTACGTAGTGTGTCGCGTTCATACTTCAACAGACTACGCGTCGCGCGCGAATGACGAAACTCGGACGAGTCGAAACTTACACTCGTCTCGTCTCGTCTTCTTATCATAAATTACTTCTCGTCTTCTTCCCCGGGCCCGCCCGCGATGGCGCTCACGATGTCCGGCTTGATGTCCTCGTACAGTTTCGTCAACACCGCGGCCTTGTAGGTGAGGAACCCGAGAAGCACGGGTCCGTAGTTGACGTCGAACGGCATTTCCGCGGCGTTGAACGCGCTGCACGACGCCGCCACCAAAACGGGCACCAACAGCCGTTTCTGCAGCAACGCTTGCGAGTACACCGCGCCGACTTTGCCAAACGCGCCGCCGAGCATGCCGAAGACGTCGGTGACGGGTTCGTACACCAAGTTGCGCGTGTACATCGACCCGTCGGGGTCCGCGGTATCGTCCGCGTTCAGACCGTCCACGTAGTCGCACAGAAGCTTCAAATACACCAAACTGGCGCCGCCGCCAACCGCCGCGCTGATCCCGTTTGCGACGCCGTAGCCCAACGTGCTGTACGCCACCAGACCGACGGCGTAGAGGCTCGTGTTTTTGAACAGGCTCGCCTTGAGCTCGGCGTACTCCTGCGCGCTCATGTCGCGGCGCAGGTTGCGCAGGGGGATGCCCCCCTCCGTGGGCTCGTCCGCGGAGTCCGCGACCGCGCGGAGCAAGAAAGGGCGCGCGGCGCGGCGACCCGTCGCGGACGCGCCCCAGCGCATTTTTAATCTGGCGCATCCGCGACGGTTCGCGGCGGGCGCGGCGGAGGGTCGAGCGGAGGGGGACGCGTCCCGCGACGCGGAGACCCGCGCGGGGGACGCCCGGGGGGCTCGCGCCAGCGCGCTCGTCGTGGCGACGAGGGACATGGTCAGCCCTGGGTCGCGTGTCCGCAGGATGAGCGACGCACAGTGCGCGCGCGCGGCCGGCCCTAACCTTGAAAAGCGACTCGACTCGTCTATCCAATATCCACTCGACGGATGCGGTTCCGTGTCAGTCGCGGACGGTCGTGCTTACTGACCAGGACTCGCGCGTCGCGTTTCGAGCGGCGGACGTCACAGCCCTCGGAGCCGCGAAGCGTTCGTGGACCCGGACCCGCACCGAAACGACACACGCGCGCGGCTCGTGATGCTCTCTGTCGTCGCGTCCGCGCCCGCGGCGCGCCCGAGCGTGCCGCGCGCGCGCGCGTCGCTCGAGCGCGACACCGCGAGAAGAGCCACGTCGGCATCGTCTCGCGAGCCGAGGGAGTGGCAGAGCACGTTCGCGGGCCTCGCCGCCGGGTGCTACCTCGGCGCGACCGTGGCGGGCGGGCTCGCGGTGTTCCCCCCGCCCGCGTCGGCGAGCTTCCTGGACGACATGCAGGAGCCCTCCATCATGGGCCTCAAGCTCAAGGAGCGCACGCAGGAGGTGATCCTCGAGACCAAGGCGGAGTACATCAACGTAGACTTTTCGCACTCCGACTTACAGGGCGCCATCTACACGGAGGCTGACCTACGAGGCTCGGACTTCTCCGGCTCCGACCTTAGAGCCGCGATCTTCAGCCGCGCGATCATGCCGGGCGTGAACTTCGAGGGGAGCGACATGCAGAGCGCGTTTTTGGATTACGTCGTGTTGCGAGGCTCCAACTTCCGAGGAGTCATAGCGACCAACGCCAACTTCACGCGAAGCGATCTCGGCGAGTGCGACGTGACGGACGCCGACTTCACCGAAGCGGTGATCGACCGGTACCAGGCGATTAACTTATGCGAGACTGCTTCGGGGACGAACAAGTTCACCGGGGTTGATACGAGGGAGAGCCTCGGGTGCGACTACCTGAAGCGGTACGAGGGCTCGGGCGGCGCGGGGAAGGTGGCCGTCACCAAGGGCTCGGGCATCTGGGGCGGAGGCAAATGATTTTTTTCTTTTTCTTGAGTCGAGATTGAAGCCGCCCGATACGTATGAATATCACGGATAAGCGAACGCGTCACAAGCTTGAAGCGCTTATGACCTAGATGATGACGACCATCGACGGTCGTCGCGATTTAACTCGGCGTGACGACCATGGCGAGCAGTCTCGCGATGGTGGCGTCGTTCGCCGCGACGTCCAGCCTCGCGGCTTCGATCTTCTCCGTCACTCGTTCGATGTCCGCCTCCGTCTGCGCCAATAAATCATCCGCCGCCGACGAGCCTCCGCCGGCCTCTTTGTCCATTTTGAGATTTGTCTTCTCTCGCCATCGCTCGCGCTCCTCCGCGACGCGACGCGCGTGCTTTAAACGCTCCCGCCGCCAGAACCGCAGCTCGACGCGCATGGACTCGGCATCCTCCGCGAGCGCGTCCATCGCGCGGCCGAGCGGGTTCGTCGAACGCACCAACGCCTGCACGACGTCGCGCGCGGCGCCCAAATCGGCGACATCCGACGACGCGTCCCCTCCGGCCGTCTTCGCGAAGCCCGCGTCGGCGATCGACGCGTCCGCGACGGGCGGCTCGGACCCGATCTCGTCTCTGAACGCGTCCGCGCCGAGGCTCGTCCCGAGGACGGCGTCGTCGTCGCCGCGAGCGTCCGAAGCCGCCGCCGTCTTACGACGCCGGCGGCTGCCGAGGATGATCCCGCCGCCGCCACCGCCGCCGTCCCCGGCGTCGGCGCGGCCCGCGTCTCCGGCGCGCTCTCGCAGCGACGCGTCTCCCTCGCGCTTCGCCGCGAGCATGTCTCGCACCAGCGCGCCGCCCGTTTTAGCCCCCTCCGGCGACCCGGAAGCTCCGAGCGCGGCGCTCCAGGGGTTCGCGCCCGCGTCGTCGTCGAGCCCGTCGAGCCCGTCCCCGACGACGGCGTCGTCGTCGCTCGAGTCGTCGTCGTCCTCGCCCATGATCGCGCCGCGCGTCTCGAAAGGCTTTTCTTTCGTGTGTGTTTCGTCAGCCGCGCGAGTGGCGGGCGCGGCGGAGACGGGGGAGATCGGGACCTCCAAAGTGGGCTCCTTCTTTTTCGGGGGCGGGCGCCTCGCGCTCAGCGGACGCGACGGCGCGACGCGCGTCGCATTTTTTTCGTTTTTCGCCTCCGCCGGCGTCGACGATACCGTCGACGCCGCCCTCGCGCGCGTCTCGTCGGTCCCCCCCGCGAACGGGTCGAACGACGTGGAAGGCGCCGAGGGAGGCGGCGCGACTTTTATGTTTTCGCGCGAAGCGACTTCGCTCACGCTCGCCGCCGCGCTCGTCTCATTCGTCTCGCCGTTTCGCGCGCGTCGCGCGGCGGACTCGCCGTCTCCGCGTTTGGCGCACCGCGCGAGCGCCTGCAGAAACGCGTTCGTGCGTTCGGGCTCCAGGCCGGCGACGATCTTGAGCGGCCTGGCGAGCACGTCCGGCGAGGACCCTACTTCCGAGTCGATCGCGACGCACGCGATGATCTTCGTCAGGTACCGCACTTTCGCGGCTTTGTCTTTGATGTTGGCGCTCGTCTTTTCCTCTTCGTCGAAAAGATGGAGCGCGTACCCCGTGTTGCGCTGCACTTCGGACACGACGTCGTGCAGGAACCGGAAGGGGGGCTTCTTCAGCAGCGTCTCCGTGAGCTGCGTCGCGAGGGTGGAAGTGCGGGAAAAGGCGGACGCGGATGGGAAGAAGGTCAGAGAGACGCCGACCCACAGGCGCGTGACGCGGTCAACGCGACGCTCGCGAACGGATGCCGAGTTTCTGGGACGAGGCGTTTCAAACGCGCCGCGCGGGTCTCGCGCGCACCTTGGGCTTGTGCACCAGCGGCGAGGAGCCCTGAAGCAGCTCCTGCGTCAGCGTCCAGTACGCGTCGCCCATCTCGACAGGCCGCGGGTGCGCCCGCTCGTCCCGGGCCCACCGCGTGTGCCGAGATCTCGTTCTCGATGACCGTTGATGACGGGAAAGTCAGCGAGCGATTTGGTCGTGTGGGGGCGCCCGTTTTTTTCTCTTCTCTGCTCCCAGAATTCGTTTGCAATTTGCTGGCTGGCTGGTTTGGCAAAGCTTTCAAAACGTAGAAAAACGCGCGTCAACGCGAATGCAAGTTAATGCAAGGCATTATTCAGTCATAGTATTCCGCAATTCTCTGTTCTACACAAAAGTTTCGTCCAATCAAAATCGCTTCATTAAAAAAAATCCAAAAACTGTACATGTACAATGTAGCTAACTGTCGAACGTGCCAAGAACGCGACGCCGCCCACGGACGCCACTCTCACGCGCGCGCGTTCCTCCGCGCCGACCACTTCCCCGCCCGCCCGAACTCCTCCCAGCCGCCAAGATGGGCTGCGTCTATTCCATGTTTTCCAGCGATGCCCCCCCTCCAAAGGAGATATTGCCAGATCCCGCGGCGAACGAGGCGTTCGAAGCCTACTTCCGAAACCTGAACAGCGTCTACTTCGACAACTGGCAGGTGTTCAAGGGCGACGCGCACGCGAAACCGACGACCGTCAAGAATAAGCACGACAAAATGGTCGCCGACAACGACGAGAATCGCTGGCTGTACGTCAAGGGTAAGGGGAACGCCTTTTCCACGCAGGGCGGCACGGGATGGATCGTCGGCACGACGGCAACGCTCAACAACTTCAAGGCCAAGCCCGAGAAGGGCAAGCCGGAACCGAACGAGCAGCTGTGGAATGTCAAGTTCGACAAGAAGCGGTGCAAGTGCGAGTGGGGCTCGGACTTCGAGGACCCGGACTGTCCGGTCGTAGACGGCTTCTACGTCGGCGACGACATGCACCACTCGCGCCGCTCGTGGAACTCCGATTACCAGATCAAGTGGCGCACGACACGCACGCTCGTGTTCGAGTCGAAGGACTCCTCGGCGGCGCCGGTGGAGGTGGTGATCACCACCACCGGCGCGTTCCACGTCAAGATCGACAACGAGAGGAATAATGACACGCAGAATCAAGTGTTCGGCGGGAACTTCTGCGCGCTCAAGTCCGTCGTGACGATCGACGGCCACCCGCCGTTCTCGATCGACCTCACCTCGTACGACCTGAAGTACGCTTTGCCGGGGGAGTTCTCCGGCGCGAAGCTCACGGAGGATGACCACAAGAAGTGGAAAGATGGCTTGTCCGAAGCCTTTCTGGAGGACAAGGCGCCCGCGTTCAAGACCAAGGTGGAGTCCGGGAAACTCGATTCCGGCATGAAGCTTCTGCTCGCGTTCGTCTTGTCGTTCATGCTCGTCGAGGACGAGAAGGGACAGGACGCCCCGATGTACGGCCCGACCCTCGGCCCGTTACAGCGCACTATGTTCAAGATGGGGCACGTGTTCCCCCTGGCCGGCACCGAGTTCGGCACCTCCTCGGGGTTGCTCGCGAAGGGCGTCGAGTGGCTGCTCAAGGAAAAGTGCAAGGGATACAAGGAAAGCGCGATGAAGCGAACGGGCGTGATGGGCACCGGCGATTTCAAGGTGTGCAAGAGAACCGATTACCCGAACGTCGCCGCCGTCAAGCTCGAGGGCGTGCAGAGGTATGGGTACTGAGCCTCCTCGTGACGGCGCGAGAGCCACGCA
>ENA-OUOG01003523-OUOG01003523.1-marine-metagenome-genome-assembly--contig:-NODE-3523-length-14509-cov-3.338969_pt1 | contig 14509 bp, 22 predicted proteins | sample MGYA00248635_ERZ508505 | MGnify/ENA primary metagenome ERZ508505 (study PRJEB26176, sample SAMN06267871) | marine metagenome | isolation source: Saanich Inlet, British Columbia, Canada | place: Pacific...
CCTACAGGCCGCAAGAACCTGATTATCAATGGTGCTATGCAAGTGGCGCAGCGTGACGATGAAGTGACTGGTCAAACAGAAACAAATGGTTATAAAACTGTAGACCGATTTCAGTTTTGGACTTACTCAGGTGGCACATACACCCTTAGCCAAGATGGAACAGAAGCTCCGCAAGGATTTGCACACTCTCACAAGGTTTTGAATACTTCTGCGACAACAACTGTCGCAGGAACGGGTGTTACTTTTAGGCATCGGATTGAGGCTCAAGACTTACAGCATCTTGATTACAATACTTCTAGTGCTAAACCTGTGACTTTATCCTTTTGGGTGAGATCAGATACAACAGGCACATATGCTGTAAGAATTTACAACCCTGACAGCGGAAGAATGGTAACAAAAACGTATGCTATTTCTACCGCCGACACTTGGGAGAAAAAAAATATTACTTTTTCTGGTGATACTGGTGGTGTCATTAATAATGACAGTGGTTATGCTTTTGAAGTTGCTTGGTGGCTGGCCGCTGGGACAGACTTTACTAGCGGTTCAGCCTCTGGTTCTTGGGAAGCATATTCTTCTACAAAAGAGGCATCAGGTCATAATGTAAATCTTAACAGTGGTGGCAACTGGTATATCACAGGCGTTCAACTCGAAGTCGGCTCAGTAGCTACTGAGTTTGAGCATCGCAGCTTTGGTGAAGAGTTGGCTTTGTGTCAGCGGTATTATACTAAGTTTGACTTTCCTCAAACAACACCGTTTTTTCCATCTCATAGGCAAACTGGGAATACTGTCCGCTCAACGGTAACAACGCCCGTTCCTATGCGGACAACTCCAACGATAAATGCAAGCGGTCAGCCATTTCTTAGTTATAATTGGGATAACTCAAGCAACTTTCTTGTTGATGACGGAACTAGCTTAACAGTTATTGGCTCTAGTTTAGATGCTAATAGATTTACAATAAGTAATCCTGATGTAACAGGCGTAGGGTCTAATGTAGGGTCTGTATATGCTTATAATGGTGATTTAGAATGTGATTCGGAGCTATAATTATGAATGAAATAAATATCACATCAGCGCAATATGTCGAAGAAGACGGTGTTAATACTTCAATTAAAGCAACAATGGATGGCAAAGTCTTGTCTGTCCCTATTGAAGTTGGCAACCGCCACTACGACGAAATCATGCGCCAAGTAGAAGCTGGAACACTAACCATTCAGGAGGCAGAATAATGGAAACTATTATCACATACATCACAGCTATCGTGGCAGCAGCCTCGGTAATTGCTAACGTCACACCATCAATGCGTGACAATGAAATCCTAGCCAAGCTGGACGACTTCATTCAGAAGCTGGCTATCAACTTACGCAAGAAAGACTAGCATTATGTCACGCCCAACCGCTCAAGACGTAAAGCACCAGATTGATACACACGAAGCAGTTTGTGCGGAGCGTTGGTTGGAGACAATTAACCGTGTCAAGCGTCTTGAAGTCGTAATGATGGGCAGCGCTGGATTTATCATTGCCCTCTTATTGTCTCTTGTTTTTGATAAATAGTTTGGGATGTTTAAACGCATCTTAATACTGGTTGCCCTTGCGACACCTGCAATAGCACAGAACACGCAGACTGGCGACCTAAATACCAACACCCAAGACAGCGTTGTAGACAGTAACAACCCGTCCACAACCAACAACTATAATGGTGCTGGTGCTGCGTCAAACGTAACGCCTCCGCCCACAGCCGTGGCTCCTAGCGTGCCATCAGGCGGCAGCGATAGCTGCCTAATTGGTCGTAGCTTCGGCACTCAAGTTAATATCCTTGGCCTCTCCTTTGGCGGATATCGGCAAGACGAAGAGTGCAACCGCAGGCGTGATGCTCGACTGCTGAAAGAGCAGGGTATGTCCATTGCCGCTGTAGCTCGTTTGTGTCATTCTAAAGAGACTTGGATTGCTATGTTTGATAGCGGAACACCCTGCCCGTTCTCTGTCAACGGCAAGCTAATTGTTGGTCGTGCTGCGTTCCTAATGATGAAGCGTGACCCAGAAACATTCATACCAGATTACAAAGAGCGCCGAGAGTATTATGATGCTATACTACGGACAAAGGATGAAAGTGATGAAGAAAACAGCGATAGCAGCCTCAGTATTTCTGAGCGTTTCCGTAGCACACGCGGAACAGTCGATTGATGACTTGGTTGCGGCCAGTAAGGTTATCGCCACCAAAATTAAGCTAGGCAGACATGCAGCAACCGGGGCGGTTGACTACATGTATGAAGCCAAAGTCATTCCTGATTACTCGCAACAAGAAGACATATACCTAATTAGCGAAGCTGAAGTGCAAGCCTACAATCAGGCTATTGTTGGAGTTCAGAACGCTATGTATTTCACATCATCGATGGCTCTGGAGGCAAAGGCTGAGGAGAGCATAGCGGCAGTTAAGGTGGCTGTAGACAGCTTCGTGGTTGCTACTACACAGCTTAAAGAAGTTGAGGAGGTTGCTGTTAAGGCAGAGAAGGCAAAAGACAGTGGCTCTGTTGCAGACCAAACAGCCGTGCAGGAATATGTCGAGACCAACAATGTTTCCATCAAGCAAGAAACGGTGGACGACTTCAACCAGTCGCTCACTGATATTGCAGTCAACGCTCGTGAAGCTGGTGCGTTCTTGGCGGCGTCCAAAGATGCGCGAATTACCGAGACAGCAGACCGTCATGCTAAGGACTACAACGTCTCGTTTCAGGACGCTCAGGTTACATACTCAGCCACAAACGATATATTGCAGTTCACTTGGCAGCAGGCGAGAAATGCCAATCACGGCTTCTATGGATTTATGACTAACGTCACCGCCGACCAAGTATTGTCGAACGGCGAGACACTTTACGCTGAACAAGGTTGGATAATGCGATGAGTTTAGAAGATACAGAGTTAAAGGTTGGCGGGTTCAAGTTTAAGGGCATATGGATTGCTGCGGCTATTTCCATCGCGGCCCCAATCTTTGGTGGTGTTTGGGCGACTGCTGAGTTCTATGGCAGGATTGTTTCGCTGGAGGATGCTGTGTCTGGCACTGCGGCAGCTAATGAAAAGCTGACAACCGTGGGCGCGAACTTGGAGAGCATTATGGAGAGCCAGAAGGAATTGCTAGACCTGCGCGACAGGATTGCAGAGATTGATAAGACCGCTACAGCCAACGACCTGCTAGTCAAACAGTTTGACGAGAAGGTCAAATCAATCGACACTCGGTTTGATAAGGTTAACAAGGAGCTGGATGACTTGTGGCGCGGAGTTGACGCTGTAGCAAATCCATTGAGGTAGTGACTAAGCTAGCAGTTCAAATTGGCCGTGCAGGGGAGCTTCTAGCTTCTGGAGTTATAGAGTCAATGGGATACAAGACAGTCCTCTGCCAGCAATCTTCCTTTGATATGCTTCTGCTACGCAATGACGACACGCACTACAGGGTTGAGGTAAAGACAACATCCAAGTGCAACGGAGACCCCCGCAGGTCACCCAGCTTGAGCAAGCGATACTCTTGGAACACGGCGTGTGGCTCTGGTGCCAAGACCAAGCTAGACCCGTCTGCTGTAGACCTGCTCTGCCTCGTGGCGTTAGACACGCGCAGATGTTACTTCAAGCCAGTTTTCAATCACGATGTTGTGCGCTATAATATCTCTCTTGACAAGCTGCTTGAGGTAGATGAGCAGGCACAACTTGACGAGGCGCTGAAGCAAATAGATAAACGGAGACTATCATGTGGGGTAGTTTGATTGCACCAATCGCCAACATTGCCGGAACTTGGGTTGAGGGCAAGCAGAAGAAAGCAGAGGCAAAAGCCAAGCTGGATGTTGCTAAACTGGAGGCCACAGTAAAGCGTGTTGAGCGTGATGCAGACTGGGAGGCTTCTGCTATGTCTGCGTCTGATAATAGCTGGAAGGATGAGGCTTGGACAATCTGTTTCATCGCATTGATTGTCGCCTCTTTTGTTCCACCACTACAGCCCTATATGCAGGCTGGTTTTGATTTTCTAAGGACGGCACCAGAATGGCTACAATACGGAATATTGGCAAGTATTGCCGCGAGCTTTGGCATCAAGTCGATAACACAGCTAAAAAAGTAGATGCTCCTGTAATACCCGAAGGCTACTTGTCGCCTAACTTTTCTTTGCAGGAGCTGACCAAGAGCCAGACAGCTACACGCCTTGGCATCGACAACACACCTAGTGAAGGACACATTAATGCCCTGAAGGGGCTTTGCTTACACGTCCTAGAGCCGTGTAGAAAACACTTTGCCCGTAGTATCACCCCTTCATCCGGCTACAGAAGCAAGGAATTATGCGAGGCAATCGGCAGTAAGGCGTCGAGCCAGCACGCCAAGGGTCAGGCTGTAGATTTCGAGATACCCGGCACAGCCAACATCGACTTGGCTCGCTACATCCGAGACAACCTAGACTTCGATCAGTTGATCCTAGAGTTCTACAACGAGGCCGACCCGCAATCCGGTTGGGTTCACTGTAGCTATAAGTCATCTGGCAATCGCAAGCAGGCACTGATATACAATGGCAAGTCTTACAAAGAATGGAGCGACTGATGGCAGTCAAGAAAGAACAAGTACGCATCGAACCGGTAAAGAAACGCACCAGCATTGGCGCGTCAACTCGTAGCCGGCCATCCAACAAATCCAAGCGAGCGAGCTGGAAGCGATACCGGGGCCAAGGCAAATAAAAAGGGCGGCCTGAGCCGCCCTTGTAGCTAAACAATTTCTAGCGATCGTGCGCTGCCGGCAATCTTTCGGAGCCTCCCACGCTTCACGAGGTTTTCAATCATGCTGTGCGTCGGTGTCGACGTCCGCCCCGTCAGCTCTGCAAGCTCGCGGATTGTCGGGGTGTAGCCGTTGAGTTCCTGAAACTCTTTGATGACTTGCAAGAGTTCCGCCTGCTTCTTTGTGACGCCGTTCATTATCCCAGCTCCCTTAGCGTAAGTGTGTTCTGCCGGACGCGCGTCTCTGGCTGTGCCGGCACGACTTTCTCAGGCGACGCCTTCTTGGTGCGCATAGGCCAGCGGATGGCGTAGCGAACATTGCCAACCATCCCGACCGCCTTCTCGTGTGAACCCATAGCTTCTTTGAGGCCGGCCTCAGCTTCGTTGATTTGTTGTTCGGCAATTTTTTTCTTACGTTTCGCCTCAACTAAATCTTCTAGGTACTGCTCCGCATCTGTGCCGTCCAGCTCCAGCTCCGGCGCACCTTGGTCGACGTTGGAGTAGGCTGTGTTCCCATCGGCACTAGAGAAGATGGGATACCAATCACGGGCAAGCTTGCGATACTCGAACTCTGCGATAGCGTCGGCGATACGGTTCTGCACGGCCAAGTCTTTTTGGTAAACAAAGACCCGCAGTTGGTTGCCGCCATACAGGACGCACACGGCACCCCAGTTAGCGTCGACGCACATCATCTGTGCTTGCAGTTGAAGTGGGCCACGGTACAGGGCTGGAGATGTCTCCGGCTGTGCGCTTGTGTTCTTTGCCTCGAGTACGCCACGACCGGAGATGTCGACTTCGTCGGAGCCAATGCAGTAAATATTTTTTTCGGCGTCTGTCTTCACAATTCCGTGGCCAGTACCGGCACCATCAAGAGAGGCGGCCAAGGTTATGTTCTCGTGGAAAAAAGCTTGGTCGTAATCAAACTTGGTGTCGGTAAGCCCAAGGCGTTCAGCGGCCTTTGCCAAGATAACAGGCTCGAGGGCATCGCCCCAGCTCATCAGCTCGTTCTGTTCCCAGTTGGGGCGTTCTTTGCCCTCCATCGCGTCGATGCACTTCTTCAACACGTCGTTCGGGGTTTCGTATGGGCTCGCGTTCAGCAGTGCCGGGATGCGCGAAGCGGTGATGATGTCGTCAGGTGTTAGTTTACCAACCATTGTTAGTGTCCTTTCATAGTGATGATTGCGGCCTCAACCGCTGTGATGTGGTGGTATGCGATAAACGCAATCGCAAACACGACTAGTAGTACTGCAAAGTCGATAAGATCTTTAAACATTAGATGTCTCCATAATATTTTTAACGGTTGTGGCGTACCAGCTTTTGCCGGTGGCCGTAGGAATGCCAGCCTCATTAAGGCGGCTTGCAATAGCACGAAGCGATGCACCAGCATCGCGCAGTGCGGTGATAACAGGCATCGCCTTGGAGGCAATGGCCTGTGTCTTTGCTCTTTTAACTGCGCCGGCGGCTAGACCACCCGCGCGAGGATTGGGTGAGCCAAGCTTAACGCCACGCGCCTTTGCGGCGGCGAGGGCTTGCTTGGTGCGGTTAGATATTTCTTCGCGCTCGTGCTGTGCGACGACAGCGCGGACACCGAACTCGAGTGTGCCGGCATTGGGCATGTCAGCGGCCACGATGTCGACGCCGGCTTTACGCAGGGTCAGCAAGAATGCGGCGTCACGAGACAGCCGGTCAATCTTGGCGATAAGAATTGAGGCACCCGTCTCACGGCACATATCAAGTGCGGCCTCAAGCTGTGGGCGGTGGTCAATCTTGCCGCTTTCAACTTCGGTGAACGAGTGCATGATTTCGTCGGCGTATGGTGCGACGAGATTTTTCTGGGCGTCTAACCCAAGGCCTGATTGGCCTTGGGCTTTTGTGGACACGCGATAGTAAGCTACATATTTAGGCATCTGTTTTCTCCACGCCAGAAATTATTTTTTGGAAATGCTCGAAGCGTTCGAGGTCTTGCTCAAGTTCCTCATACATCTCTTCGTTGCTGTAACCCTTGATGCGCCATTGGCCGTCCTGATAGTACGAGCCACACTCGTCGCGGATGTCTTCCATCTGGCTGGACACATCGTCGTCCAGACCGCTAAACTCGTCCGACAGTTCGTCAAGCATGACGGCGATGGCGTCGGCCACAAGGTCTTTTTCGTTTTCGAACATAACGTACTGGTCGTTCGTCAGTTCCTTAATGATAAGGTTTTTAATTTTGTCCAACATATCGATTGCTCCTATTTGTTCTCCCGATGTCCTATATATAATCTCCTTTAATGCAGATTACAAGCTCTATATGATATTAATCTGAAATTAATTAATGGAGCTGAAAATGTCATCGGAAATCAAACCCACCCTTTTGCGCTTGCGTCAGTCTACTGTCGACGCGCTCAAGCTCGAGCTACAACGTAGCAGTCACCGATCAATGGCATCTCTTGCCGATGAAATTCTGTCCAAGGAATTGGCGCATCGTCTCGAGGGGCACGCTTCCCAGCTAGACAAGCTGGTCGACGCTGCCCGGCGTGTCGTGTAATGGGTGCCAGCCAACGCAACAAAGGGGCGGCATTCGAAAGATGGTGCGCCAACGAGCTGACGGAAGAGCTTGGGCTAACTGAGCCTCTTCGTCGCAACCTCACCCAGTATCAGGTGTCAGGCCAAGGCGACTTGGTCATGACCCCTTGGGTTATTGAGTGCAAAAGGTATCAGCCGAATGGTTCCGGCACTTGGTTCAAGGATGATTGGTGGCAACAGATCATTACTGCCGTCGAGAGTGACAGCGGATTACTGCCGGCATTAATTTTTAAGTATGACCGGCACCCAGTGCGCGTCGTCTTTCCACTCGTCGCAATCAATGAAGAATTTAGGGGCACCGACAGCGCGTTCGAGCCCTTCGCTACGAGCTGGCAAACCGGCCTTATGATTTTTAGGGAGCATTTGGATGAGGGTATTGGATCTATTTAGTGCTGGCGAAACAATTATGAGGTATGAAAATGCCCAAGTATGAAAATCAAAACGACCTCAGCAACGAGCAGGCTGTCGCCGATTTTATCGGCGAGAAATACAATCTACAGATGGAGAAGCTGAACCCCGTCTACAGGCTGGACTATGCCGGCCTGCGCGACGGGAACGTGTCGAGCTTCTTCGAAATTAAGTGCCGCACGTTTAAGCGTGCCAAGTACGAAACGATGATGATTAACGCGCACAAGGTTATGTCTGCCAACTTCTTGATGCAGGCTTTCGACCGCAACACCAACTTGGTTGTGCGCTGGACAGATTGCATCGGCTACATCCCATTCAATGGTATGGGCCGGTGGAATATGAATATAGGCGGTCGGTTCGACCGGGGCGACCCGAAGGACAGAGACATATGCGTTTATATTCCAATAAGTGAATTTACAATCCTGTAAATTCTGAATGAAGCAAATGATATGAAAGATATGAAATTATGGCTTTAGGATTTAATACCGAAAACAAATCAGGCGGAGACATTCTGCCAATCATCAAGTACGACGCGAAAGCCGGTGACTTTATCATCGTCGACCGCTCACAAAATGCTGAGGGGCAGTGGGGCAAGAACGAAAGCGAGATGTCTTTGCCGGTAAAGGTTGCAATGGACTTGGACAACATCGAAGTCGGTTGGCTGTCATTCAGCACCGGCATCCCGGATTTTGTTATGGCTAAGATTGGCGAGCCGATGCCGGCCAAGCCAAGCGACGAACACAAGCAAGCCTTCCGTGTTAAAATCGGATCGAAGGACTTGGGCTTGCGTGAGTTTAGCCACAGTGCGAAGACCGTCCTCAAACGGATGGACGAGCTGCACACAACTTACATGACCGAAAAGGCATCTAACGACGGAAAGATGCCAATCATCGAGATTTCCGGCACGGATACTGTTAAGATACAGTCGCCCAACGGTGAACTGCGCTTTAAGGAGCCGGTTTGGAAAATCACAGGCTGGACTGACCGGCCTGAAATGTTTGATGTCAAGGCAGCTGCCGCTCCCGCTCCTGAGCCGGTAGCGCAGACAGCGGATGAAGATCCACTGTTTTAATTGACGTCAACGGCGGGGTGCGACCCTCCTCCCTCACGCACCCCGCCACCCTTTTTGTTGGAGCAAAAAATGACTAATAATATTGGTAGCTATATAGAGACCGTCGCGAAGCACTACTGGGGAGAACCCGTAGAGCGGCGCGGAACTACAATTCGTTGGGGTAACAAGGGGTCTAAGGAAGTTGACCTACGCAAAGGCACTTGGTTCGATTTTGAGAACAACGTCGGCGGCGGTGTTGTTGACCTCGTGCGTCAGCACGAGGGCGCACAACTCGCCTCTATCCCTGACGTGCTTGAACGTAAATTTGGGATTGCCAAGAACGTACAAAAATCAATCAGTCCCGCTCAATTTCTCAGTAAGGCATACAACTACGTCGATGATAGTGGTGAACTGCGTTATCAGGTTCTGAGGTTCGAGCCGAAGACATTCCGGCAGCGTCGGCCTGACGGCAATGGCGGCTGGATTTACAACATGCAGGACATCGAGGCACTGCCCTACAATCTACAGGGCATCCTATCGCGCCCAGAAAAGACAGTTTTCATTGTCGAGGGCGAGAAGTGTGCCGACAAACTTATCGAGATGGGCGCGGTCGCTACGACATCACACGGCGGTGCCGGCAAGTGGAAGGCAGAGCTAAACAAATTCTTTGAAGGCCGGCGCGTTGTTATTCTTCCAGATGCAGACGAGGCCGGCGAGAAGCACGCCGATGTTGTCAGCTCGCACCTCGTAGACGTGGCCAGCGAAGTCAAACGCATTAATTTGCCGGGTCTGAGTGAGAAGCAAGACGTTTACGACTGGTTCAACAATGGTCACAGCGTGGAAGAACTGCGCTCCCTCGTCTCCGGTGCAGACGTAGTGATTGATGCGCCACCCCAACAGGTGGACATCCTAGAGCCGGCAGAAGAGGGCGCGGACGTATTCCCGACGTATTCTTTGTCTTACCTACGCAACATGCCGCCGGTCAAATGGCTGGTTGATGGGCTGATAACAGAACACGGGTTCGGGATAGCATATGGCGAGCCCGGTGCAGGAAAAAGTTTTCTGGCCATCGATCTAGCCCTATCTATTGCTTATGGCCGGTCGTGGCACGGCAACGCAGTCAAGCAGGGTGCGGTGCTATACATTGCCGGCGAAGGCGTCGGCGGTCTCGGTAAGCGCGTAAAGGCGTGGCAACAGCACGTCGGTATCGAAGCCGATGCACCTATGCACGTCGTGCCTATGGCGGTGCATATGACCGAGCAGGAGGACGTAGAGAAGCTTCTACGCACGATTGAAGGCATTGGGCAGGAGTTCTGCCTGTGCATCATCGACACGGTCGCTAGAAGCGTTCTAGGCGACGAGAACAGCTCATCTGATATGGGTATGTTCGTGTCGGCGTGTAATGCCGTACAGCGGCACATCAATGGCGCAGTATTGGGTATTCACCACGCAGGCAAGGATGCCAGTCGTGGGATGCGAGGAAGCTCGGCCATTCAAGGCGCATCAGATTTTGTTCTGCGCGTGAAGAAGCAAGACGAGGGCTTCACGCTGTCCACAGAGAAGCAGAAGGATGCCGAGCCATCCCCCGACATGAAGTTCGACATGATACCCATTGCGATGCTGGGTGAGACGTCTGTCATTCTGCAAGCGAGTGAAGGCAGTGGCGGTGGCAGCGACGACAAACCACGCGCACCAAGATTAAGCAATGACCAGCAGATTGCGCTCGATGCACTGCACAACGTCCTGCAAACCGAGAAGTCTGACCGGTGCCATATAGAGAGATGGAAAGTAGAACATCGTGTGAAAACACCCGACTTGACCGCAGGCAAGCGTAGGGATGCTAGAGCGGCCTTACAGTCCAAACGTGTGATTTTCATCGACAACAATAACGTCATAATAAACAGGGGCTTATAGTGCAAAGTAGAACACTATGTGAAGCTTTTTTCACACATTATGTGATGGTCACACAATGTGTGTGTGATGTGATCCCCCCTATAAGGGGATCACAATCACATAGTGTTCTACTTTTGGGTTTTATTAAGTGAGGAGTAAACGATGGTAAAGAAGAGAACACCAAAACCCGCTAAGGGTATTCAGAAGATGCAGATGAGAGACCCGCATAGTCTGAACAGTAAGAAGGTGCAGTCAGCCATTATCGAGCTAGACAAGCTTGTGTCTGATATGGAGGCGCGGTGGGGCATCGATAGACTGCCAAGCTTAATTGATGAGCAACTGCGTGAACGGTTTGAACTACAGCTAGACCGTCTGAACAAGTCTATTGAGATGGACGTCGGCGTGGAGGTTAAGCGTGAAGCAGAAGCAATGGCTCGCGCATACCAGCACATAGAGAAGGTGGCCATTGCCAACGGCCAAAAGGAGCTGACCGGAGAGTTCTGGCAAGCACCAATGCCTGACGGCAAAGTGCTGGCAATAACCCAGACCTTCGACGAGCAATACAAGGTGTCGAAACAATACCCCGACATGATTGTGTACAGTGTCGAAGAGATTGCCAACGTCCTCGCTGGCTGGGAAGACCACAAGATAATCGTTATGACAAAGCACCTGTTTCAAGGTGCCGAAGTAACCGCAGTAAGAGAAAAGGAAATGATCGATGACCAAGAACTCCCGTTCTGAATTTAAACGTCCGTACTCTGTCTGTCCGATGCGCGTAGCAGTGGACAGGAAGCTCAACGAGAGCGATTTGCGGGTGCTGATAGCCCTGTGTGGGTTTACCAACAAGTCGGGCGTCTGTTGGCCTTCTATGGCGACATTGATGGAGCTGACGGACTTGAAGTCCCGAACGTCTATCAACCGGAGCATTACCAAGCTGAAGCGTCTGAAGTATGTGCGGCAGCTTGAGCCAAAGGACTTCCAGACCACAGCGACTGGCTGGAAGAACAACCGGTACCAAGTGCTTTGGGAAGAAGATATGGCTATGCCAACGTATGAGGAGGTGCATATCGCCAAGCCCCTACAGCTCATCGACGACCAAGATGAGGTACCTGAAAGTATAGGGGGTCTGGGGGATGTACAACCGTTCAGTCATACGTCGGCTGGCATCGGTGCCCAGCGCATCGCGGCGGCTTTCGTGCGCGGGGTGGCCGCCGGCACGGGGCAGGTGGTGTTGGCTGAGAACGTCATCAACCTAGCGCGTCAGATGCCGGACACTGTCACCCCAGCACAGGTAGAGCAGGCCACGCTGAAGCTGTGCCGCAGTAACCTTGCGGAGCGAAGGGGGGTGCCGTCGTTCAAAGACGTGCGGGTCAGCCTGAATGTATAACGTGCATACGGACGTATGCCTTTATACGCCACGGCCAGCCCCACACCACACCACAGGGAAAAGCGACCCCTTCCCCCCGCCCCCCTCGCGTGTACGTAGGGGGTTACCACACAAAATTTTGGAGAGAAACCGATGAAAGCCAAAGACATTATCGAAGAATTAGCCCAGACCCTAGCCAATCGCGGTGCGGATTACGGCTCTATGTACGAAAACCACGAGCGCATTGCTGTCATCTGGACGGTTATACTGGGCAAAGAGGTGACCGCCGATCAGGTCGCCCTATGTATGGCTGGTGTTAAGATGGCACGTTTGATACAATCACCTAATCACAATGATAGCTGGCTGGACTTAGCCGGCTACGCAGCGGTAGGAGCTGAGTGCGCTCATGAGCGACAGCAAGATGACAGTTAGAGAACAGCGCGAAGCCTTGGCGTCGCCAGATGATGGCAAGCGTGAGGCCGTACTGAGTGAGCTGGAGGCCATTGCCTCCGGCGAAATCACCGACGTATTGAGCTGGGACGAAATGGGCAATGTCGGCGTTATGGCGTCGGATAGATTGTCCGACCGGGCGCGGCGTTCGATCAAGAAGGTTAAGATAACGCCCAACGCGCACGGCAATCAGGTCGAGGTGGAGATGCACGACAAGCTGTCTGCCCTGCGCTTGCTGGCCAAACACCGTGGCTTATTAGAGGCAAATTCGGATGACCAACGCCCAAGCATGATTGGGATCAACGTCACCGGCCCGAAAACGACCTATGAGATTGTGGAGGCTGAAGAGGATGAGTGATAATGTTTTGCCGTTCAAGCGTACCGAGTATGTGCGCTTTTATGATGACTACATCGAGTGCGACTTCTGCGGGCAACAGACCCGTGGTCGTGTCTATGAGGGCAGCCAGAAGATACAGTGCGGCGCGTGCGACGCTGTGTTTTTTGAGTTTGAGACCGAAGAAACAAAAATTACCGTGACGCTGGACGAGCTTTTTGAGATGGCGGCTTGTACAAAAGATTTTGATGGAGATGCCGATGGCGAGAACGAGTAAGTCGCGCGATCGGTCACCTCGCCGCAGGAAACAGCCCAGCGTTGATGCCCTGACGGGCCTCAACTTGGACTTCTCGCAAAGCCCGACAACGTGGAAATTTTTGAACGACGATAGCTTTGTGCGCGGCCTAATGGGGCCGGTCGGCTCCGGCAAGACGTTTGCGTCCTTGGCTGAGGTAATGTTGCGAGCTGTAAAACAGCCGGCGTCGCCTGTAGACAATGTTCGCTACACGCGCTTTGCCGTCATTCGTAACTCGTACCCCGAGCTGCGGACGACGACGATTAAGACTTGGCAGGAATTATTCCCCGAGAATGTGTGGGGGCCGATGCGTTGGTCTCCGCCTATCACGCATCATATTAAGCTCCCCGAGCGCGATGGCGTACCCGGCGTGGACTGCGAAGTTATATTTTTGGCCTTGGATCAGCCCCGCGACGTGCGTAAGTTGCTGTCGCTGGAATTGACCGGCGGGTTTATTGATGAGGCGCGAGAGCTACCCAAGGCTGTGGTCGATGGTTTGACGTCGCGTGTTGGTCGTTACCCTACCAAGAAGCACGGCGGGTGTCCGTGGCGTGGCGTGTGGATGTCGACAAACCCGATGGATAGTGACCACTGGTGGCATGACTTGGCGGAGAAGAACCCAATCAGGGGCAAGTATCCGTGGAAATTTTATAAGCAACCCGGCGGCGTGGTTGAGGGCACCAAGGAACACTCGGATGCCATCTTTGCCGCGAACAAATATTGGATAAACAACCCCGACGCAGAAAACACGAACAACCTGCCTCCGGGGTATTACGAACAGCAGTTGGCCGGCAAGACGTTGGACTGGGTGCAGTGCTACGCCGGTGCCAAGTATGTATTTGTGCAGGACGGCAAGCCGGTTTGGCACGAGTTCTCGGACAGCCTCATGTCGTATGACGTGGAGATTGAGCCGGGCATACCTGTACACATTGGCCTCGACTTTGGCTTGACGCCGGCGGCAGTGTTTGGGCAGAAGATGCCGAATGGCCGGTGGCACATTGTGCATGAGCTGGTCGCGTTTAGTATGGGGCTTGAAAGATTTGCACACCACCTGATGGCGGACATACAGCAGAAATTTTCTGGATCGGAAGTATTTATCTGGGGTGACCCCGCCGGCATGAAACGAGACGAGATTTTCGAGGTTACTGCGTTCGATCATTTGCGGACGCTGGGCCTGCGGGCGCAGCCCACCGCCTCAAATGATTTTATGGTGCGTCGCGAGGCTGGTGCTATGCCTATGAACCGGCTGATTGATGGTAAGCCCGGACTGCTAGTGGCACGCGAGTGCAACCGGACGCGCAAGGCATTGGCTGGCGGCTACCACTTCAAGCGCGTGGCGGTTGGTGCGGGGCAGGAACGCTTCCGCGATGCGCCAAACAAGAATGAGCACTCTCACGTCGGGGACG
>ENA-OUOG01003525-OUOG01003525.1-marine-metagenome-genome-assembly--contig:-NODE-3525-length-14508-cov-4.860093_pt1 | contig 14508 bp, 15 predicted proteins | sample MGYA00248635_ERZ508505 | MGnify/ENA primary metagenome ERZ508505 (study PRJEB26176, sample SAMN06267871) | marine metagenome | isolation source: Saanich Inlet, British Columbia, Canada | place: Pacific...
GTGGACACCGTCATGAGACTAAGACAACTATTTGAAGCACCAGGCGAAACAGTAGGACTTATATTTGGAAGATTTAACCCTCCACACAAAGGTCACAAGGCAGCGTGGGAAATGGCTGCAAAAGAGACACATTGGTATGTAGGCACTAATCAAAGCACAGTAGGCCCTAAGGATCCATTGCCTGCACAAGTTAAAGTAGTTGCTATGGAAACTATCATGCCAGAAGTAAGTGATCATATTGTATTCAGTCAAAGTTGGCTTACACTTGCTAGTGAGTTGTATCAAAAACACCCAGACGCTACACTAGTATTGTTTACAGACGAAGGTTGGGTTCCTAAAACTATTCAGCAGTATAATGGACAAGAAGGTCCGCATGGGTCATACAACTTTAAGAATATTGAAGTTAAACAAACTCCGAGGTTAAGTAGTGCTACAGCATTACGTAAAGCTGTATTAGACAACAGTCCAGAAGAGTTTGCTGATGCTGCTGGTGTTCCTGCTGATACAATTGTGGACATTCCAGGAAAAGATGTTACGTTTTTTGATTTGGTAGCAAACTACTTAGAACCTCACAGAGAAAAACTTCTTGCTAAAAAGTAAAATATAGTATATAATAAAAATATGAAAAAACACTACTTCTTAATAGAGGGCATTAAAGACTGGCCTCACGCAGGTGTTCATATTGATAAAATCACCGGCGGCACATATTCTGTAGAAAATATAATAGGACATTTTGACGAATTTTCCTATACAAATATATATAATGTAAATCGTTATCACTTATTAGAAAAAGATTCTTATAAGTTTCTTATAAATTTCATACACATGCCTGCGACTACTGAATTTCATATCAGTAAAGAGTCTGTAGATATTCTTAATAATGATAAAAATGCATATTTGGTTTTGTTTAGTTGTTTTGAAAATATTATAACTCCTGAAGAACTTAGTGACACTATTAAAAATTATGGAATACTTCATGATAAAGTAATTGTAATGTGCAGTTACTTGCCAGCTCATAATCAAGTCATTAACGGTATTAACTATTCTTGTATTAATTTTTGGGAGAGTTACTCGAGATACCATCATAAAACTCTTACTGATATTGCTGTTAGAAATTCTTCTACACTTCGTAGAGAAATACAAAAAGCAGAACAAAAATTTCTTTGTCTTAATCGTAATGTAAAACCTCACAGAATCTGGTTTTATTATGCTATGATTAAAAGTAAAATTGTTAATCAAGGTTACGTAAGTTATCATCTTCCAAAAATTCATCCAGCTGACTACAAATTAGTTTCTGAAGGACCATGGGTTCTTAAAAGAATACCTGCAGAATTGCACAAAGATTTTAAACTAACAAATGCGCGAAAAATGTATCCTAAAATGTTAGATAAAATTAATACTAATCAAATTATTAATTACAATGATAGTATTCTTCCATATTATACTAACACGCTTTTTAGTATTGTAACTGAAAGTGATGCACGTAATAATTTTATAACAGAAAAGACATATAAAGCTATAGTAAATCTTCATCCGTTTTTTATTATTGGTAATCCTGATCAACACACTATATTACGAGCAAGAGGATATCACACATTTGAAGATTTTTTTGGTATAAGCAGTGTAACAGACTACAATGAAGCTATGCAGCTATGTTTTAATATTGACAAAATGGATTTGAATGAAACAAAACGAACTATCAAGAACGAGTATTATGATAAATTAATACATAACCGTAATAACTTTTTTAATCGTAAAGTTACATGGAATAGTATAGTTAAAGAAATGTTTAATGCAATCGAAAAAAAATAATTTCTCAAAAAACTTTTGTATGGCACCATGGACTCACATGAGTGTGTGGCAGACAGGCGATGCATATCCTTGTTGTATATACCATTGGGATATGCCTGTAGATAATATTAACCGCAGTGGACTTAAAGGTGCCTGGAACAGTGATAAGATGCGTGAACTGCGTCTGCGTATGCTAAAGAACGAACCTAGCGAAGGTTGTGCTAAATGTATTAATTACGATGCACAAGGCATTATCAGTTACAGACACAAGTTCAACACCGAATACAACCATCATCAAAATTTAGTAGAAACCACACAAGAAGATGGCACTGTTGAACAAATGAACTTGCCGTATTTTGATATACGTTTTAGCAACTTGTGTAATATGAAATGTCGTAGTTGTGGTCCACACTTTAGCAGCAAGTGGGCAGAAGATGTAGTTGGTAAACCTGAAATAGTTGAAATCAATCATCCTGAACTTTGGGAAGAAATCGAAGAAGTTTTACCTACTATAGAAGAAATATATTTTACAGGCGGCGAAAGCCTGTTTATGCCACAGCATTATAGATTGCTAGACATGCTCATAGAGCGTGGACTCAAACCGAGACTAACATACAACAGCAACGCCACAAGACTTAGTTTAAAAGGCAAACACATAAAGGACTACTGGCAACACTTTGATAAAATATTTTACTGTGTTAGTTTGGATCAAGTTGGTCCTAAAGCAGAATATACTCGAAACGGACAGACTTGGGAAACAGTATACAACAATCTATGCTACATACGTGATAATTTTGAACAAGGATATGACAAAGGAGTTGTTATACAACCTAATCCGACTATCAGTGTTTTAAACGTTTTGGATTTGCGTAGGATAATCAACTTTTTGTTTGAACACAACCTAACAACTGAATATGATATTAATTTAAGTAATCTGTTGGTAGGACCAGAATGGCTCAGTTGCACTATACTGCCTGATCATTTAAAACAAATAGCAAAAGAAAATATCGAACTGTTAAAGCAAGATATTGACGAGTTAAAAATGTATCCACAACGTAAAGAATTTTTACATAATGGACTCGACAATATCATTAATTTCATGTATAGTAAAGACGATACGCATATGATTCCTAAATTTAGAGAAGAAATGCAGAAGTTAGATTTAAAGCGTGGCGAAAACTTTTTAAAAGTGTTTCCGGAGTTAAAGGATTTATATGTCTGAAAATAAAACATTTTGTATGATGCCATGGATACATATGCATATGTGGCCTGCTGGATACACTTATCCATGTTGCATGGCCGATCCTGCACTTCCTATTGGCAACACACAAGATCAAAGTTTGCAAGATATTTGGAACGGTCCTGAAATGCGTAAATTACGTATGAATATGTTGCAGGATAAAAAATCACCAGAATGTAGACGCTGTTATGAACTTGAAGAAAACAATATGTGGACACTAAGAAAAAGTTCAAATGAAAACTTCAAGCATCATCAACCCAAAGTAGATGAAACCAGTGACGATGGTAGTGCAGGCGATGTAAACATGGCTTACATGGATATACGTTTTAGTAATCTTTGTAATCTAAAGTGTCGCAGTTGCGGTCCACAGTTTAGTAGTAGTTGGTTTGAAGATCACAAGCAAACGCATGGCGATCCAGGTCATCCTAAAATACTACAAGTGCGTGACGAAATGCGTAGTTTCTTAGACGAACTCGATCCGATGCTGGAAACAGTAGAGCGTGTGTATTGGGCAGGAGGCGAACCTCTTATTACCAAAGAACACTACAACATACTTGACAAATGGATTGCTATGGGCAAACATGATGTAAAGATGGATTACACCACAAACTTTACACAAATGTATTATAAAAAGAAAACAGTATTTGACTACTGGAACAAATTTGAGCATGTTAGAGTAGCAGCCAGTTTGGATGCCAATCATGCTCGTGGTGAATACTTGCGTAAGAATATGGTGTGGAATGAAGTTGTGCAAAATAGACGCACAATGATAGAACAGTGTCCGCACGTATACTTTGAATTAACTCCAACTGTAAGTGTTTTTAATGTATTAAACTTGCCTGACTTCCATAAAGAATGGATTGAAGAAGGATTACTAGAGCCTCAAAATATTCGTATTAATATATTGCTTGATCCTACTTATATGCGTTTGAGTATACTACCTCCTTGGATTAAATCTAAAGTAGTCGAAAGATATCAACAGCATATTACATATTTAAAACAGTTTGAAAATATATCAACTGTTATAAAAGATTACCAAAGTATCTTAAACTTTATGGAACAAGACAGAACCGACGAAATAAAAATGTTTTTATACAAAACTCAACGAGTAGATAAATTACGTTCAGAAGATGTATTTGAAGTATTTCCAGAATTGAAAGATTTAATATGACAGAAAATTCAAAGTCTTTCCACGATTACAAAGACCCTAATAGACAAGCACCTGAAAAGCCTAGCGGAAGTATTGCTGAAGATAAGCATACTGCTACACTTGCTGTGATTGAAAAATACAGCCGACCTGTGCAAAAAGGACTTGAAAATTTAACAATCGAATATGATGTAAATAGAAATACTCGTGTATGTTTATGCCTGTTACCAGAGTGGGATCCAAGTTTCCCGCCATATAATACTGCTAAACTTGCAAGTGCAATTAAACGTGCCGGCTATGCTTGTAAAAGTTTCGATATCAATGTAGAATCTTATTCTCGTTTTAAAAAAGAAAATTGGAATATCTCATTTAATCCTTGGGATCCGTTACGTGATTGGCATTGGGTTGCCGATAACTATCACAAAGATATCCATTGTTATCTAGAACCAATTATACAAGAGTATATAGAAAAAATTGTTGAGTTTAAAGCAGATGTTGTAGGATTTAGTCTATACTATTGTAATGAAGCGCCTACAAAGTATATGGCAGAACAAATTAAAAAACGTTTGCCTGATGTTAAAATTGTTGTTGGCGGCCCTGCTACACACGCTAGTTATTACAAAGGTGAAAGCATCTACGACTATGTAGTTAATGGTGAAGGTGAACAACCATTATTGGGTATACTTGCAAACATAGAATCAAAGACACAGGTTGAATTTGACGAACAAGCTATAAGCAAAATTATTAGACAACCTGAAAATCAACGCTATAATTTAAGCACGTTGCCATTACCAGACTACGGTGACTTTGATTTCAGCAAATACAAGTTTCCAAACGGAGCATTGTGTGAAATATCAAGAGGGTGTATTGCTAAATGCACTTTTTGTGAAGAAACGCACTTTTGGAAATATCGTCAGCGTAATGCACTTAGCACTTTAAACGAAATTGAACACATGTATTATGAACATGGCACAAACGTATTTTGGTTTATTGACAGCCTTGTAAACGGCAATTTAAATGAACTACGTGCATTTGTAAAAGGTGTTGCAGAAAAAGAACTAGATATACACTGGACAGGGTATTGCAGATGTGATGGTCGCATGGATGCTGAATACTACAAAGATTTAAAAGCAGGTGGCTGCGAAGTTCTAAACTATGGCATTGAAAGTGGCAGTCAAGTTGTGCTTGATGCTATGGATAAAAAAGTCACAGTAGAAGAAATGGAAGCTAATTTTAGAGATGGGCATGCAGCAGGTATTGATGCAATGACCAACTGGATTGTAGGATACCCAAATGAAACGGGCAAAGAACTAGAAGACACTCTTACTTTCTTGTGGAGAATTAGAAATCAAGGACTAATTGCTGTAAGTCAAGGCACAGGATTTAGTGTAGGTGTTGATACAATTGTCGGCCAAAACTTTGATAAGTTTAACCTTGCACCATTTTACTATTATGATCATTGGATTACCAAAGACTTTAAGATGAGTATTGTGCACAAGCTAATACGCATGAAAAGTTTTAGTATATTTACAGATTTCTTACAAACAGATAAAATTTGTAGTTTGCCTACTAGACATAGTTTGGCTGAAAAACACTACAAAATTGAGTTTGTAAATCCTAATAGACTTAATGACCTCGAATACGACTATGACGACTTTGATTACAATATTATCAAGCCAGGCATTAGTAACTTTGCTGATAGTTTGGTGAATGAAATCTGGCCATTCTTGCGTATGATGTGGAGAACTAGAGGCGGCTACAAACTTAAACTTATATTCTGTAAAGAATGGGAATACGAAGAATGGGGCAGTCGTAATGCTGCTCCATTGGATGCTGTTTATAACTTTGAAATAGACGACGACGGCAATTGGATTGCTGATTTTGATTTTAGTTACAAGCAGGATCCTTACGACAAATGGGAAGATAAGTATTGGATAGAAAATGGTGTCCAGAAAATGAGTGTAGATCCGTGGAGCCCTGTCTGGGCTATTATGGACTTTACCAGAGACAATAGTAATGCAGCTATTCGTGCTAGAAAACTAGCATGGAAAGGCGATTCTAATAAACAACATTTAGATCCTACTAATGCGCATGATCAAACTATATTTAAACAGCACGAACGTGAGTTTTTAAAAACAAGAAATATAGACTTTAGTTTTGAATACAATTGGCAAGGCAAAGGAAAGTGGAATCAATGAGTGATACATTTTGCATATATCCATTTATAAATGTTCACACCAACACAGACGGCAGGTGCAAACTATGCTGTCATGTATACGGTGAAGATTATATTCAAGTAGACGGTAAAGATGCTGTGCTTGGTAAAATGGACTGGTGGGATATCTGGAACAGTAAATACATGTTAGATGTAAGAGCCAACATGTATGCTGGCAAGCCTGTTAAAGAGTGTAATCGTTGTTACGAACACGAAGCTAAAGGTTTGCAAAGCAGTAGACAATGGGCTAACGAAAACTATAGTATGCCCAATCATGGCAATCCTACACACCTGGAACTAAGACTTGGCAATCATTGTAATCTAAAGTGTAATAGTTGTTGGAGTGTTAGCAGTGATAACATCTACAAAGAACGTAAGAAAATACTTGCCAACGAAACTGTTCCGCAGTGGCTAAATGATCAATGGCAGCACGAGATTAAAAGTGTAGAAGCACACGACTGGGCGTGGTATGAAACGCAAGAGTTTAGAGACTTTGTGGATAGCGTAGCACCAACGCTAGAACGCTTGTACCTAACTGGAGGCGAGCCTACATTAATACAAGCTAATCAATACGTGTTAGATAAGCTCGTTGAGGCCGGCAACAGCAAGTGTCACGTTGCTTGGACAACTAATATGACTACATGGCCAGAAGGCTTTTATGATAAACTAGGGTTCTTTGATACCAGCGAAATACAGATGAGCATTGATGGATATGGTGTTCACAATCAGTATATCCGTTACCCGACTGATTGGAACAAGGTAGAAGAAAACTTTGAAAAAGCAATGCGTTTGCCATCTAGTGTGCAATTAAAGATCTACTTTGTATATCAAGCATGGAATATTTTTGATGTAAAACCGTTGATTGAATGGCTAGAACAAAAGCAAGACAATAGACGCATAGACTTTGTTCCTATCTTTTTAGAACATCCAGATCAAATACACAGCACTGTTTGGCCTGACCTAGTGAAACTGACAGTTGTCGACAGATTGAAAAGCATACAAACTGTTGCTCACAAGGATCCTGTCCAGAGAATCATTAACTACACACTTAATAGTAATAAATACAGTATAGAAAATATGAAGCGTATGCGTGAGTTTATTGATATCAACGACAGATATCGCAAGTATAAGTTCAAAGATGTGTTTCCTCAACTTAATAGTATATTGGACAACGAATGCAAGATATAAAAGCAATCATCCCAGCAAAAGACAAATGGGTAAGTATTGTGTGGCAAGTTAACGATTGGTGCAACTTCCGTTGTAGTTATTGTAGTGAATGGAACTGGGCAGGACGCAACAAAAACGATTCGGATATTCCGTTGATAGTAGATACACTAGAGCGTATTATGTTGCACTACAAAAACAAAGGTTACAAATATTTCAAACTGTATCTCAGTGGCGGCGAGCCAACATACTGGGCAGCATTGATTCCTGTTGTAGAAAAGTTCCGTGAACTTGCTGAGTGGCCAGGTAGTTGTGTAGGTATTAACACAAACTTCAGTAGACCAACTAGCTGGTGGGAAGAACATCATCATTTGTTTGAAGATGTTGTTGCTAGCTATCATGCCGAATGGAGCAAAGATGACAAATACATTAATACATACAAATATCTACAAGATAAGAAGAACTATCTTTGTAGTAGAATTATGATGAGTCACGATTATTTTCAGCAGTGTGTAGACTTTGGCAATAGAATAAAAGATGAGTGCAACAACTATATGATTGAATATGCACCAGTATACGATGAGCTGCGTCCTAGCACAGATCCTTATCATTATAACGAACAGTGGCAAATGGACTTTTTTAAAACTAACAGCACAGTTCAGCAACAAACAATACCTATTAAAAAAGATCCTAGCTATGCATGGGCTAAAGTAGTTTATGAAGATGATAGTGTAGAGCCGATTGATACAAATGGTATTATCACCGAAGGGAAAAACTTTTTCAAAGGGTGGTTGTGCAATATACACGAAAGTCTACATATACATCCTAATGGCAGAATACAACAAGCAAGTTGTGGAGTAGGTCCTATTGTAGGCAACATAGTCAAAGGTGAGTTCGATACAACCCTAGTTGAAGGTATATGGTGTCCAAAAACACACTGCCATTGTGCAGCAGACTTTAATATTAGCAAAGCAAGGCCAGAATATGCAGAACGAATCAGATAACTTACCAGCAAAATTTTGTTATCTTGCAATGCAAGGATACAGCACACATTCACATGGAAGAAGTAGACCTTGCTGTTTTAGTAGAGTAGGAACAAATTCTTATATGCCAGGAGTTGGCATTGATCAGATATACGAATGGCAGCATCACAACAATTTTAACAGTGACAGTATTGATGATTTTATCAACGACAATAGTATTAAAAATATTCGCAAAGGGTTGCTAGAAGGCAAAACACCCAAGGGGTGCGAAGGATGTTTTAAACTAGAAGACCAAGGCATCCGTAGTTTTAGACAGACTTGGAATGAAATATACAAAGATCAAATTGATACAAGTTTACAACATGTAAGTGAAGACGGACAACTTGATCCATCAGCAATTACATATTTAGATATTAGTTTAGGTAATGTGTGTAATTTAAAATGTCGTAGTTGTAACCCTTGGGCTAGTCATAGATGGATAGAAGAAGGTCCTACAGTGCCACACACAGATTGGGATAAAACTGCATATCACATAGCTGAACTTAGCAGCAAAAATCCTTGGTTTATACGTGCTTTTAAGGAAGGATTCTTTGACGAAGTTCTGCCCAATGTGAAAGTTATTAATTTTATAGGCGGCGAACCATTGGTAGTCGAAGAACATTATGCTTGGCTAGAACATATTGTAGAGCAAGGATGGAGTCAAAATATCGAACTTCACTATAATACCAACGGAACAACTATACCAGATAGATTATTAAAAATCTGGGACAACTTTAGAGGTATAGTGCTAAGTTTAAGCATAGATGCTATAGGAGATCTTGCTTACTATGTGAGATTTCCTAGCAAGTGGCGTGTTATTGAAAAAAATATTAAAAAATTAAAAGAATTTAGTCGCACTCGTACTGGTGTAATTGTGCACACACATGTAACTTTAAGTTTGTTAAACTTACACGACTTACCTAACATACTTGAATGGTGCAAACAACAGTATGATGACTGGCATTATACGTGGGACTGGGGTAATCACGGATATCAAAATTGTTTGCCTCACTTTAATATTGTAGATCATCCTAATTATTTACATATGAGAAATTTACCTGATGATCAAAAACGTGAAATGAACACTATGCTGGAACAACAATATAATAAGTTTAAAAATGCAAGGCTTCCGGAGTGGGAACAGTGGGCAGTTGATAATATTAAAAATCTTAAATATGGATTAAATGAGCCAGCAGATTCTAATGACTGGAAGATTTTTTTAGAAAATACTGTAGCTAGTGATAAATTTCGTAATATAAATATAGTTGATTATATTCCTTGGATGGAAGGACGAATATGAAACTGGTATTTTTTGGAGACGAGTATATAAATAATGAAAATCTAATACCGACATTTGTCTCTAATAAGCTAAATCTAGAATTTGAAAATTTATCAACCAACGATGCTAGTAATACTTGTATTCATAATACTATAGCTAAAAAAATTTTATCATTAACAGCACCTGACGACTATATTTTTTTAATTGGTTGGACTTCGCCATTTAGATTGGATGCTGAATACGACGGAACGTATTTTACATACAAACCTGGCAGCAAAGATTATCCAAATTCAATGATGAATAAGCTTCACAAATTTGACGACTATCTTTTTAATAAAATATTAGTTGGTCAACGCTGGGCTAGTATTGTATATGGTGTTCAACAACTTTTAGAAAGCCAAGGAATAAAATATTATATGTTTAATATTCATAATCCTTTAGACTACAATAATTATACAAAAGACATGCTGGATAATATCAATCGAAAATATTATTTTGATGGAGCAGCAGAAAGCAGCACTATGATTAATTATTTAAAAAGTCGAGGTCACAACTTTAATAGTCATAATGATATAAGTCAGTCTGGGTTAATGGATTATGCTGACTTTATATCTCAAAGATTAAAAGACACTAGGTTAATATCATGACTACACTAGTAAGTATTGGATGCAGTCATACAGCAGGTGCAATGCTAGATGGCAAAGGAACAAGTTGGCATAATCATCAAAATAGTTTTGGAGGATTGATAGCTAAAAAATATGATTTGCCGCACTATCAAATGGGTGTGCCCGGCGCAAGTAATCAATACATATACAGGTCAACTATTAAATTTATAAACAGTGTGTTAAATGAAAATGATGATTATATTTTTTTACTAGGTTGGACAAGCGAAGAACGAATAGAGTTAAGATACCCTGAGAACACCAACCATATTCATAAAGTTATTGGAGATTGTTTGGATCTTAAATATGTTCCATTTACTTCAGGAACACACCCTGATCTTTATAAAACACAAGAACTAAAGGACATGTCAAAATTGGCTCCGTTGATTTTTTATAGAGAACAACTGGCTACAGACTGGGCAGTTTATGCTTATACGTTACAAAAAATATTCAAACACAAAAATATAAAATATTATATGTTTAATACTTGTTACGAATTACCAGTTAATCAACAAAATAAAGATATTGTCGAAAATTTAGATACAAATCTTTACTATAGACCAGTAGAACAAGATCATAGTATGCTTTATTGGGCTATGAAAAATGGTTACAAAAAAACAGATTGTTGGCATCTTTATCACGATGGGCATCAGGCCTGGGCGGATCATTTAGAAATGTTGATGAAACAGCAAGGTCTGTTAACAAATATTACTTCAAGGATGACTGTAAGTTCAGCAGATTTTATTGACATTGATGGTGTAAAAATTACAACAGATGATTTGTCAATTATTTCAAAAAAATATAGAATCGAAGCAAGATTTTTAATTGACAAAAAATATAAAAAAATATATGTAGTATACCCAGAAGCAGAAACGGTGCATTCTATAAAGAATAAAACTGAAATAGTAAATCGATATCTTGCTCGAAAATTTAAATCAACAATAAAAGTAAGTGTGTATGACAACGAGTTTTATAATGAAAACGAAGATTTTTTAATCAACCATCTACGTAAAAAAATACTTGTTGACTAATATTAAATCTTAGTATATAGTTTAATAGAACTAGAAGGGTATACTATGAGAAACATTTGGGTAATCAGTGATACACACTTTGATCACGCCAACATCTTGAACTTTACTGACAAAGTGGGCAAGCCTACTCGCAACTTCGCGGACGTCGAAGAGATGAACGAGACTATGATTGCCAACTGGAACAGTGTTGTAAAGCCTGGTGACAAAGTGTACCACTTGGGCGATGTGTTGTTTGGCACTCGCAAGCAAGAATGGATGGACACTAACTTTCCTCGCTTGAACGGACAGAAGCGTTTGATCGTTGGTAACCACGACAACATCAAGTTCCATGTTGCCGGTGGCTGGTGGGGCAAGATTGACTTGTGGAGAATGTTTCCAGAGTTTGGATTGTTGTTGACTCACGTTCCTGTTCACAACAGCACACTCAAAGAAACCCATCGCTGGGGCGATGGCAAGATGGTGAACGTTCACGGACACATTCATCAAAATCCGTCACCTACAGATCAACATCGGTGTGTAAGCGTTGAGCAAATCGACTACACACCTGTCCACATTGAAGAACTGAGAGTAACATGAGAACACAACCAGACGAAATTATCCGCAATCTAGAACAGCATAACAGCCGACTGGATAAAGAAGCCATCCTAAAAGCAGTACACGAAGAAGGGCTAGACGAATTCTTTGATGGGTTGCGTATGGCGCTTGATCCACTTGTTACTTTTGGTGTTAAACAAGTACCAGAACGCTCAGATGTGCTAACAGGACAAGGACTTGCGTGGGACGTCTTTTTAGATCTTACACACAAATTACAAAGTCGCAAACTAACAGGACATGCCGCACGTGATGCTATTGAATTAGCAATGAGTGTTGCTACACCCGAGCAGTGGAACGACTGGTATCGTCGTATTCTTATCAAAGACCTGCGCTGCGGCGTAAGTGAAAAGACTGTCAACAAAGTAGTACCAGGTTGTGTGCCTGTGTTCACTTGTGCTCTTGCACATGACAGCGCCAAGCACGAAAAGAAGATGAAGGGTAAGAAACAAATCGAAATCAAACTTGATGGCGTTCGTGTTATCACAATCATCCGTGGCAACAAGGTAGAGATGTTCTCACGTAACGGAAAACAGTTTCACAACTTCGGACACATTATTGAAGAAATTGAAGCAGTAGTCAAAGAGTATCCTGTGCCTTATCCGCTTGTGTTAGACGGCGAAGTAATGAGTTCAGACTTCCAGGACCTTATGAAGCAGGTGCATCGCAAAGACGGCAAGCAATCAACCGACGCAGTATTACACTTGTTTGATACTATTCCATTAAAAGACTTTATGAGTGGTGGATGGGATAAGCCACAAAGTTTCCGCAGTGCAATTACCAAGCATTGGGTAGAGGAGCATAAGGCGGTCTTAGAGCACGTTACAGCACTGGACTGGGAAACAGTAGACTTGGATACCCAAGAAGGCGAAGCTCGCTTTACAGAGCTGAATAAGCAAGCAGTAGAAGGTGGGTACGAAGGTGTAATGATCAAAGACGTTGATGCTCCTTATGAGTGCAAACGAACACATGCCTGGCTTAAAGCAAAACCATTTATTGAAGTAACATTGGAGGTAAAGGATGTCGAAGAAGGAACAGGAAGAAACGAAGGACGACTCGGTGCGTTGGTATGCAAAGGATTGGACGATGGACGAATGGTCCAAGTCAATTGCGGCAGCGGGTTTAGTGACGCTAATCGTGATGATTTTTGGCATAGCCGTAGCAATCTTATTGGGCAACTTGTAGAAGTAAGAGCAGACGCTATTACACAAAATCAAGATGGTACATACAGCCTACGTTTCCCACGCTTTAAAACATTCCGTGGATTTGAGGTCGGTGAAAAGTTGTGATTTATAAACTTGGGACAGTTATGGGACACATTGGACACGCTCCGCCTGAAGTAGAAAAGTGGAGCATTTTGTCTAAGCTGGGCATTGATGTAAATCTTGCTAAACGTGCAGTTCATAAACTTTACTTTGAAGAAGCAGCGGCATTAGATTACACTGACGGATATGCTACATATCACAATGTATTCTTCATTCCTAATGAGACTAAACACGGAAGTTTATTTGCTATGAAATATGGAACAAAGATTAATGAGCAAGCCCATTGAACTGAGTCACTATCAGTGGAAGGCACTTAGTGAACAACTGCAAAAAGACTATCCACGCAGTGTAATGTTAATCCGTAGTCGTATGCAATCAAAGCTAGGCTTTGTTGTTCGCGAATATAAAGACTGGGACAACAACATAGGCAAGTACGGTGGCTATCGCAAACACTGTGTTATGCTGGACTTCTACAGTGAATCAAAGCGCACCTTCTTTATGATAAAATATTCAGATTATATTCAACAGGAACGAGTAAACGATGACTTCTAATGATTAAGGTTCCGTTTGATATTCCCTACCACGGCGACAGCGTTCGAGCAGATTATGTAAGTCGTGCGGATTTAGAAAAGACACTGGATAATGCATACAAAACTATGGAATGGTTTCGCTTTCTGTCAGACAAGGCGGAACGAGTAGAAATACTCGAAACATATAAAGATGCTCGAAAGCATCTAACTACAACTGTAGTAGGGTTTGAATTGGACGGAAAGAACGAAACGTTTTATAGGATTAAATATGGCTCGTAAATACGACATTCCCAAAACCTTTGAACTTGACGCAGAGATAGTAGATCTTATTGCAGCACAAAGTCTCAAAGATCATTATAATATGGCTGTGGATAGTGTGGATAACTTTGTGCTACATCAAAAAGGGTGTCCAGCCGACTATGAATACTATATGAAACTTAAGAACTCTCTCAAAATAGTTCTTGACTATTACGGCAGATAACTGTATAATAGTTTTAAATCAAGTGAGAGGCACACAATGGCAAAGTATGGACCAAAAGTTTTTCCTAGTGATATTATCAATACTAAAAAA
>ENA-OUOG01003528-OUOG01003528.1-marine-metagenome-genome-assembly--contig:-NODE-3528-length-14490-cov-8.180185_pt1 | contig 14490 bp, 17 predicted proteins | sample MGYA00248635_ERZ508505 | MGnify/ENA primary metagenome ERZ508505 (study PRJEB26176, sample SAMN06267871) | marine metagenome | isolation source: Saanich Inlet, British Columbia, Canada | place: Pacific...
ACGTTGTCGGTTGTATTAGAAGTCCAGTACTGATACCTAATGGTTGCACCAAACTCCTCAATCGTATCGGTGTTATCGAAAGAAAGCTCAATTTGATCGAGTGTTGTTGGGAAACAACCTCTCAGAACTACTGTTTTAATAACATCACCATTTTTACTAAGGTGTTCTACAGTCCAATCTTGTAAGTATGTAGCAATATCACTAGCATCAATACCGTTACCAGATGCGTTGCTAACATGCTGGTTAATGTTATTCATCCAACTTTCAAATGCATTTCTGATAGCAAAGTTGTTATCATTAATGACTGAAATTGTCCATGGTTCGAATGTTCTATCGCCTGCAACATAAAGTTGTCTACCGCGATATGCAATTGGAACTTCTCCAATAGTTGAACCTGGTAATGCGGCTGCTTTTACCATGAAAGAACCAAGGGCGGTGAGACCCAGTCCAGTATCATCGGTATTAGTTACGCCGCCAGGGAATTGTGGGAGAACCCTAAAGTAGTTACTTCTAGCTCCACCACCAACTAGAGCTGTTTTGAAATCGTCAATTCTTTGTGACATTTAATTCTCCTTATGCACCTGCAATTTCTTCAAATGATACACCAGTTCTCACCGCTACAAAATTGAGAGTGATAAAGTTGATGGAACGATTTGGTTTGATGTAAATATCTGCTACAAATCTATTACCATCAATTACTGCTGGTGTATTGTTACTTGTGTCACAGACTACTTTAAAGTCTGTCATACCTCTACGAGATTTTACATCTCCAAGGAATGGCTCTACCGCAGCTACAAAGTTTGCTCTTGTAAAATCATCGTTGAATTCGAAGAGCTGGAATTTTGCCGCTGTAGCAATTGCTTTTTCGAGTACGATAAACAATCTGCGAACATTGATTCTATCAAATGCAGACGGTTTACTTAATGCTGTTTTATCACCATAAAGCAGTGTACCTTGACCACGGAATGTTACAATTGGATTGACTCTTGATTTATAGAGCTCATCTCTTGCAGTTTGATCTGGGTTAAAGGTTAGTTTAACTACATTTTGAATAAATCCACGGTTAAGACCAGCAGGTGAGTACCAAGCGTCATTAGTAAATTCAGCTCTTGCTGTTACACCAGCAGTGTCTGAACTCAATGGCATATTAAAGAACTCATCATTGTATCTATCGTATTGGCGTTTCCATCCACTATCAAACACTGCGTATGATGTGCTATTAAAGTCTGAAAAATAATTTACTACTTTTTTAGCTGTTGGATTTGTTACTGCAGATGTATCATCTGGAGATATAAATGCAATTGCATCTTTTCTCGCTTCTGCTTTAGTGATAGCATATTTCTTAACATCTTTGCTATGGTTACCTGTCAGTAGTAGATTAACATCTACCAAATCAACATCTCCTAGAAGATCGTATCCAGCAGTCAAATCTCCATCTGCTGGGTCAGAACCATCTGATCCACCACCAAGAAGATATGTATTAATACCTGAAGCATTATTGATAGTTTTGAATGATGCTTCTTGAACTGTATCCAGTGTAGCACCAATATTATAATCAAGTCCACTATCTGAATCATATATAGATGAACCTTTAAAGTTATTAACAAGATACACCCAATTTGATTGGTTGTTAACTACATCAATAAAGTAGTTGGGTCCATTGTCTGCAGTCTTAGAATTCTTTGCTTTTGACAAGAAAGAATATTGCTCAAGAACTTGGCCGGATGCACCAGTAAGAACTTCGTTTGTTGTGTAAACTACTACATGAACTTCATCTTGGAGATCGGAGTCATAAGTTGCTCCCCATGGTGAAGTTCCAGGAGCTGCATCAAAAAGAGATGCTGCTGTTGCACTTCCAAACAATGTTGTGCTATTATATGAATCACTATCCATTTTAGCATCAATAATTTTTACACCAATGTTATTACCATTGGCACCAGGATATCTTGCATAGACATCGGCTGTAAGACCAGTTACATCAGATGAAAAATCGAGCGCATTGAAAATTGCAGCGTCTGAATCTCTGAAGGTACCGCTATCTGAATCAGATGCGGTTGCATTTCTTGCTGTTGAATCTACAACTCTAACAAGTTGAACATTGTTTGAATAGGCAAGAAAGTTTGCTACGGAATACCAATCGGTTCTATTTGTTGATTTTGGATATCCAAATTGGTCAATGAGATTTTGTTCACCTGAAACAGTAGTGACTTCATTAACCGGTCCCCATTTAAATTGACCTACAAAACCACCTACTGATGTAGCGACGGCTGGGATAATATTGGTAAGGTCTGTTTCTTTGACCTGTACACCTGGACTTACTAAAAATGCCATTTCGTATGACTCCTTATTAGAATATTCTATGAGATATTTATATCTTACACCCCTTTACATTCTAATGGGGTTTCTCTCATTTTATTTATTAAATTAGAATCTTGGATCGAATGTTGTATATATGTCACTATACCATTCTGGTAAATTTTCTTCAGCATCTGATACCCACATATCACCATTTACATCTAATGATGATTCATTATAAGTAGAATGCGGAGCAAATCCAATAGGTAAACTATCATCTTCTTGCTCTTCAATCTTTTGTTTATACATTAATTTTTGTGGATCTGATTCAGTTAATTCTTTCCAAAATTCACAACCTGTTGCCCATGAAAATAAAACTAGACACATTACAAGGTCATCATTTGTTCCAGCTTCAGCAGCAAATGATGAGTTCGATGACTCACCTTTTCTTACAAAGGTAGTTAGTTCTACATAAACATCATAATCTTCAACTATTAATTTATCAGCTTCAATCAAGGATTTAAGATTTGAACAACCATTTGTTTTGACTGCATGTGATGTAGTAACACCTAACTTAGAACCTGGTCCACCACCTAATTGGTTACCAGATCTTCCTTTAGATATTGACCTTAGTAGGTTTTCATACTCAATTTCATAAGCCAAATCATTTAAAACCTGACCGCCCAAATCATTTGATTCAACTAATAACCAAGCATTGTTAAAGTACCTAGCAATATTTGCTAAGAATTGAGGGAAAATCATAGGTGAAATTTCATTCGATCTATATTTTGCTACCACTTTATATGGTACATTAGTGATATCCGTAACAACAAATGCCGAGTAGTCAAGTCTTATGCCTCTTGCAACATCAGCAACAATCATATAATTGTGATCTGGTTTTACTTGTTCATGATAGTCCACATCTTCATGTTTCAATATCGGATCTATAAATGGCATAGCACTTAATTTAGTAGGTGAAATAAGAGTATTTGCGGAACCAATAAATTGACATTCAAATTCTTGTCTAAATTGATCTTCTGATGTGTTAGCAATCTGTTCTTCTTTCCACGCCTCATCGCGGCCAGGAACATCCCACCAATTAATTTCAATAGGATTAAATGCAGATCTTTTTCCGATAGCTTCTGTCCACATCTTATAGAAATGATTCATTCCTTTTGGTGTAGAAACCACAATCATTTTTGTATCAGAACCTGATGAAATTGTTGGATAAACTGATCTAAAGAAATCTTCCGCATCATTTGGTGGAACAAAAGCAAACTCATCTAGGAATAGTAATGAGAATGACATACCCCTTGCAGCTGAACCAGATGAAGATGTTGCAATAACTTTACTACCATTTTCAAGTGTTACACTTCTCTTATTCCATGTAACCACACCTTGTTGTAACCAGAATGGTAAGTTTTCATAAGCAAGCTGCAAGCGACCAAGAATTTCTTGTGCGAGCTCACCTTTGTTAGCAAGAATACCTACAGTTTTACCTGGATTGAATAAGATAAACCATAAGATAAATGCAACACTTGTAGTTGATTTACCTGACTGTCTTGGTAATTTACTAATATTGAATCGGTTATTTTTAAAATCCGTAATCATGCTACGCTGAAAATCATATAGCGTAAATGGAATCTCACCAAAATCCACAGACATAATTCTCATGTATGTTTCCGCAAAATAAATCGGATCTTCCATACATTTCTTATATTCTTTTAATTGTTCTTGAGTATAGTCTATATCCTGATATGCGTTTTTCACATTTGGATTACCAATATAGTGTCCAACGTTTTGAGGTTTTTCAAATAAATGTGGATGAGACAGCATAGTTGGTGCTGAAGTGTCTACACGCAAACTGGCTAATTGTTCTAATAAATCTTTCTTTGATTTATAAAAATTATCACCAAATTTTTTCCATCCAGCATGTAGTCTGGAATCAAAATTTTTCTTTGCCACAAATTCCGGCATGTTACTCTTTTCCTAAGAGCTCTAACAAATCTTTCGTATTTAGTTTCACATTAAGATTATTATTAGTGACACTCTTATCCGCTTGTTTACCATTTAGTTTTTCTACTTTTAAATGGTGTTCCATAATTTTACCTGCAACATCAGCCAATGTTTGGGCAGAGTTAGACGCAACTTCAATGGCCCGCGGGTGCTCTGACTCCTGCGCGAGTTGAACTGCGCTATCGAGTATGTCTTGTAGTTTCTCCGACGCTGCGTATAGAACTTCTCTTGCATACTCGTAATCATCTGACCTATGCTGCAACACCTTTGCTACAGCAGAATCAACATTCGCAATCTCTTTTTTAATTTTTTCTTCTTCATTTTCCATGAATTATTTATACATATCGGTATAATATATCAATGGATGTGACAGTAAAGCATTTTTCTGGCCGCGATATATATGGCAAGATTGCACTTGATATAAAAAACTTGTGTTGGAAAGCACAAAATGATATGCGTGAACCTGCACACAGGAATATGGTTATTGATGATTGGGAAAACAAACCCCATACTCTCTTACATCAAATCCATAAGCAGAAAAAATATCATGATGGCAGGTTATTTTTAGCATATTATAATGAAGAGCTCATTGGTATTTCTGGTTGTTACGGTTACAATGATGATGTAATACTTTGTGGAACTCGTACATGGACATTAAAAGAACATAGAACAAAGTATGTTCATGGAAATTATATTTTTCCCGCACAGTTTGAATGGGCAAAAGAAAAAGGTTATAAAGAAGCATGGTTAACTTTTAATGAATACAATACTTGGCTAAGAGATTTTTTAAAAAGAATTTCTTCAGGAAAAGCTACAGCGTTTGGTATGAAAAATTCAGATACATATAAAGATCTTATCTTTCCAGAAGAAATGATGAACATAAATAATACCGATCAATATGTTGCTATAAAAAAACTATGATTCCAACTTTTGCACCGCTTAAAGAGCCTATAATTTTTGACCAATCTAAAGTTTACCAAGAACTTATGGCAAATGGTTGGCGTAACCGCAGCGTTTTGGCCACAACAACATTTAAAAATGGTCAATCACAATATAAAGGAACTGCAACATTTAATGATGAAAGATTTTCTGAAACAGCAAATGTAACTCATTATGTAGATGGTAAATTAGTTGATGGTAATGATACATTTCATATGATGAACCTTACATATCAAGATGAAAGATCGAAAGAAGAAAGCTGGGATGAAGATAGAACCATACCGTTGTGGATTAAAAATCAAGGACCATGGTTATGGAGAGATGAACTAGACATTCCATATACACGTTCGGTTATAGAAAGATTGCCATTTGAACATATTACTACTACTCGCGTGATTACACTGAATCCAGAAACCGTGGGTGTTATTCATGCGGATAGCGGTACAATTATGAATCAAAAATATTATTCAGATGGTAATGGTTCGATTACTTTAAACATAACATCTGGTGGTGGAAATCTTTGGGTTCTTACTGATAGTGGTGAAAGACTTATTGATGAAAGTAAATATACACAATGGCATTTTAATGATGCAAAACACCATTGTGTAACAAAAACAAATAGCATTCGTGTTCAATTAAGAATTTTTGGTAAATTGAAAAAGCCTTATATAGATTTACTAGATATGTCTCAAGCTATTTTCTAAACAATAATATCAGGGGTTTAACCGGATCAATTTCCCACCATCTTTCACCTGGAAAAGCATTTGCTGGAGAGTGATGATGATTATTATGCCAGTTTTCTCCTAAGGCAATAGGTAACATGAATGGTGTGTTTCTACTTTGGTCAGCAATATCATAAGTTCTATATCCGCTTTTGTGATTAAAGTAATTACTTAAATTCGTAGAAGCAACTGACATGAAAGCTGGTATAGTTCCAGCAAATAAAACTAACTCCATACCACCAAAGATAAAAAGTGTAAACCAATATAAGAGAATGACTACGTGATAATAGTCATGCATTATTACATGAAACTTATCTTTTAACATATGTCTTGCATACATTAATGCAGCACTCGGTTTATCAATAAACAAGTCATCATTGTAAAGAGAAAACAAAACCTTCCATCCGTATTCGTGTGGTGAATGCGGATCATATTTTACATCTGTGTAATGATGATGTTGTCTATGCATCATCACCCAAGCAAGAGATGAACCTGTATTAGCAATAGTTCCAAAGAAAGTTCCTAACATTTCAACAGGCTTATATGTAACAAATGATTTGTGGGAGAGCAATCTATGAAACGTAAAGTTGATTCCAAAGGTAATCATTACATACCACATTGCAAGAGATATTAACCAATATTCAATAGCAAAATTTTGTGTAAGTGCATATATAAAAGTTCCCAATAAAAGCAAATGCTGAAATGGAAACCAATCCGATCGTGGTCTTAAATATTTTTTCATATAGTATTTATAAATAATTTAGGAATTATTATGACCACGCGATTACTCACAAAAGATGATGCAGATGACATTTACGACCTCATGATGCGTCGCTACATACAATTATCTAAGCATCAAGGTGTTAATGTAAGGACAGCAGATAATATAGATTTGCAGTATGATATTCTTATGAAAGAACACCTTGATTTTGAGTGGACTGATGAAGGCTTACCAAACAACGTAAATGCTGGAAGAATATTTGGTATGTTTGATGATGGAATTCTTAAGGCGATAATGACTCAAAGATTTTCTACAACACGCATGCCAATTTGGTATGTTGGTAATATGATAACGGATCCGGAAATGAATAGCTATTATAAGATTTCTGAAGGTATTGCATCATGTTTAGATATGGCTGTTGAAGATGCAGAGAAGTATGGTTACACTCAATTCTTTTGGATTACTACCACAAAAGCGTGGAATAAAAGAGAAGAAATATGGTATAATGCTAGTAAGACGTTTAAAAGATATAATGTATTCATAGAAAATATTGTTCCGGCAAATACATTACCAAAGTTTGATTTAGAAAAGGCTATGTTGGGATATAGACTTCATCCACAAAATCTAGCAATTAAGACTGCTAAGATAAAACCACATCTTAGACATGAACATTTTCAAAAAGCTGGATTATTAAATGTAGACTATGTACCATTACAGGAAATTTTAGATGATTGATAAAATCGTTTCATACGCAGAAGAACGTAAAATGGTATGTCAAGTATCTGGCATACCCAGATCTGGTAGCACTTTTATACAACGTGAAATTTTTAAACACCAAGTAAATAGAAACATTATTACTGGTTATTGTGATGAAGCATATAGAATTGTTCCAGGCTTATACAAAATTAGTAAAGATAATAAGCCAAGCATCCGCACAACAAAGGATGGTCCAATGACTGGTAAGATTGTAATACCAGAAGAATATACGTGGCCAAGAAATTATACACCAGAAACTATTTCATTGAGAATGGATGAAATGAAAGAAAGATTGCAAACCATACCAAACACCAAAAAAGTTTGTACAAAAGTATTTCCAGTTGACTTTGATTTAATAAAACTAGTAGACCCATTATATCATATGAATATGTTAAGCGACAATCATTGGGTAGTAACATACAGGCGCAAATGGTTTGACGGCATTCTTAGTTTTTTTCATGCAGCAGAAACATCCCAATTTCATTACTACAACGATGAAGAGTTTGAAGAAATGGAATTTAAACTTAATCCTAAATTTACAAAAGCCTTTCTTATTATGTTTAAAAGCATGTATGAAACATTTGGAAAAATGAAAAACACTACATATATTACGAGCGAAGAGATATCTCAAATAAAACCTGTTGAATTAAAAACAATCGTAAGATATAATGAAGATTGGTGGGTAAATAGCACACCAAAATTTATTGAAGAAAAATCTGAATTGCTAAGAGAAAAATGTTCTAATTATGATAGAGTATATAACTTGACTCGTAAATATATGGAAGAGCTTTGTAAAGAATCAAATGGATTTTATGAATTAGATGGAGAAGATTTATATGTTAAATCACCAGTACACGGAAAATAATCACTTTAAGTGGGGTTACAATGGTGAATGGTTTAATACTAGAAAAGATGCTTATGATTCTTTTCAAGTAGATTTTGGTAAAGTTTCACGTAAAGTAAATTCATTTAGAGATGAATGTTATGATGTGGCTCGTAAAATTTATGAGTATGGTTTACAAATCGATAAGACACCAGACCTTATGTTTAGCGGCGGTTCTGAAAGTGAAATGATGGTGCGATCCTTTGTAGAACAAGGTTTACCAGTCAATGTACATATCATGGTTTTTGAAAACAATCTTAACCTTCATGATATTAGTCACGCCATTGTATATTGTGAACGCAATGTAGTGCCTTACAAACTCCATACCGTTAATATTGAAGAAGTTTTAAAACTTAAAGGTATGCTGTACGCGGCACACAGCCAATGTATTTCACCAAGAATGCTACCACATATGTGGTTACTAAATGAACTGAAAGACGGCTTTCCGATTATGGGTATGGGTGAAGTTTACATAGCGCATGAACATATTAAAGCTTACTATGAAATCAAAGATGGCACAGTAAAACGCAATGAATACAATGAATATCACCATGCACCTTGGCATCTTTATGAAAGAGAAAAGATTAATTCGTGGTATAGATTCTCTCAACATCTAGATATTACATCAGTACCAGGATTTTTTCAATACACACCAGAAATTATCTTATCTTTTTTAGAAGAACCGCTTACAAAAGAACTTTCTGAATGTAAACATAAAGGCAAACTCAGTAATACGAGCACAAAGCTTTTGATTTATGATAAACATTTTCCTGGAATTCTACAAAGAACTAAGAGAGATGGATTTGAAAGACTCGGTCATGTAGATAAAGAAATGAGAAAGCACCTTCTTGAAAAATATGGTAATTATTCACAAGAATATTTATGGGAATACAATGATTTAGTAAATCATTTAAGAGGCGAAAATGGCTAAAACAATGTTAATCACCGGTGCTAGCAAAGGTATTGGTGCAAAATTTGTAGAAGAATTTAAAGATGACTATGATATTATTAGTGTTGCCAGAACTGGAAATATGACAGAAAATGGAGATGTCACTGATAGAGAATTTAGAAAGTATCTTATAGAAAAATACACACCAAATGTTTTCATAAATAATGTTGGTGGTTATTCTAATAGCATGTCAGAATCTATGGAACTTAATTTAATTCAAGCTGGTGAATTATTGGAAGGCTTTCATAATAAAATGTTAATGGGTCACATTATCAATATCGGTAGTTATGGCAGATTGATTACTGGATACACTGCGATGGGACCAGCTAAACAACATTATTATGCAGCCAAAAAAGCATTTAATGATTGGATTAGATATGTTCAAATTAACAAAGAAAAACCAACCGTAAAAATATCTACCATTACTCCACAGATTGTTGAATCAGAATTAACTCCACCAGATAACGGTATTGAAAATGCGATACTATATGCAAATAAAAAATTAATAAAACCAGAATATATTGCACAAACAGCAAGATATATATTGAACCAACCAAAAGATTTGGTGATCGAAGAAATAATTATAGCAAACAAATGATACCAACTGTAACAATAGAAGAAGCCAGAGAACTAGTTTTAAATCCAACTTTTGACTTTAAAATAGTACGCGTTAAATCAAAATTAGATTTAGAATTGTATAGAGATTTGGTAAAATGGACCGAAGATAATTATGAGTTAATGTGGAAAGATGGAACTGATACGTATCAAGCAATTTGCATGCAGTATAATGATGAGAACAACAAATATTATGATGGTGTTCAACATAACGGTTCAGCAAATCCTGGTTTATGGGGCGCAACGTTAGATGGTTTACAAGACAGAAGTAAGAAAAATGAAATTGCTGAAAAATTTAAACCATGGTTTGATTATTTAGAAGAAGCATTTCCAAAATTTCATGTCTTTCGAACAAGAATTTTAAAAACTCATCCTGGACATAGAGCACCACCACATATCGACGAACCAGCTTGTAGAATACATTTACCTATACACACACATCCTCATAATATTATGTTTTTTGGATCTAACCCATATTTCTTAAAGAACGATGGCAGTATATACATTTGCAATACAGGAACAAATGAACATTCGTTTGCTAATTTTTCTGATGTTCCGAGAACTCATATTGTTTCTGTAATCAGAAAGTCAAAACCGCATGAGTTGGTATGAAAAACTTCCAATTCAATTTGATATTGAAAAATTAAGAAAAGAGTTTCTAGAAAACGTTTTGACTTTAGGGGAACCTATAATTCAAGGCGCAGAATATGGAAGTAAATTTGGTGGATGGAGTGTTCTATCATCTGACGGCAGTTGGAAAAATGGAATGACTGGTGGTCAAGCAGCTTTCGAAGATGGTAAGATAAACTACGAAACTGCATACAAATTAGGAATCAATCATGAATTTAATTTTGGTGTAAAAACAGAAATATGCACTAATTACATTAACGAAGTTATTGATACAATCAGCGAAATGGGTTTACATCCAAAGAGAGCAAGATTTACCGTGTTAAAAGCTGGTGGTGAAAGCACCATACATAAAGACACCCTTAAAATAGAACACTATGCTGTAAGAATACATATTCCAATTATCACAAATGAAAGATGTGTGCATATACTATATGACAATGATAGAAATGAATTAGATAGAATACATATGCCGGCAGATGGTTCAGTTTACATTCTAAAAGTCAATGAATATCATCAAATCAAAAATGAATCTAACGATGACAGATATCATCTCTTAATGAATGCTTGGGATACAGTAGGTGTTACAGAAAATTTTAGATTCAATAAGATTAAAAAATTGAAAATGGAAGCAAAGATTTTTCAAAGCTATTTAGATATAGCATCACAACCCAGAAAAATATGGAGTTAGTCTTCTAATTCTTCTAGAACTTCAGCCAGCCCAGCGAAGTAGTATTTAGTACCAATTTTTTGTTGAAGCTCAACAAACGAATCATATGAAATTTCTTGTAACGTAGTTTCTTTTGTACCGCCACTTCCACGAGCAAGTCCAGCATCATAAATTACATTCATTTCATTTCTCAGAGATTGTGCGCCAGCTTGGGTTTTACAAATTCTGTGCACTACGAATGTAAACGGTGCATATTCACTATCACCTTCATCTAATTCTCTTAAAAAGAAGAGTAATTCACCGCTTTCAACATAGGTTTGTTGAATCTCAAGAAGATTTTTAATTTGCTCTTGAGTTGCGAGTGAGTAGATATGCAAACCGAATTCTTGTTCGGTGATTCCAGCACTCTTTGAAGACTTAAATGTTTGCTTTAGGTGGTACATAAGTTATTTATTCTTTCATCTAATTCGTCAATGGAAATATTTGCAAAGCCTATTTTAAATATCCATCTATCTTGCGGTCCATTTTTTACTGAATGCATAGCATCTGTTTTAATAATAGCCTTCTTATATTGTACTATCTCAATACCTTCATCATCATAAAATTGTATTTTTGAATTCATATCATCATCATTTAAGATACAATTTACAGCTGCTACACAACCATGATCTGTGTGCGGTATTAGTATTGAATCTGCTAAAAGTTTATGATATAAGATTGTCCAATCATAAGATAGTAAATCATATTTCTCAAGGAATTTGTATCCTTCTTTGTAAGCGATTGGAATATTTTGTAAATCTTCATTCCAATACACAACTTCAAATGGTGAGTTTTCACCATCAGGATATCTTGGATCCGTGTATTTGTTCCAATTATCAAAAGTCTCCGCTTCTTTTCGAAGATTCAATTCATCAAAATCGTGTGTGATATGTTTAACATTACGCATGGCATTATAAATATCCTATAGAGTATTTATAATGAACCTGCGAAATATATTATACACACCCATATCTACAAGTCCGTATCCAAAAGATTTTGATTTACATGATTTTAGGGAATGGGCCGCATCTGTTTATCCGCAGTGGATAAAAAAACCTGTTGTTTTACCCGATGGAAATGGTAATCTTATAGATTTAAAAAAACCTCATTATGTAAATAGCATGCAAAACCATTTTGGAGAAAAGTACGCTTGGGATGTGACACGCGGCGCTCATAACGGAAAGTTTATTGATGGATTTAAAGAAAGATTCCCATCACTTATTCATTGGTTTATGAAAACGTTTGATTTTGAAGAAGATGATATTCAAGGAATTCTTTTTATCTCTATGAGACCAGATCCAGAAAAAGAACAGTGGCACGAAGATCATGATAGTTTTGGATATAGGTTCTATTTGGATTTACCAGATGGTAATGATAACCCGCTTATATTACAACCGCTCAAAGAAAATTTTGAAGATAAGAATTCTTTATATGCAAACTTATATAAACATGATCCGGAAATATCTATAAACAAGTATATGTATACGGAAAAATTTAGAAAATTAATAGCGCAAAATAAAACATTAAAAGCCCCATATCCAGAAGGTCTTACAGCTTATTACTTAAACAATAATAGTTCATTGCATACTGTACAATGGAATAAACCACACCCAGACAGGTTGACAGGTTTTATAGAATTAAAAGAAGATAAACCAGGTTTAAGAGAAAAACATATTGCTTTGATAAAAAAGTCTGTGGAAAAGTATAAACCTTATGTAGTAGAATGGTCACCAGAATGATAAATTTCGTATGCCTCAAATGGGGTAAAAAGTATAGTGCCGAGTTTGTTAACAAACTTCACGGAATGTTGAAACGTAACATTAAAAAACCATTTAAATTGTATTGTGTTACAGAAGACCCGAAAAATATTAATAATGATGTAGAAATTATTCCACTTGATATGTCTTTAGGGTTAGAAGTTTGGTGGAATAAAATGGTTCTTTTTAGTAAAGACTTTCCAGTAAAGCATGGAATGTTTCTTGATTTGGACCTTATCATTCAAAAAGATATCACAAAGATGTATTCACCCACAGATAAAATGCAATTTCTCTACACTGATTGGATTGACTTAAAACAATTAAAAGCATGGACTATAGGTGATAATTACAAGTATTGTGACATTAATTCAAGTGTTTTAGTTTGGGGTGAAGAAACAAAAAAAGATCACATATGGAAACACTTCATAGAAAATAAAGAAAAAATTGTTTTTATGTATAAAGGCATTGATAATTATATTAATCATGTGCATAAATATGATATATTTGAGAGTGACTGGGCATACTCTTATTGGAATTGTAATGAAGAATACCGCGATGATGTACCTATCATTCTCTTCGATTACAATCAAAACAAACAAGATACCATTGACGCTGAATGGGTAAGGAGATTATGGCAATGACATTGCGTAACGGACCAACATTAGATGAAAAGAAAGATATCGGTGGAAAAATTACCGATGTAAAAACAAGACCTAACACTGTAACTATGGATAAATTTCCAATTCCAGTTTGGGAATGGTCTCGTCAAATGCTTGATATTGCATACAACTATCCACACCGCGTAGAAGATTTTGCCAAGTCATTTTCACGAAATCAATTCTATGCTAAGTGTTGGATGATGGAAGTACTAAGAGCAGAAGTAGATTTTACTATCGATAGACAAACAAGATGGTGGATTCTTGGTTCTTGGTATGGCACACTTATCGTTCCTTTAATTTGGCAATACTTTGGAACATTGAAAAAAATTCATATGTGTGATTTTGATGCTGAATCATTAGAGATTGCCGAAAGATTACACGGTAAAAGAAGATTGATGACACATAACATAGACGTTAACTGGGAATTTGATAGGCTTGAAAAAGTAAAAACTGATATAATGGTAAATACTTCTTGTGAACATATGTATCCCATGACTGATTTTAAAACAGATGCTTTATGTGTATTTCAATCAACTAACTTTAAAGAAGACTATGCTCATATCAATGCTGTAGATTCTTTAGAAGAATTTGAAGAGCAATGTAATATGACTCAAGTTTTATGGAAAGGGGAAATTCCATTCCATGATTATGATGACCATCATAAAAGATTTATGATTATTGGATACAAATCATGATTCATATTAACTGTGTAAGATGGGGTGATAAGTACAGTATCTCATATGTCAATAGACTATACAGCATGCTTAAAAGAAACATGCGTATGGACTTTAAATTGTATTGTCAAACTGATGATACAAAAGGTATGAATGTAGAAATTGAAC
>ENA-OUOG01003529-OUOG01003529.1-marine-metagenome-genome-assembly--contig:-NODE-3529-length-14490-cov-3.920558_pt1 | contig 14490 bp, 8 predicted proteins | sample MGYA00248635_ERZ508505 | MGnify/ENA primary metagenome ERZ508505 (study PRJEB26176, sample SAMN06267871) | marine metagenome | isolation source: Saanich Inlet, British Columbia, Canada | place: Pacific...
CCTACCTAGCCAAATGCTTTGTCGAGCTTCAACCTATGCTTGAGCTTGTTAAGAGACACTACGAGGAGCTTGAACAAACGAATACAGGCACCGAGACTGTAAATACTATCTTAGCAGATAGCGGTTAGGCGCTGGCAGAGGTGAGACGGTTCAGTTCAATCGGTAGAAACCGACCCTTCTCGGTCATTGTTTCGATCTGATTCAAGTATAAGTTTCTCGTGTATAAGTCGAATCTATTATATTTATTAGGAACTTTTCCCATACACCTTAGGGTGTATTTTGCCTACACTCGCGTCCTGTTTATGTTGGAAGTGATCAAGAAAATGCCCCGTCCTCACATTCTACTTCTTCAAAGCGACGACGAGCTGTGCTCGCGGCTTGCCATCCTTTTGAAGGACTTCTTCACTGTGCACGTATGTGAGCGTCCTACCCAAGCCTTTCCTATTATGTACACACATAAGTGCGAGTATGCTTTCTTGTGCGGTAGTTATTGCAACCCAACCACCATCGATTGGGCAAAAATGATCGCGACCACACTTAATACCGAGGTTCGTGGTGTTTATGTATCTCAGGGTTGGTTGAACAATCCTGATGCGGTAAGTAGGGCTAGGCACGAACTATCAGAGCTAGCTGATTGCGTGGTTGACGATTCGGCTTTTTACAAGGGAGTGATAGAGTTGGTCTCTACCTCTTTAGATGTCGAGGCCAGCTGGGCCGCATAGCACTCATAACCTTCGATGTTCTCATTTTCTTTTGCCACCAGAACTTGTGACAGTCTGTTAGTTATCGACCCAGACGAGACATTTCTATTGCAATAATGCGTCGCATATTGCGATGCAATATGAGATATAATCTAGCAGTCTTTTGTCTGTTTTACCCTCTACGCCTGAAGCGCTAACTGCAAAGAGTGCATCGTAAGCGGCTTGGCGACAACCTGCGTAGCACCCTGCTCAAGCAAACGCTCGCGCTCGTCACCGATAGTAGCTGCAGTGATTCCAATAATTGGCAGGTTGCAGCCCAGTTCGCGCAGCTCCCGGGTCAGTTGGTAGCCGTCCATTTGCGGCATCATGATATCGGTCAAAATAAGATCGAACGCTTGCGGCGTGCTAGCGTAGAGCTCTAGGGCGGTCTTGCCGTCGTGAGCAAGAGTCGTGGTGACCCCGGCGCGTTCCAGCATTTTGGCGGTAACCATCTGAATAGTTTTATTATCCTCTGCAAGCAAAACGCGCTTACCTTTGACGTTATCTGGCAACTCTTTGGGCTGCAAGCGTTGTAGTGTTTCTTCGTTAGGAAGCTCCGCTGAAAACTGCAAAATAAAAGAGCTTCCGCCGCCATTGCGAGGCTGATACCTGAGTTCACCACCTATCTGCTCTGCTAATTGCTTACAAATGAAAAGCCCCAATCCTGTGCCATCGGCATCTGTGTTACCACGCGCAAACGCCTCGTACAACCTAGCCTGCATGGATGGATCTAAACCGCGGCCGTTGTCGCTGATGGTGAGTTGAACATCAACTTGCTGGGCGCTCTGGTCGCTGTGGATATCAATCTGAATCTCCGTGCCACCCGAGTGTAAAGATGCGTTTTTGACCAAGTTTGTGACAATCTGTCTTACGTTTTGTCGGTCGAATAAAAGGGTGTGGGGTAGAGTGCCTTGGGTCTTAATGGAGATTTTCTGATTGCGTTCGTGGAGGATTGCAGTGAGCGAACTGGTCGTGCGCTCGACGAGTTCGAACAGATTGGTCGGTTTCAGTTCGGCGATTCGGACCTGGTCGGGCTGAGCTACCTGGCGTAGGTCGCTTAGCACGTCCACAAGGTGGTCGGCTAGCTGAACACACTCAGACTGAGTTTTGTCGTCCGGTTCACTCTGTAAGCGGTCATGCAGCAGCATTGATAGTGCTGCTGCTGGTGTGCGTAACTCATGGCTTATAACGGCGAACAAGTGCCGCTGTCGATCTAGCTGCTTTTCTAGATCCTCTCTTGACGAAGCCAGTTCCCTTACGCTTCGCTTGAGTGACTGTTGATTCCGTAAGTAAACAGAACTCAACCATGTGACTAATAACCAAATGAGTATTCCACTGATAAGCCAGCTGCCGATCTGCGCATTCAATCCAAATGTGAGGTTGAGAGCACCTGTTAGATACTCGATTAGGGCCAAAAACCCTACGACAGTTGTTGCGCTTAGCATGCCTTTGCTAATGGGGGTAGCCTCAGGCAAATAACCTAGTTCATGCTCGCGCGAGCGGAAGAGGCTGTATAGCGCAAAAATCAATACTAGAGTGACGGCGAAGTGGCGCGTAAAGAACGGTGCGGGGGCGAAGTCGAGACTATTGGTATCCAGTGCAAGTAGCGGCAGAAGTGAAAGCGCAGTAAGTCCCAGGCCAAAAAAGAGCGCCTCGAATGCAGGTAGCAGTAGAAAAGTCAGAAAGATAAAGGCCGCCAGAAGCGGAATAGGTAGCACGCCATTTTCAGCAACGGCGAACCAATAAGCGCCGAATATTCCGATTGCTACCGCTAGCCGAGATTTAGTGCCATTCAGCTGATCACTCGAAACTACCCCATAACAAGCGGCAAAAGTGGCTAAAGATACTAGTGCCGGAAAATAGTTATCGCCGAATAAAAATTGTTGAACGCCCAGTAATGCAGCTATTGCCATGCCCATGGCAAGTACACCCAAGAGTAACCGTGTTTTTGTGTCATGCTCCCACGTATAACGGCGTAGCAATACATCCGTAACAGGAATCAAAAATAGCGTGATCAGTAGTAAGCGAAACGCGAAGGCCTGCCCCTCTTTGATGGGGCTTAGATACACCGCTATAGACCAACAGATCCATATCACATAAGGAAATAGCTTACTCCCTTTACCTCGGTACAAACACTGAGAAAGAATCATAAGGAGGGGTGCGAAAGTGACGGGCAGGTAGCCGTTTTGATAAGCAACAGGTACGCAAAGAATCGCCAATAGCGGGCCTAGATACTTGTAGCGAAAATCGCCGCCGTACTGTATCTGTCTAATTAGCTTGATAGCGAAGAAAGTCGTTACCACTGCGACAACCAGTACCGGTGTAGGATTGGCTGTTTTCAAAAACGACAGTTCAAGGATGTTGCTTGCAACTACCAGCCAACAGATAAGAGCCCAGAACCAGATAATGACCCGTATCACAGGGATGGAGCGTTGATACTCGACTGGCAAAGGATCATTTTTAGTCAGCTGCGAGGTTGGGTGCTGGTTAATCATTGCTCTCAGGGTCATCTACATTCGGCCTCATCTACTGGTTGCAGTCTTAGATCTGTAGGACTGCGATCCTGTTTCGATGATGTTCTCAGCAATAATTAGGCCAGTTTTTTGATTTAACCCCAGAATTGGGATGTTTGGATAATGGACGCAAATGTGCAGTGGACATATCAAATGACTGCTCAGTGTTCGGACGTGTGAAGTATTCTGAATTGGTGTTCGCGACCCAAAACGGTCTTTTAGCGGTTTCTAATGTGATGATAAAGCAGACATGTTTTTCAGAGAATTGCCGCGTCCAGTGCAGCAAGTCGTTACTTCACTAGTAGTCTGCTAAGACAGTAAATATTTCTCACACGATTAGTCTGGCTTAGTCGCACGACAATATGGTTTTGATCGGGCAAGTAGGTAATTCAGTGCTAAATCCGCGCAAATCATTTTGTGATTCCAAGGTTTCAGCGACCAGGGACCGAAGCTTCATACTTACCTCCTGGAGCACCTCAAAGTCTTGCGCGTTAAAGTTTAACGAGGACCCCGCAATTTCAGTATAGATAGAGCGGAACTCGCTATACAGAGATTGCAAGCGAACCAACACCACTTTACTGCGGTTTGACTTGTTCTGTTCGTCAGTCAACCAATGTTCCAAATGTCGGTGATGCTGTTGATAGGACTGGCTACCTATATCAGTTGAGTTCGGATGTTCACTAAGCTTGGATACCCAGATCTGATGCTGAACAATAGCAACTAAGAGGCTTCGTTCATCCTGAGTTAAAGCATCTTTCATATTAGGATCTCAGTTGTATAGGGATCTTTGCCACCTCGCCATGACCACTAGCGTGTCATTAATGGCTTTCCAGATAAGCCTTTAACGAGTAACTTCCCGCATTCCTCATGAATGGTACTCGGTCAAGCGTTAGTAAGTTGCTAATCCATCTGGTTTTTGTAGTTAAGTATCGCCGCAACGCGCTGACTAATGAGATTTTGCTGGATGCTGAATCTATCTGCTCAGAATCAGCTGAGAAAACGGGTTTTGAGATCATCGAATTTGGCGGTTAGGCGGATCATTTTCATTTGCTAATACAGATACCGCCAACGCTGGCGGTATGCCAGATCGTTAAGGTGCTCAAAGGCAACACGAGCCGATTGCTCAGAGCAAAACACAGGGTTCATTTAAAGCGTTTTCTTTGGGGCAACCACCTTTGGTCACCATCTTACTGCGCTGTCTCATGCGGTGGCGCAAAGCTGGAAACCATTAAACGGTATATCGAGTCCCAAGATCGTCCTCTTTGACCCGCCATTGAAATGGCAGGATTGCGGAGGACATCTTTCAATTCGAGAACGCTTTAAACACTAGGGTATCCATTTCGATTCTGGAAATAATGAGAGCGCTGGCGGTACTACGCAGCCTAGACCAAATCAAAGTCTTTCTATTTTATCCAAAAGATCGTAGACGAACTCACTGAAGTGCCAATTGTTGAATAGGTTTATACCGAGCGCACTTTTAAATAGGTAGCCGATCCAAACTAAGGCCAATAACAGCGGTATTGATAAGATCGTAATTGCTGTCGTAGAGGCGCGGCGTACTTCAATAGCGATCGTTTTTGCCCGGCGGTCTTTGCCCGCGAATAACACCACATAAATGCGTGTGAAAAGCAGAGGGATGGTGAATCTGATGTCGATCGCATGTTGATTAGAGCGATTCTGCGCTATCAAAACCTCGCGAAAACGGCGCTGTTGGTCACTGTCTAGCGGTTCATCAAGCAGATCGCGGTTAACACGCTGGAGCGTAAAGTCAGCGAAAATTTCAGAGCTGTCTTTCGTACTCTGGTCAGTTTTCTTCTTTGAGCGCTGGTCAGTACCGCTGAACAACACGAGATAGAATCGAGTGTATATCAACGGAATAACTAGCCGTACATCGAGTGCATGTCGATTAGTGCGGCCTTGATCGACGAGAGAGGCTCGAATCCGGTTGCGCTGCACCTCCGTCAGCGGTTGATCGGCCAACTCGCGAGTAATTCTACTCAAAGTATAAGCCGCAAATATCTCTGAACTATCTTGCATAAAATTACGCTTTAGATTCGCCGGTTAATTAAAAATTGGCGTGGCGATTAGCTTGCATCTCGCCACCGTTGTTGAAACTCAACTAACTCGGGAATGAGCTCAATAAATACCTTTACGAAATCAGGATCGAAATGCTTTCCCGCTTCATTTTGCAAAAGATCAATAATTTTTGGTAACGGCCAAGCGGCTTTGTATGGGCGTACGCTTGATAGTGCATCGAAAACATCGGCGATAGCGACTATGCGCGCGCTTGCCGGAATATCTTCTCCGGCCAATCCTTGAGGGTAACCACTTCCGTCCCATTTCTCGTGATGACACAGTGCTATCTCTGCAGCCATAATAAATAGCGGATCCTCGCTATCGGCTTGAGTAATAATGGCGGCGCCTGCTTCACAGTGGGACCGCATAACGACTAGTTCCTCGTCGGTAAGAGCGGCAGGCTTTTGAAGGATTGCGTCTGGCGTACCGATCTTACCAATGTCATGCATTGGGGCTGCATTCAAGAGCGTTTCACAATCAGAGTCGTTCCATCCCAGGGCCTGTGCAAGGGCTCTTGAGTAGTGGGACATACGAATAACATGCATCCCTGTTTCGTTGTCCTTGAATTCGGCCGCTTTACCCAGCATCTGGAGCGTCTTGAGACGCGTCGCAATCAGATCGCTATTGAGTGCCCGGCTTTTCGCTTCTAGTGCGCGATTTTGGTTGTGCAGTTGCAGATGCGTAGCAACGCGTGCTTTTACAACTGAAGGCCGCACAGGCTTTGTGATGTAGTCCACAGCACCGAGTTCGAAACCGGTGGTCTCATCTCCCTCTTCTGTCATCGCTGTACAAAAGATAACCGGAATCATTCGAGTGCGTTCATCGCTTTTTAACTGCCGACATACCTCATGTCCATCCATTTCCGGCATCATGACATCCAGAAGTACGAGATCTGGTTTGTGCTTAAGGGCGTTAGCTATTGCATCAGCACCCGATTTGGCAAAAGTAAGATCATAATCAGCTTTCAAAATTTGGCGAATCAAGTTTAAATTTGCGGGCTCATCATCCACCACGAGTATCTTCTGCTTATCCATTTGCGTGCTCCAGAACGGATCTGTTTTTAATATTTTCAGCGATTGAAATTGCTTGCTCGAACTCGAACGCATCAAGCGCCTCTTCCAGTTCACTGAATTGACTGGGTACCAGAATAGTGCCGAGCTCACCCATTACTTCATCATCAAGATCAGCGTTTTTGAGGGCCTCTATCAGACGATCAAGCAAAGGCCCTGGATCGACTGACGGCGAGCATTGATCTTCAGACCTAAGGTCAAGAACCAGCTCTTTCGCAACGCTTGCGGCACGCTCAAACTCAAATGCATCAAGCTCAATCTCCAAGCGAGAAAATAGAGCTTCGTCCATAGAGTCTCTCAAATCTGAGACGATTTCGTCGTTAATGTCGCTTGTATCGAGCACCTCAACGAGCCGCTCGAGCTGCTCGATCAATCGAGTGTTATCAACCGTTCGCTCACTCACAGTGCGCTTTTGTGAGTAGTCGCGGATCACGACAAGGTCGGTTTCTAAACGGTCTAAAAGGCCCCTAAGGGTATTTAGCGGATCGGCAAAATCATAGTTCTGCGATTTTATTCTTAGCTCTATCTCATTGGCCGCCTGCGGTATCTCTCTGACGCCTAAATTGCCTGCGACACCCTTGAGCGAATGCATTAACTCGTATAGCTCGGAGTAGCATTTACTCTCGATTAACGAATGAGCTCGCTGCGCACTATCGGAATAGTCCTGTCCCATTTTATTAAGCGAGCGGGCATAAAGATCGGGCTCGCCCCAAACAGCTAAACCCGCTTGAAGGTCAATTATGCTGACCTTCAAATCAGTCATATGATCAGCCGATGTGGAGTTGGTCTCTTTCGGAGGAGCGATAGCATCAAAGAACAGTGCGAACTTGGCGTATAGGGATGGAAAATCAACTGGCTTCCACTCGAAGTCATCTGCGCCGGCGTCCATGCAGGCTTTTCGATCACTCTCTTGCACACTCGCTGTGAGCATAATGATCGGAATATGTTTACCGGTCTCTTTCTCTATCTCGCGTATGCCTCTGATAGCGTCAAAGCCATTCAATACCGGCATATGGGCGTCCATTAAGATCAGGTCATAACTGCCGCTTGCATACATCTCGATGGCTTTTTGTCCATTCTCGGCGATTGTAACCTGATGGTTGCGCTGTGAGAGTCGCAGTTTTATCAGCTCTTGGTTTAGCTCAATATCTTCTGCATACAGAATATTCAGAGGGCGTGTCCAGATACCTCTCTCTAGAACCTGGGCATTGAGAAGATTTGCCTCTTGCTCTTCTGATGCTGGGTCAAGTTTAAGATTGAATTGAAAGACGCTGCCAATACCTTCTTCACTTTCAACCCAGATACGTCCACCCATCTCCTCAACGATGCCCTTACAAATCGCGGTTCCAAGCCCGGTTCCGCCGTATTTGCGTGTCGTACTTTCATCAGCTTGGGTAAAGCGCTCAAAGATTGTAGCGAGCGCTTTCTGTGACATGCCAACGCCGGTGTCTGATATGGCAAAGTTAAACTCTCCCTCACCAGCTGCGCGTGTAACTGACAGCCTTACGCTACCCTCACCCGTGAATTTAATCGCGTTACCGATCAAATTGATCAGAACCTGCCGAATTTTAGTGGGATCACTAACGAGGTAGCGAGGGACACTTTCCCCGATATCTATGTTCAGCTCGAGACCTTTGCGGTTGGCGGTTACCGTCATCATTTGTGCGACATTTTCTGCCAGATCATGAAGGTCGAATGGAATCTGCTCGATTTCCATCTTGCCCGACTCAAGCTTCGATACATCCAATATGTTATTGAGTATCTCAAGCAGTGACTTAGCTGATTTAGATACAGAATTGAGTAGTTTTAACTGTTCTTTATCTAGAGGTGTTTCCAACAAAAGGTCGGTCATACCGATAACAGCATTCATTGGTGTGCGAATCTCGTGGCTCATATTGGATAGGAACATAGATTTGGCCCGGCTGGCTGCTTCAGCAGCCTCCTTGGCAACTTCCAGCTCTGCTGTACGCTCTTGAACGCGCTGCTCCAACTCTTCATTGAGACGTTGCATTCGCGCAGTAAAAGCCCGCTCCTCAGTGATGTCACGTGCTACAAAGACGGTGCCGCACCTCTCGCCATGTGGCAAGTGTACTGGGGTAACTCGCGCTTCGACTTGCTTTCCTTTTTGATGAGTAAACAACTCAGACTCAAACAAGAGCTCCTCTTCTTGGGTATCAACGTTCGAGAGTGCCCGCCATTGGTCCCCAGTAAATGCTGTAATCTGCTGAAGTACTTCGACGGGGCGACCAACTGCTTCTGCTTGGCTTAGGCCAGTAAAGTGTTCAGCCGCGGGATTGAAAAGCACGATACGGTTGTCTGTATTGAGTGCGACAACGGCAAGGTGCTCAGATGAATCGAGAATCCCGTTTAGGAAGGTGCTCTGCTCAGAGACCGCCAGCTCAGCTGACTTCAGCGCACTCACATCTTGGCGTGAAATCAACACCCCCGGTGAGTCACCGCTGAGTCGTGTTACTGTCAGGAGAAAAAATTTCATCCCCCACTCAAGAGGTACAGAGATAGTCATCTCTTGTGATTTCTTACTACCCGTCTGTACGGCATCAACAGCCGCTAGAAAATTCGAGCCACCCAGAGCCGGATCCTGAGTTGTCTCACAGATCTCCTGAAACAGCATGCCTGTCCAATCACCTATAGTGGTGAGATCAGTTCCGCGACGCCTCTCGAATTCGAGCCAGGCGCCGTTGGCCATCACGATCGCACCATCACCGTCAAGGACGAGCATGTGGGTTTCAGACCCTTCGCTCATCGCATTTAGCTGTGTTGTGACGGAGTCTAGCTGACGCTCCAACTGTTGAACGCGCTGTTTCTCCTGCCGCTGCGCTGATATGTCAAAAATAAAAGACTCACGTGTCTGAGATCCATCGGCGATATTCCGGGCCCGGCCTGTTTCCCTCAACCAACGCTGCTCGCCATCTGTCATTAGGATGCGGTACTGCAGTGAGAACTGCTCGCCCATCGCAAGTTGCTTACTGAGTTCGCGCTTGATACGCGATCGGTCCGCCTTGAAGATGCGATCCTCTAAGGATTCAGAAGAGGCGCTTAGGTCGACTCCGAATAGATCGAGGGTATCTCCAGAAAAATGCTCAACAATACCGTCGCTTGACGCTTCGGTCCGGTAGAGCACAACGGAGCCCAATTCGGCTCTCAGTAGATCAAAGGGGTCAATAAGTTCGTCAGATTTAGATATATTCACAGCAAAACTCCACTAACGCATTTGGGCGAGTCGTCACAGGACATTAGCGAGTTTTTCGCGAACCTGTGCGCCTGTGAAATGGGTGTTCTCGTCCCAAGCACGTGAGTAGCCTCTTCTTACCTCGATCCATTTTTCAAATGAGCTTCGAGGAGAGAGTTGCCCTGAGGCAGCGGCCTCTTGGAGCTGATCCTGATTACCAGCCCATGCAATCTCGGTTGTCTCTTCAGGGCGCAGGAGATACACGGCTGCAGCAGCATTGCCATGCTGTTTTGCCCTAAAGTTAAGGGCCATCACGCCCGCGGTGTTCTGTGGCAAATTCTCTTTCATCATTACTGGAAGATTATCGATAAAGACAACCTCGCCGGTTGTGTTGTGCAGGCACCAGTCATGCAGACGTAAAAGGCCCTCGGTGTCCACGGATGGCGTAGCACCAAGGACCGAACCATCAACGACAAGTGCCGCGGAACTCGTGTCTAAAAGTTCACAGAGATGCGGCAGCCGTGTGGTAAGGAGATCCAGTCCAGGTTCGCTGCCGTTCTGCTCCAGAGGAGCAAGTGCATCATTTACACGCTCATACAGGTTGCGCTGGATCGAAGTTCTGTACGCCGCCAAGGATTGTACATACTCATCGGCAAGTTCCTTGCATCGCACCCTGGCCGACAGTGGGATCTCCAATGCGTCATGATGGTGACAGGCTATAAGCCCCCAGAGCCGTCCTTCAAGCATGATTGAAACTGAGAACGATGAACGAACGCTCATATTATTCAGATAGGTAACATGGAAAGGCGAGACAGATCGCAGATCTGACCAGGTAAGATCCATACGTTCGCCGCTGCCGGCTAAGCCTAAAATCTGCACGGGTGGCGTAGTTGCGTCGGGGATGTGTCGATAGGGTAGCTTTGCGTATAGACTCCTCGCAATACTGGGTATATCAGTAGCAGGGAAGCGCAGCCCGAGGTACTCACCCTCTTGTTCGGTTACCGTCTCGGCTAACACCTCACCTGACCAATCCGAACTGAACTTGTAGAGCATCACCCTATCGTATCCGGACACGCGAGCTATCGCTTCGACTAAGCTTTGCTGCAGAGCCTCTATGAACGCCTCATCAGTTTTACCACTGGGCTTGATTAACTCGACCGCCGTGTTTACCGCTTGTGCATTTGACCTCTCAAACTCAAGAATCCAGCCGCCACTCGTCGCAGAGACCTGTAGGTCTAGCTCCCCAAATCCCATATCCAGCGCATTAGGCAGCTGGACGCGTTTACCTGCTGCGGCGGGCAGTGAAGGGGCATCCGGTATGTTTGTCTCTAACCACTCAACTCCATCCGTCCCAAGCAGATCGTGGAGATCCTCGCCGAGCCAGTCGCCGACATTTTCACTGCCGAAGGTAATTTCACCCGACTTTTTGTCGATAAAAAGCAGTGCGCCGTTGGCTTGAATTAGGCCTGAGTTTGCTAAGGGCTCCTTTTCACACACATCAAAGCTTGCTTGTTCTATAAGATTCTTGTTGTCCATGCGGTCGTTTTCCTTTGCGCCATGTTTTTCATATCTTTTCTAAGCAAAATAAATGCCAAATCTATCGAAGTTCGAGGTGTAGTACCTCGACATGAAAATGGTATAGATAGACTTTTGTCCTGAGGGGGACGTTGCGGTATTTTCAGCTGAAGAGATGCAGAGCGTCGAGAGGGTGACGATAGATTACTTACCTATCGGTACCACCAGTTACACCGCCGCACAAAATTGTTAAAACGTTAAGTTTCGAGATACCTGAGCCTAGTCCAGTAAACTGTTGGTGTTGGGTCTTTTCGTTTAACAATGATGAAACTTGGGTGATTGAGAAAAATGCCTAATATTAAGTGTCCTTGTGTATTCGGATTATTTCTTCAGATTAGATAATTTCCAACGGATCCGATCATCGCTTGTGCCTAAAAATTAAAGTTAGAAGTTGTCGCGCAGTACAAGGATGCGGGATTCGATAGCGTGATCGGAAAACCCTAGCTGAAAGAGGATCTGGTGGCCTGTATACAAGCGGCTGTTACCCGAGAGAACTTCGCATCAACAGATCGTTAGATGACGGCCTTGTCCCGAAATAGATGCTTAGTCCCGTGGCGACCAAGTGCTAGGAAATGTCGCCTAAGTGCCGTTAGGAGATCTACCTTCCCAAAGTTGTTTCAGGGCTCAGGTGTCCGCTTTGGGCAAGCCTCTGCTGCTGGACTTGCCTTCACTGACCGGCGGCTATACAGAATCCTGAATGCCAGTAAAAAGCTGTCCTCAGCGCCTGCTCATTTCATTCCCAGTTGACCATCGTCATTTTCAAGCCGCTGAGCAATGTCTCGGTATCTTAGCGACAGATTGAGCGACTCTTCTCGAGCAAAGGCGCTGATCGCGTTACCTGGTATAGCGAAGACGATAGGGGCCACGGTTCTCTGGTTCTAAGGTTCGATTTTACAGTTATACATTTTTACGCATGATTTCTGTGGGTATTGGCGCAATTGTTGCAAGATTTCTCATAAGGATTTTGGGCATGGACAGTTATGATTAGATTTAAAGCGTATTTAAATACCGAGAACCCCGCAGCAGAAAAACAGTTTGATGAAAGCATTTTGGACAGCGTAAGGGGCGATGTTCTTGCGTTTGGGCTAAAAGCGGTGACTGCTTTCACACTGCTGCTTCTTGCGTCAGTCAGCGCGCAGGCGACCCCTAAAACGTTTTTAGGGAATGAGAACTACGCACCCCTTCTTTTTCCTGTTAATGACGAGCCTGCGGGCTTAACTGTCGAACTCGCGGAGGCTATTTTCGAAGCAGGGCGGATCGATTATTCCATCGAATTGTCTGATTGGGCCGAAGCACAAGACCGCGCTAAAGCTGGGGAGGTCACTGGGCTCTTACAGATCAACAAATCACCGGCTCGGTTAGAGCTTTTCGACTTTTCTGAACCGGTTCTGGAGTCAGAGTTCTCGTTGTTTTTAGCAACGGATAACTTTGAGATTAGAGATTACGGTGATCTTAAGCAGCGCCGTGTTGGCTCTGAGGCCAAAGGCTACGCTCGTGCAATTCTAGAGCGAGACCCAGATATCAATATCGTGACCGTTGAGACTTGGCTAAACGGCTTCGAGATGCTCAAAGCGGGCGAGTTGGATGCGTTGTTAACAGAGAAATGGGTTGGCGAATACCTGTTATCTGAGAACCGCATTCGGGGGATCAAAGTCTCGCCCTACCCGATAGAGCTGAGCACAACGCATATTGCTGTTAAAAAGGGTGACACTGAGTTACTTGAAGCAATTAATCGCGGCATTGAATCGATACGCAGCAATGGTACCTACGAAGCCATCTTGGATAAATGGCGAGGCGATAGCGTTGTCTACATAACTGAGTCTGCGTTGGCGAATCAGCGATTTGTTCGCAATCTGTCAATCGCCTTAGGTGCTAGTTGTCTGCTACTGCTGTTATTCGTGGTGCAAATAGTTCGTCAGAAGCGTAGCCTCCAAAACTATGGTGCAGAATTGGAGCAGCTTGTGACTGATCGCACAGCACATCTCTCTGCGGCACTGGAAGAACTTCAAGTGCGTCGCGAAAGAGAGGCGCAGATGCTATCTGTGATTAGCCACGAGTTACGAACCCCGCTCTCTTCAAGTCACATGATCTATGACCAGATAACGAGTACAAATTTGGATGAGTACCTGCCTGTTCTTAGGGCGAACAGTGAGGGTGCTTTAGCTATTATGGACGATCTGCGTATGGTTACGCGGCCCGATACTCCGGCTACCAAAGATGAGGCAGTTGTTGATGCACCGTCACTCGTTATTGAGAGAGCGCTTTCATCTTTGTCCAACTTGGCGCAACAATACAGCGTTGCTACACACTACTGTTTCGATGAGTTGGTTGCTGATGAGTTTTTATTCAATCGATCTGCACTGCGCCAAATTGTTACCAACCTAGTCAAAAACTCTTATCTGCACGCCGAGGCCGCGAATGTATGGGTTAGCGCAACTACAAAACCGTATAATTCAGCATTAACTGAATTAACGGTCTGTGTTGAAGATGACGGCAAGGGTGTATCTGAGGCCTTTCAGCAGACGATGTACGAAGCCTTTAGTCGTGACGAGACGTCTGGTGATGGTACAGGTCTCGGGCTCTATGTCGTTAAAGAGTTGGCTCAATCACTCAATGGCGAGATATCTTACTTCTCAAGTCCGAAAGGCGGTGCCGGCTTCAAGTTCACAGCCCGACTACTGCCTGCAAACGAGCACGTGAATTTCAACGAACGGAGCTATACCGACGAGCAACTCAATCAAACCCTGGCGGGTAAAACCGTTCTCGTTGCAGAAGACCAACTCACGATTCAGATGTTGACCAAAGGTATCCTATCCAAGGCAGGTGCCGAAGTAACAACGGCATCAAACGGACAGCTAGCACTAGCAGCCTTCTTAGACAAGCAACCCGATATTGTACTAACCGATGCAATGATGCCGGAAATGGATGGATACGAGTTGTCCGCTCAGTTACGAACAGCGGGGTACACTAAGCCAATCATTGCGTTAACTGCGGCGACGATTGGTGATGAACAAGATCGGTTAGTGGCCGCTGGAGTGGATGTAGTAATGTCTAAGCCAATCAATCTCAATAAATTGAAACTCGCACTAGCGGATTGGGAGCAGAATAGAGAGCCAGCCTAAGGGCGGCTGGTTTAGAAATTGCGGTCAGTCTAACGGTTTGATAAGCATTGAGCCCAATGTCTGCTTTGGGCAAACACTAGCCCATCACTACACAGGCAACTTCCCCGCAAAAGCAGACGTTTAGATGGAGTGATGTACTCGGTCGGCTTACGACCCAAAGCGGGCATTCTCTCGGGAGCTATTGTGGTTGCTTCATCCAAAAAA
>ENA-OUOG01003530-OUOG01003530.1-marine-metagenome-genome-assembly--contig:-NODE-3530-length-14488-cov-14.647700_pt1 | contig 14488 bp, 8 predicted proteins | sample MGYA00248635_ERZ508505 | MGnify/ENA primary metagenome ERZ508505 (study PRJEB26176, sample SAMN06267871) | marine metagenome | isolation source: Saanich Inlet, British Columbia, Canada | place: Pacific...
AAGGTTGGCGTCCACGGTTCGGTCTTCCAAAAGCCCAAAATCCTGGAACACCATCCCCAGCTTTCTGCGAAGCTTGTGCACGTTTCGAGGCTTCAGCTTGGTAAGGTCCTCACCGCACACGTTGCCGTGGCCCGAAACGAGCGAGAGGTCGCCATACAGGGTTCGAAGCAGGCTGGATTTGCCGCTTCCGGTGCGTCCAATGAGGTACACAAGCTCCCCTGCGTGGACCTGGGTCGTCACGTTTTCGAGCACCACGTGCTCGTCGTGTCGCACGGCGATCGATTCCAATGAAATCAGGGGAGCTTCTGCACTCATGGCTGCAATTCAAACGCGTTGGCCGCGAATTCAGGGTTGAAGGTGGCCGTCGCAATGCGCACAATCATCGATTGTCCCGCAACCATGGAATTCTTGGTGGCAGGCAACTTCAGATCGTTCTCTCCAAACGGCAGGTACTGATCCATGGACTCCGTGGCCATCGTGCCGTCCAGTGCGGGGCGACGTTGCTGGATGAGCAGGCCGTCTTCGGCACGGAACCAATAGGTTTCCACGGCCTCGCCCTTGGTGAATTCGAGGACGACGGACATCTGGCCGGCGACCTCTTCTTGGCCGAGAACCGCGCTGCTGTAGCCGTTCTTTTCCATGCGCGTCAATCGAATGGGAGAGTGGTAATCCAGCATCGTGGCCACGGTCGCGGCATCCATGTCCGTGGTCGCGCCCATCTGCAGTTCTTGGCCTTGACCTCCTGAGATGGCACGAATCATGACGGCTTGGCCCGACATGGCGAGCTCTGTGCGCACCGCAGGATTCTTCTTCGAGAAGCGTTTGGTTTCGCTGTGCTGCAAGGACATGCCACCGCCAAACTCCACGGATCCATGGGTGGTCAAGCCCGTAAGTTTGCTCCACGCCTTGGCACCGCCGATGGCGTCGAAGTGCCGGTTCACCACGCCTTCAACCGTCGTGCCGGAAGGCGCTTCAGTGCGCGGGATGCGGACCCGACCGAACGGGTCGTACTGGTCAATTCCACCGCCTGCGTCGAAGGCGCGCAATTTGTCGAGAATGTCCGGCGAGCCCACCACGCAGATGTTGAGGTTGTTGGGCTTCAGCATGCTTTGGGCCACGCGTTGGATGTCCTCCACGGTCACAGCGTCCAATCGCTGCAAGTACGTCTGGTAGTAGTCGTCGGGCAGGTCGTAACGCTCGATGTTCAAGGCGAAACGCGCCACGGTGCCTTCGTTCTCCAGGGAGCGTGCAAAGCTTCCGGACATGAATGCTTTGGCGGTGGCAAGCTCAGTGCTGTCCACTTTCGTGTCGCGCATGCGGTTGATTTCCGCCATGAACTCCACAAGGGCGCTGTCCGTGACTGCCGTCCGGACGTTGGCGTAGGCCGTGAACTGCGCGGTGATGGGGTCGGCGCTGAGCGAGGAGCGGGCGCCATAGGTGTAGGCCTTGTCTTCGCGCAAGTTTTGCATCAGGCGACCGCTGAAGGCACCGCCTCCGAGGATGGAATTCATCAGCTGGATGGCGGCTGCGTCAGGATGGCCAGGAGGGAAAGGCACCGGTTGGGTGATGTTGATGGTGCTTTGGACGGCGCCGTCGATGCCGGCAAAGCGCACTTGATTGCCGGTCGGGAATTTGGCCGGCATGATCCGCGTGTAAGGAATGTCCCCACGGAACCACGTGCCGAAGTGAGCGTTGGCCTTCGCGTACGCATCGTCTGGCGTGATGTCGCCCACCACAATGAGGTACGCCACGTTGGGGCGGAAGTACGTCTTGTGGTACTTGACGAGGTCGTCGCGCGTGATCTCGTTGAGGCTCTCCTCGGTCATCACTTCGCCGTAAGGGTGAAGTGCGCCGAAGTTGGTCGCGGCCACCAGGTTGGAGGCGATGTCGTCCGGAGAGGTCGGCGTGTTGGCCAACCCCGAGCTCACCTGCTTCTTGACCTTTTCCAGTTCTGCCTCCGGGAAGGTGGGGTTGAGGATGGCGTCCGAGACGATGCGCAGGAGGTCGCCCGTGTGCTTGCTCAAGGAGCTGGCGAAAAAGCCAGTTGCGCTGGAGCGGAAGGAGGCGCCGAGGAATTCAACCTCTTCGGCGATTTGGGCCTTGGTACGTTGCTCGGTGCCGGAGCCCATCATGGAACTGACGATGCCAGTGAGGCCTGATTTCGTGCCTTCCAAGAACGGCGGGTAGTCAAGCGTCATGCTCCACGAAACTGCGGGCATGCTGTGGTTTTCAACCACGATGACCTGCAAGCCGTTGTCGAGCTTGAGTTTGGTGGGCGTGCCAATCTTCAGTTCGGGGGCAGGTCCTGCATCTGGGGCCTTGCTGCGGTCAACTTGACCCCAAGACAACGTGCTCAAGGCAAAGGCCATCGCGAAGAGGCCAGTGCGGCGAAGGAAGGAGGTGGAATTCAACATCATGGCTGAGAGTTGGCGTCGTGCAAGAAGTAAAGGGTCACGCGCTGTTCTGGCACGTAGTATTTCTGAGCGGCCGCGCGGATGTCCTCCGGCGTGATGGCCAAGTAGCGCTCGATTTCCGTGTTGATGAGGTTGGCGTCGCCGAAGTACGTGTGGTAATTGGCGAGGCTTTCCGCAATGCCGGCCATGCTTTGGTTGCCGGTCACGAAGTCGTACTCGATTTGGTTCTTGAGCTTTTGGAGTTCGCGCTCGGAGATGAGCTCCCGCTTCATGCGCTCCACCTCATCGTTCATCGCGGCTTCGACTTGGCTGGGGTCCACGCCCATGTTGCACATCGCGAAGCCCAGCGTCAGTCCCGGATCTTCCAGCCCAAAGCTGAACGCCCCGCAAAACAACGCGAGCTGGTCGTTCTCCACCACGCGCTGGTTCAAGCGTGCGCTTTCGCCGCCGCTCAGGACTTGGTTGAGCATGTCGACGGCGTAGTAGTCGGGCGTGCCCTGTGCTGGGATGGGGTAGGCCTGCACCACGAGCGGGAGGCGGTCCTTGCCGTAAATGGTGTCGCGGACTTCCGCCGTGCGCGCGGGTTCGAGGATGGTGGGGCGGGGGATGTCGCGGCCGCCGCGTGGGATGTCTTGGAAGTATTTTTCAATGAGGGCGCGCGTCTGCGTCACGTCGAGGTCACCGGCAATGCTGAGTGTGGCGTTCTCCGGCACGTAAAACGTCTCGTAGAAATCCATGAAGTCGCCGTGGTCGGCGGCATCGAGGTGCTCCATGGACCCGATGGGCGTCCATTGGTAGGGGTGCTCGTTGTAGGCCATCGCCATCGTCGTGGGAAGAAGCTGGCCGTAGGGCTGGTTGTCGTAACGTTGGCGCTTTTCCTCTTTGACGACCTCGTTTTGGGTGTCGATGCCGATCTGCTCAATCTTGGCGTGGAGCATGCGCTCGGATTCCAACCAAAGGCCCAGCTCGAGTTGGTTGCTGGGCAGGAGTTCGTAGTAGAACGTGCGGTCCTGGGTCGTGTTGGCGTTCAGGATGCCGCCGGCGTTTTCCACATACGAGTCAAACTCGCCGCGCGCAATGTTTTCTGAGCCTTCAAACAAGAGGTGCTCGAAGAAGTGGGCCATGCCCGTGCGTTCGGTCGATTCGTTTTTCGAACCAACATGGTACAGCACGGTGACCGCGACAAGCGGGGTGGAGTGATCCTCGTGGAGGATGACGTGGAGGCCGTTGTCCAAATCGAATTCGGTGAACTCGATTTGGCGAGCCTCGGTTTGGCCCCACGCAGCGGAAGAGGCCAAGGCCGCGGCTGCGCAGAAGAACAAGGGGGAGGTGAATCGCATGTGGGAAAATTGAGCCTGCAAGATAGCGACCTCGGGGTATCTTGCCCGCATGGAAACGAGCCATCACGAAGGAGCGGAAGCGCACGGCCAAGGGCAGGCGCTCCCCGAGGGTTGGTGGGGGGCTGACGTGTTTTGGCAGCTCTCGCACGAGGAAGGGGTGACCCGGACGTTGTCGGCGGAAGCCATAGCCCGAATCGAGCGTTGCCACGCCTACTTGTTGGGCCGCGCTTCGGGTGGCGACACCTTGTATGGAATCAACACGGGGTTTGGCGACTTGGCGACGACCCGCGTGGACGACCTTGTGGGGTTGCAGAGGAACTTGTTGGTTTCGCACGCGTGCGGGGTCGGGGAGCCGTTGTCGGGCGAGGTGGTGAAGGCCATGCTGCTTTTGAAGGTCAAGGCGTTGAGCCAAGGCCATTCGGGGGTGGCGGTGACGACGGTGCAGCGCCTGCTCGACCATTGGAACGCGGGCGTGTTGCCCGTGGTTCCGAGCCAGGGTTCGTTGGGGGCATCCGGGGATTTGGCCCCGCTCGCGCACCTCGTGTTGCCGTTGATCGGCGAGGGAGAGGTGGTGATGCCGGACGGACGACAAATGGCTTCGGCGGACGCCCTGCGCGAGCTGGGCTGGCCGGCGCTCGAGCTCGGTCCCAAGGAAGGGCTGGCGCTCATCAACGGGACGCAAATGATGCTCGGCACTGGCATGGTGGCGCTCGAACGCGTGACGCGCTTGGCCGACTGGGCCGACGCCCTGGGAGCGTGGTCCCTCGAAGCCTGGAACGGGCTGAAGGCCGCGATGCACCCGTCCATTCACCGCATCCGAAACCAAGCCGGCGCCATGATCGCGGCCCACAACGTCGCGTCGTGGCTCGAAGGCTCGGAGCGCGCCGCCCAGCCGCGGATCTACGTTCAAGACCCGTACTCGTTCCGGTGCATGCCCCAAGTGCACGGTGCCTCACGGGACGTCGTGGAAGGCGTCCGTGCCGTCTTCGAAGCCGAGATGAACGCCGTGACGGACAACCCGCTCGTCTTCCCCGACGAAGATTTGATCGTGAGCGGGGGCAATTTTCACGGCCAGCCGCTGGCCTTGGCGATGGACCGCCTGGCCTTGGCCATCCACGAATGGGCGAGCATCTCCGAGCGCCGCGTCTTCAAGTTGCTCAGCGGCCAGCGGGGGTTGCCCGCGTTTTTGGCCTCCAACCCCGGCCTCAACTCCGGGTACATGATTCCGCAATACACGGCCGCGAGCCTGGTGTCGTACAGCAAGCAGCTTTGCACGCCGGCCAGCGCGGACAACGCCGACAGCAGCAACGGGCAAGAGGATCACGTCAGCATGGGCGCCAACGGGGCGTTGCAGATGTGGCGTGTCTTGGAGCACGCCGAGCAGGTGCTCGGCATTGAAGCGATGTGCGCGGCCCAGGCGTCGGACCTCCGGGGCGACGATCACGCGATGGCTCCCGCGCTCCAGGAACTCCAGATCGCGTTCCGACAGCACGTGCCGTTCCTTGAACGCGACGCCGTCATGGCCCCACTCATGGCGTCCGCCGCCGCGTGGATCCGGGAAGGGGCGCCTGGAGAAAAAGCCGACCTTCGCGACGCGCAATCCTAACCCCGCCCTCATGCTCATCCACGAACTCACACGCCGCGGCAACCAACTCTTTCGCTGGCGCAGCTTCATCCCGCTCATCTTGGTGCCGCCTGCGCTTGTCTTGGCGTACGACGCCCCAGCCCGGGCAGGCGACGCGGGGTGGCAAGCGATGTGCTACGCGGTGGGCTTGCTCGGCGTGGCGATCCGTGCCAAAACCATTGGCCACGTGCCTCCCGGCACGAGTGGACGCAATACGGCAGAGGGCCAAGTCGCTGAGGTGCTCAATACCCGTGGCATGTACAGTTTGGTGCGCCACCCGCTCTACCTCGGCAACTACTTCATGTGGATGGCCTTGGTGCTGGCGACCGGCCGGTTGGACTTCGCGCTTCTCGTGACGCTCGCGTACATGATGTACTACCTGCGCATTGCGATGGCGGAGGAGGCGTTTTTGGCGGGCAAGTTTGGGGTGACCTACAGCGATTGGGCCGCGACCGTTCCTGCCTTCGTGCCGAAGTTTTGGGGCACCCCCCGAAGCGCCTGGACACCCGCCGGGAATGCCTTTTCCCTGCGTCACGTCATCAAGCGCGAGTACAACGGGGTGTTCGCCATCGTCTTCGGGATGTTTTTCCTCGAAGCGGCTCGCACCGCCGGCCTCGGCGCACCTGCGTGGAACACACTCGCTTGGCAAGCCGGGCTGGGAGGGAGCGTGGCCGTGTTTCTCTTTCTGCGGTTTCTGAAAAAGCGCACGCGTGTCCTTCACGTGGAAGGCCGCGAGTTCAGTGCTTGACGGTCAGAACTTGTCCTTCACGTCACCGCCGCGCGGCGCACGATGCGGCGAAGCACGGCGGGCGAGAGGCGCTTGATGTAGGCCGCAAGGATCTCGTAGCGCCCGATCAACACCTCGGCCTTGTTGCGTTCCACCGCGTTGACCATGCGCTCGGCGCATTGCTCGGCTGTCATGCCGGCACCGGTCTTGGCGTCCATGGTGCCTTGCTGGGAGCCGTCACCCACCACCGCGTTGAGGCTGATGTTGGTGCGGATGAACCCAGGACAAACCATCGTGACCTTCAACCCGTCGTCGTGGTGCTCGGCACGCAGGGCTTCAAAGAAGCCGTGGAGGGCGTGTTTGGCCCCGCAATAGCCTGAGCGCAACGGGGAGGAGAACAGGCCCATGAGGCTCGTCACCACCACAAAATGCCCGCGACCTCGCTTCACCATGCCCGGCAGCAGCGCCTTGGTGAGGGCGAGCGTCCCGAAGTAGTCGATTTCCATCACGCGGCGATCCACGTCGAGGGACGTCTCGATGGCCTTGGAGCGCTGGCTGATCCCGCCGCAGTGCACCATGACGTCGACAGCCCCCACCTCGGCCTCCACACGTGCTGCCACCTCGGGCAAGCTCGATGCATCGGCCAAATCCAAGGTCACCACGTGCACCGTCGCTCCGGCCTCGCGCAACGGCGCCGCCACCTCGTCGAGCGTGGCTTGCTTGCGGGCGGACAGGACCACGGTGGCTCCGCGACGCGCCCACGCCTCGGCGCAGGCCTTGCCGATGCCACTGCTGGCGCCGGTCACCCAGACGATTTGGTTGTTCCAAGTGGTGGCCATGAGGAATCGAGGGATTAGAGAGGTGAGGTTTGGAGCCACATCGCAGCCGCCATGGCAGCCATGCCAAGGTCTTCCACGATGGTGACGGTGGTCATGGGCAGGTTGAAGGCGGTGCCCATGCACGCGCACTTGAGCTTTTCGCCACGCGTCACGGCCAAAATCACCCCCACCGAAGAAAACGCCATGAGCCCCAGCGTCGCCAGGTGCAGGTTGGCCTCGCCCGGCACCGCGAGGTACGCGAGTCCGAGACCGACCTCCAAGAAGGGGTACACCCACCCGTAGGCGGTGACGCGCGCGGCAAGCAGGTCGTACATGGCGTAGGCCGACACAAAGCCGCGCAAGTCGAGCAATTTCAGTCCCCCAAACACGAGGAAGAACCCGCCCATGAACCGCGCCATGAACCCGTCGGCCCCGCCCGAGGCGAGGCTTCCCGCGCCGATCAAGGCGACGGCGATGAGAAGCGGCGCGAAGGACGCGGCCGAGGTGATGGTGCTGGGGTCCGTGGAGGCCTCCGCCTCGCTCGTGACGCCGTAGCCCTCGCCAATCAAGGCCTGCACGAGAGCACCGAGCGTGAGCACGTCACCGCCCGACACCATGGCGGTGCCTTGCTTCAGGTCGACGTGAACGTGTTCGACGCCGGCAACGGCCATCAAAGCGCCTTCGACGCGGGCGACGCATGACGTGCACGTCATGCCCGTCACGTGAAGCCGCTCGAAGCGATCAGGCATCGATGTTCGCGTACTTGGCGTTGTCTTCGATGAACTTCCGGCGTGGCGGCACATCGTCGCCCATGAGCATGGAGAAGACGTGGTCGGCGCCGGCTGCGTTTTCAATGGTCACCTGGCGCAACGTCCGGTTCTCCGGGTTGAGCGTCGTTTCCCAAAGCTGCTCGGCGTTCATCTCACCCAAACCCTTGTAGCGCTGCACGTGAATGCCGCTGTCGGACTGGCTGCCTCCACGGAACTCGGCAATCAAGCGGTCGCGTTCGTCGTCGTTCCAAGCATAGATGGAACGTTGCCCTTTCTTCACTTGGTAAAGTGGAGGCGTGGCGATGTACACGTAGCCGTTCTCAATCAGGTCCTTCATGTGGCGGAACAGGAAGGTGAGGATGAGCGTCTCAATGTGGCTTCCGTCCACGTCGGCGTCACACATGATGACCACCTTGTGGTAGCGAAGTTTGGTCATGTTGAGCGCCCGCTCGTCTTCTTCAGTCCCAACGGTAACGCCAAGCGCCGTGTAGATGTTCTTGATTTCTTCGTTGTCGAAGATCTTGTGCTGCATGGCCTTTTCCACGTTGAGGATCTTTCCTCGGAGGGGCATGATGGCTTGGAACAGGCGGTCTCGGCCTTGCTTGGCCGTCCCACCTGCCGAGTCACCCTCGACGAGGAAGAGCTCACACAGCGAAGGATCTTTCTCGGCGCAGTCGGCGAGCTTGCCTGGGAGGCCGCTGCCGCCCATGACGGTCTTGCGCTGGACCATTTCTCGTGCCTTCCGCGCTGCGTGCCGGGCTTGAGCCGCAAGGATGACCTTTTGCACAATCGTTCGCGCGTCCCCCGGGTTTTCTTCGAGGTAGGCCTCAAGCATGTCACTTACAGCCTGGCTGACGGGAGCACTGACCTCGGCGTTGCCGAGTTTGGTTTTGGTTTGGCCTTGGAACTGGGGCTCCGCGACCTTCACACTCACCACCGCGGTCAAGCCTTCACGGAAGTCGTCGCCGCTGATGTCAAACTTCAATTTGTCCAACATCCCGCTCCCGTCGGCGTACTTCTTCAGCGTGTTGGTCAAGCCGCGACGGAACCCGGTCAGGTGAGTACCACCTTCGTGGGTGTTGATGTTGTTGACGTAGGAGAAGAGGTTCTCCGAGAACGAGTTGTTGTAAGTCATGGCGACCTCCACGGGCACCCCATTGCGCTCTCCACTCATGTGGATGACCTCTTGGATGATGGCCTCGCGGTTGCCGTCGAGGTAGGTCACAAAGTCCTTCAGGCCTTCGGTGCTGTGGAAGGTTTCCACAGGCACGTTGCCTTCTTCGTCCAACACGCGTTCGTCCGCAAGGGTGATCGTGATGCCTTGATTCAAATAAGACAGCTCGCGCATGCGGTCCGCGAGGGTGTCGTAGTTGTAAACGAGCGTTTCGAAGATGGCGCTGTCGGGCTGGAATTCGACGTTGGTTCCGCGCTTGTCCGTGGTGCCGATCTCACGCACCGCATACTGCTCCTTGCCTCGGCTGTATTCTTGCTCGTAAACCTTGCCATCCCGGTGCACTTCCGCACGAAGCATGATGGACAAGGCGTTGACGCAAGAAACCCCCACGCCGTGCAATCCACCTGAAACCTTGTAGGCGTCCTTGTCAAATTTGCCCCCGGCACCAATCTTGGTCATGACGACTTGGAGGGCGCTGACGCCTTCCTTCTCGTGCATGTCAACCGGGATGCCCCGTCCGTTGTCCGTGACGCGAATTCCGTTGTTCTCGGTGATGGTCACTGTGATTGTGTCGCAGTGGCCGGCAAGCGCTTCGTCGATGGAGTTGTCGACGACTTCGTACACCAAGTGGTGAAGTCCTCGAACGCCCACGTCGCCGATGTACATTGACGGGCGCATGCGTACGTGCTCCATGCCCTCGAGGGCCTGGATTTGACTGGCATCATACCCCGATCCCCCAGCTTTCTTATTCTCTTCTGACATCTGTGAAATTTCTACCTGTGAAGGTAGGGCGGAAGGCCCCCTCGAGGGTGGCGCTCAAGGGCACGAAAAACCCCGATTTTTCCACGAAAAAACCGGGGTTTTCACAGGATTGTGAATAGCTCGTCAGAACGCGTAATGAACGCCGGCCAAGACTTGGAATCCTTGTACGGGAAAACCACCCCATTCGGCGTACTTCGCGTTGGCCACGTTGGCGAAGGTCAACCACCCGCCTAGGCGGTCGTTGTAGGTGTAGTTTCCGGTCACGTTGAGGTCGAGGTAGCCTGGCAAACGAAGCTCGTAGTTGCCGTTGTCCAGCGGCGTCGTGTCACCGTAGTTCGCACTTCGTGTGATGCTGTAGCGCTCGCCGATGTATTGCGCGTTGGCGGTGATGCTCAGGCCATCGATGAGGCGGTAGGTCGCAGATGCGTTCCACGTCATGTTGGGGAGGTTCCAAGGCCGATCCTCCGTTGGCAAGGTGTAGCGGTGAAGTTGGAGTCCGCCCGAGAAGGACCACGACGATCCCAAATCAAACTCCGCCTCGCCACCCAACGTCCGCACCGACACCGTGTCGTACACCGCATTGAATTCCCCAAACGAGGCCGTGTCCCCAGCGAAGGAAGGACGGAACAACACAAAGTCCTCGTAATTCGCTGTGCTGAAGTAGCCGTGGAATCGGAACACCTGAGTGACGGTGCCGCGAACGCCGGCAGCAAGAGCGAAGCGCTTGTTGGTGCTGCGGAAGCCGTCAAAGGTCACCGGCTGCTCGTTGATGAGCACCGTGCTGGTCAGCGACGTGGGGGCGTAAAAGGGGTTGGATCGAGTCAGGGTGTGGAAGTTGTTGGCTTGGAGGCCGCCGCCGATTTGGGCGTAGGGCACAAACAAGTTGCGCAACACATTCACGGACACCTCCGCGCGAGGGTAGAGGTGAAAGGAGTCTCCGAGGTTGTCGCGGGTGGGCTGATCGGCGTCGATGGCCACACCCAAACCCGCGCGAGCGGTCAAAGGCCCTCGCTGCGTCGACACGCTGGGCTCGAAGGCGACGATGGCTTGGTTGAACGATTGCGAGGTGTCCACGCCGAACCGGTCCAGCTGCACGTCGAGGTCAAATTGCGCTTTCAAGCCGTTGAAGTGGGTCGAGCCCGTGGCGTCGAATTTGAGATGCCGCTCGTGCGCGCCTCGGTCGTTGCCGAGCCAGCCCATGTGGACGTTGGCCTCGTGGTTGAACGCAGTGCTGTCCTTGTTGTGGCTTTTGAAGTTGGCGGTGGCGCTCGCGTGCGTCCAAATCACAGCCGGAGCATCCATGGGAGTCAGCGCGCTGTCCACCGCGAGGGAATCGAATCCGTACAGGAGCACTTGGCTGCGCCCCACGTTGCCTTGCACGGACACCTTTTCCTTGCCTACAAAGCGTGAAGCCCAAGCATCTGCGCTGTTGTCGTTCAACCGTCCTGTCAACAGCGAGGAGGGGCTGTTGGTGGCTGCATGATGCAGCGACGTGCCCCAGCTGCCGTCTCGGGACCGCAGGTCCGTGAAGCTGGCGTCGACGAGCGTCGTGCCGCGCGTTCCGAAGGCGGCGCGGGCGTAGCCTCGGTACAGGCGAGACAACGACGCATCCACGCGCAAGCGCGTGGCTTCGACCGGCGTCATGGTGGGCACGAATTGGAGACGTTTGGACAGCAATTCGTAATTCAATTGCGGCTTCTCGCCCGACAACGGCCGAGCGGCAGGCCAGGAGTTCAGTTTCACGGCGTCGCGCACCTCCATTTGGCGGCTGCCCACAAACGTCACGTCCATCTCAAGCGTGTCGGCTTGCGACCACGCCGTGGTGCCAGCCAAGCTCAGGGCCGCGCATGTGGCGGCGAGGCGAGGGGTGATGTGGAAGAGGTTCATTCGTCGTTGGATTCAGGGGTAGGGGCGTCTTCGTTGCCTTCGCTTTCTTCGTTGGAATCGCTTTCAGCCTGTTGACGCGCGGCCTCAAGGGAATCGATTTCAAACAGGAGGTCGGACACCGCTTCTTGCACTTCAGGCGTCTGAACGTTGGCGAGGATGCTCTCTGCCGTAGCTCGCGCTTGGAACAAGTCGTCGAGGCCGATGTAGGCACGCACAAGAAGCAAGAAGCCCTTGTTGCGCCACATTTCCTGGTTGTAGAAATTCTCGATCAGGGTGAACAGCGTGGTCTCGCACGTCTCGTAAGAGCCTTGGTTGAAGGCATGTTCGGCCAAAAGGTATTGCGCCTCCGCACCCGCGCTTCCCCCAAACGTCACCAGCTCCTCCAAGTCCGTCAGGACGGTCGCGTGCTGGCCTTGGTTGCAGGCGATGCGCGCGTTCCAGAGTTTGGCCGTGCGCTTGATGTCTGCAGGGGTGGCGGGGTCATACATCACGCGTGCCGCGAAGTCCGAAGCTTGGCTTTCCTGCCCGAGGAGGTAGTGGCACCGCATTTGGCCGATGGCGGCCTCGAGGCGGTTGGTTTGGAGCACCGCGACTTCTTCGAGCGTTTCGTAATGGCCGAGGGCCGCGCGGTGGTCGCCGGAGTTCCAGGCGATGGTCGCGGCTCCGAGGGCCGCAGCTTCCGTGAATTCACCCGCGGGCATGGCCAGCACCACGACGTAGGCGTCGTAGGCCGATTCGGTTTCGCCCTGTTCGAAGTGGCAGTTGCCGAGGTAGAACTGGGCTTCGGAGATGTGCAGGCCGGCCGGGTACTGACGAACGTATTCCTGCAAGCGAGGGATGGCTTCTCCGCAGCGATTTTCAAGGGCGAGGTAAGAGGCCGACTCGAAGATGCGCTGCTCGATTTCGGCGCCGTCCAAGCCCACGGCGGACGGCAAGTTGTCGAGCAGGCCTCGCTTGATCAGCAAGGGCTCCACGATGTTGTAGGCGTCGGCCGCGACGTTGTCGTTGCCGTACTCCGTCCGGATGCGATCCCACAGCGTCAGGACCTTGTCGTCCTGTCCCTGCTTGACCCCGACGAGGCAGAGTTCCACGAGGGCTTGTTTGGCGCGTGGCGTGGCGGAGTAGTCGTCGACGAGCTGAAGCAACTTGGTTTCTGCTTCAGCGAGTTGCCCCAATTCAATGTGCGTGCGGCCCGCTTGGAAGAGGGCTTCCACGACGAGTCGGCTGTCGGGGTGGTCGGCGAGGAGTTGGTCGAGGCGGGTGGTTTGGCCTTCGAGGTCGTCGTCGAGCTTGGCCGACATCGCGCGCTGGAACAGGGCGTAGTCGAGGGGCTTGACGCCGCGCGCCAACACGCGGTCGTAGTAGTCTGCAGCTTGGTCGAAGGACTTCAGGGCGTAGAAGCAGTCGGCCGTACGGAGCTCGGCGTCGCGCATGCGAGAGGGATCGTCGTCGGGGCTGGTCTCGAGGTAGGAGCGGAACGCCGACAAGGCGTCGGTGTACTTCTCGCTCTTGTAATGCGCGTACCCGCGGGCGTAGTCCGCATCGTTGTGCAGGTCGCTGAGGTAGCTGCCGGGCGTGGTGCTGAACTTGGCGTAAGCTGCGGCTGCGCCTTTGTAGTTGCCCTTGTTGTAGAGGATTTCGCCCTCCCAGTAGAACGTCTCAGCGTGCAAGGTGGGGTCGACGTTGTACTGGCGCGAACGCTGGAAGAAGGTGAGAGCTTGGGTGAGTTGGTTGTTTTGGAACAATTCCACCGCGCGGTTGAAGGCCAAAACCTGAGCCGCCGACTTCACCGTCTCGTCCGGGTTGGTGATGTTGCCAAGCGCCTTGAGGGCGCGCTCGTAGTCGCGGCTCGTCATGTGAACCTGCAACAAGAAGCGGTACGCCTCGTCGCGGCGGGGAGAAGAGGGAAACTGGTCGAGGTACGTTTCAAAGGCCACGATCGCGTCGTCAAACGGGTTGAACGACAGCTCGTACGCCAGCTTGGCGTAGTGGAAGAACGCATCCTCTTGGATGTCCACGTCAAACTCGGGGGTCGCCGCCGTTTTGAAGGCTTGCTTCGCCCGGGCGCGGTCGCCCATCTCCAGGTAGCAGTCGGCCATGTGGTAGGCCGCGTTTTGGGCAAGCTCATCCTCGCCGTACGTCGCGAGCGGGAGGCAGTCGAGGGCGCCGCGCCAGTCGCCGAGGCGGTAGCGGGTGTACCCAACTTGGTAGGCGAACTCCGGATTGCGACCGGGTCCGTCCGTGCCGTCCCACGCCAGCTCCAAGTAGGGCGACGCGGTCTCAAACGCCTCGTCGCGGTACCACGCGTCCCCGAGCAAGTGCGCCACCTCGGCGACGCTTTCCTCGTCGAGCCCGCTCGACTCGTCCAGCAGGGGCGGCGCGTACTCCTTCAGCCGGCCGAACTGTCCCGTGGCGTGAAGGAGCTGGGTGATGTACAACGGCACGAGCTCCTTGAAGTCGGAGTGCTCGGCGATTTTCTCAAACCCGTCGAGGGCCACCTGCGGTTGGTCCTTGAGGTACGCGATGTGCGAGAAGTAATACTGGGCGGCGGCTTGGAACTCGCCCTCCACCTCGAGGACCTCGTAGAGCGGCACGCGGGCCTTCTCGTATTCTTCGCGCTCGAAGTAACAATGGCCGAGCTTGAAGCGGTACTCGTCGCGACGAGGCTGAGACAATTCGCGCACCCGAATCTTCTCAAACTCTTCAGCCGCCGTCGTGTAGTTCTTGCGCTTGTAGTTGTAGTTGGCGAGTTCCCAGCGCGCTTCGAGGGCGAGCGGGCTCTCCGGGAACTGGGCGATGAACGACTCCACGCGGTACACCGCGTCGCGGTGGTAGAGCGCCAAAGCACTCATCGCGGCGTAGTAGTTGGCTTCGACGTAGGCGTCGCTCGTGGTGCTGGACGCTTGAGCCATCAGCGACTCGAAGGTGTGCAGCGCCAAAGCATATTGGTGGTTCTCGTAGGCCTCGACGGC
>ENA-OUOG01003531-OUOG01003531.1-marine-metagenome-genome-assembly--contig:-NODE-3531-length-14487-cov-3.825330_pt1 | contig 14487 bp, 34 predicted proteins | sample MGYA00248635_ERZ508505 | MGnify/ENA primary metagenome ERZ508505 (study PRJEB26176, sample SAMN06267871) | marine metagenome | isolation source: Saanich Inlet, British Columbia, Canada | place: Pacific...
ATATTCAAGAACATTGTTTATGTTTTCAAATACATAACCATATTGTTTGTCTAAATTTGATTCTAAACTGACATAACGATTTTTATTCCACTCTTTTAACAATGGTGTTACTTCAGCATCAGATCCAACAGAAACAATTTCTACTTGAATATTTTGTTGAGTATATAATGAACCACCAGCAATTTTAGTAAATTCTACAATAGATCCGTCCCTATCAATTACTGTATTATATTCGGCAAATCTTCCTTTGCCAACACGATCAGTAATTCTTACAATAGGTGGTGTGGAATAAAATTTGCCAGGATTTTCAACGATTATACTAGTTACTTCTCCACCGGTTACAACTGCTCTAGCAACACCGTCTCTTCCAGAAGTAATCTCTACTTCAGGAGTAACTGGGAATGTGATGTCAGTATCAACAATGATACTATCAACAACTCTACCAACCATCTGTGCCCTTGCTCTTCCGGCAAGACCATCAACTACAACAAATGGAGGATTTACATATCCACGTCCTCTATTATCTACACGAATTTCTTCCAGTTTTCCAAAACGTAGACTTTCAGAATCTTTATATCCATAAATGGGAACACCATTTAATAAGATACCAACATCTCTTTTTTGTGTTTTATAAACTTCTGTTGTTGCTACAGGAGTTTTTCTAAGGATTCTAAGTATTTTTTGATCCTGGACCGGTTGTGTAACAATAGGACCGTCAAAAATGTTATGCGAAGGATAACTAGACGATGTGATATAGTAATACTGATCATCTGCAAAAATAGCAGACACATTATTAGAAATACCAGCAAGAGATTGTTCTACTGGTGTATTAGTACTCGATGTTACTGATGTTCCTGTATCCTTGATCCATCTAAGTTGATTGGTTCCGGGTAGAACAATTCTGGGGTCTGCTGTTTTAAAACCGGGTTCTGATACTTGTACAGCATCACCTGTGAATGAATACGGTTGAGAAACATCGGGCAAAGCATCATAAACAACACCCAAGGTTAGTAATGTAACATCAGAACCTTCAATTGTAACCGGTTTGTATACAAACTCACCTTGAGAATGCTCTACAGATAAACTTCTTTCGCTAATAATAAACTGAGTTACTGTCTTATCAGAAAACTTGATAATTTCATCACCAATTAAAATTTCTCCAATAGAACTCCACCCCATGGTAGAAAATACATTAACTCTATCGCCAACCCCAAAAGATGGTGCTATGCTACTTTCTAATTTTGTTTTTGTTGAAATTTGAAATTCGCCATTGACGGTTTCGGGAGCAACAACAATATTCCAGATTACTTCACCATCAATCGTACCTTGAGCAATAACGTTATCTACAGTAGCAGATGCATATCCATAATCATCTGTTGGAGACTGTACTATTTTCTTACCAATTAGGTCTTTTGGATTTCCTGATACTACCTTTACCTTAAGAGCATATACATTAATCCAATCAGATTCTGAGGATTTGTATGTAAATTCTCTTGGGTGATATACTTCTGGTTTGTTCTCTACATCATCTGATATAATAGTATTAAAAATAAATTTAATAGAATCATCAGTTCCTTTTGCTTTGTAGAACTTCTGAATATTTTTAATCAGAGTTCTCTTATCTACTTCCCCTCTAAGATACTTTTCAGGGAATGAACCAAGGTATTGGTTTTCAAAATTTCTTACAAAAGCATATAAGAATAGATTACTAATATTATATACTTCAGCACCTGCTAAATGCTCTGCTGCTGTTGTACTAGAAAAATTGGAAGAGTTGTATAGATCCCCTAACTTGGTATTTCCACTTACTCCTCTGGAGCATTTCTGTAATTGACTATCAGTGCGACTTTCGTAGAAAATAATTTCGTCATCAATTCTTACATACCCATTTTTCTCTGGAAAAGACTGAGCATCTATAAGATCAATAGTTGTATCACTAATACTAATATCAGAAGTAACAGTATCTTTTTGATTAAGTAAGTTTTTTTCGTAATAATCAATGTCGGCATACTTTTGGATGTTACTTAAAACATCTAAAGGACCACCTTGTACTTCCTGTGCTTCATAATACTTCTCTACAAACTTACCAAACAGTTCATATTCAGAAGAAATGAATTCTGGAAGTTGGGACTCAATTAGAGTAGAAATTCTCTTAGTCTTTACAGAAGGCATTTACTTTACTCTTTGTATGCAGTGAACGATGAATTGGCAACGTCAACGTCAAGGTATACCTCACGGAGTGCCTTGATATCATTAAGAAGTGGTTTTACTCTAACAGAAATGCGGTTGTCGAAAAATGATCCCCTTATGATAGTAAGAGCATACATTTTCAACTCACCTTTTTCATAATCAATATCCCCAACATTACTGTCTAGAACAACTTTTTCGCCGGTTACGCTATCTATTCTATATAGGACAATTTTGCTATCCCTATCTTCCAAATACACATCAAATGTAGGGTATTCTGTCACCCTAAAACCAGTTGATGACAGGGTAGGTTCTTCGCAATCTTTATCAAAAGCATTTTGAAAACATACTTCATAATAGAAAGTAGAATTGAGACTAGGATAAAAATCCTTCCTCATAGTTACTTCTGTTAAATTTGAATTGATTGCTGGGTCTGCATCATCAATAACGCTGACTAACTTACTAAATCTAAACTTGCCATTAAATTTTTCTATATCGGATACATCAAGATATGATTGTACAGAACCAATTACTTTGTCTCTGATTTGTGGTGGTTTTAAATCTGTTGATTCACCATTGTAAAAAATCTTGGAAGTTAACTCAACAAATAAAATTGATGGGTCTACAATAACGGGTCTAACAGAAGCAACCATATACTTCTTTAGATCTGAAATAATTTCTTGTTTTGTCAATGACGATAGAAAAGATGCGTCAGTTGGTTTCAATACAATAAAAACTTTACCATACTCAGGTGGATCTTGATCTTCGCCACCAAAAATAATAATATCACTTACTGATGGATATACTTTACGAATGATAGCAGAGTAATCTTGAGCAGTTACAGCACGATCCTGTGTGCCATACATTTTTGGAGCATTTGTCTTGATATTCTTAATAGACTCTTTTTCTTCTCCACCAGAAGAAGCTACTACATTAGTAATAATAGTACTAAAAGAGTTTGGTGATGCACCATTTTGATTTTCAATAACACCAGAAAACACAAATGTTCTAACACCATTAGACTCTGGTCCTGATGTTGTGATGTAAGATACTTCTACTCTAGATCCATTATCAACTTTCTTACCTAAAACACCATCGCCCAATAAAATTTCGTATCTATCATCTTCAATCTCTTCAATGAAGAAAACTTTTGATGTAGAATCTACATTTAAAATATTATCGGCAACGAGATATGACTCGTTAAAATTACTACCAGAGGGATATACCTTTACCCTAATAGTATTAGTGTCAATGTTTTGGTTGTCAAGAACAAATCTTTGTGATTTTAATGCTGTGTTAACAGTAAACGTGTTGAGAATCTGTGTTCCTTCTCTAACTTCAACATTATCAAATGTTGCAACGTCGTTAACTACTTGTCCTGTTACATCCTCTAATGTGATGTATTGATAAATGTTGTTGTCATATGAACTGATAAATCCTGTTCCTTTCTTCAGTAGGAGTTCAGTATCAGTTGTTGGTGACCCATAAGTTATATTAAAAGAAACATACGCAGTAGGAGAGGTGATACCTTTGGGTCTGTATCCTAATTGCTTCGCAATCGCTACTACGTTGTCTCTTAAGGTGGCAGAATCAATGAATAGTTCATTGACTACCAGATTAGCATTAAACGCCGTATAATACGTATTATAGGCAAGTGTGTCAATTAATGTTGATAGGACTGAACCATCAAAATCATAGTCAGTAAAATCTGACTGTGCTCTGATATATTCTTTCAGAGCAACTTTGATATCTTCAAAGTCTAAATTAGCAACCTGAGTATATGGCATTATCGTGTGCGCTCTAAGAAGAATTCTACTGCTACTGGTGTATCGTCTCTACCTACGATCGTATACGATAATTCAACTTCATATCCATTACTCATCTCTTCTGGTATGCAGTTAATAGTATTAACACGAATTCGTGGTTCGTAACGATTCAATACATCTGCGATCTCTGATCTGAGAATACCAGCACTACCATAATCTAATGGTTCAAATAATATATTTTGAATATCACAACCTAATTCCGGTTGAAATGGTCTTTCTCCCTTCCTAGTAAGGAGTAAGGCAGTAATCGATTGAACGATAGCTGCCTTATCTTTTACCGTTACTAAATCATCACTTACAGGATGCTTCTTAAAGGTAATACTCAGATCTTTAAATGTCTGAAAGGTCGGCATCTAGACACAGCAGTAGGCTGTTACTATTTATCACTTACCAACGAATCCATCTGCCCATTCTTGAGAATCAAAAACCTCTTGGTTCTTTGCTTTGTTACGATTACGTTTCGCTGACATGTTTAGATACTTATCACTATCAGTCTCGGTGATAAGTGTCATACCGTCATTAACAAAGTCATCGCCTTTGTCAACTGATCCGTCTAAGTGATTAGGGTGTCCCATTTTGTTTCTCCTTTTGTGTTTGCCAAAAATAATCATCAACTTTCTCTGCAGGAAGATTGCAAATTAAATTCATCCCCTACCTTGTCCTCTGTAACGCTTCTTAGCATTGTTACGTGATGTAGCAGTATACTTAGTATGCTTACCACGTCCTTGACGAGTACGCTTCGGATGAGACTCAATTGTGTCTGCTCCTGATAATCCAATTCTGCTCTTTGCCATAATTAACTCGGTGTTTGTGATTCAGTTTCTATTGTAGGATACTTAAAGTATGCTGTCAAGCATATCGGCGCATCCGTTTCGGCGTAGTTGTTTACCCTGCTATAACCTTTGCATACCCTGTGCTAATACTACCCAAATCAGCACTATCACCTACTCTCGCAATCCCTTTACCACCTACTAAAACTCTCCCAGATCCAGCATTTATAACTTGACCAGGATGTGGCACACATGGTGGTGCTGGTGGAGGACTGGGATTCGTGATTGTGTGCGCCTGTAAGGGGTCTCCTACTACTGCAACGGGGAATCCACCCACTATAACCTTTGCAGTCCCTCCTAGGATCTGTACAGTCGTATCACAACCATGCCCAGTTGTTACACTATCGGTGCCCTTCCTTGCTACTGCTCCCATTACACTACCCTCGCAACATGTAGTAAATCTTTCTTAATACCCTCTACATTATTATGCAGATAATCTAATGTCTCTGAGAGACTTTCATAATCAGATTCCGTGGGACGACGATACATCAATTGTGGTCGCTCCAGCTGCGATATCCGTTGGTCCAGGCTCGTCAACCTCTCGGACAGCTTCTGGAGTGCGCTCTCCAATTTCTGCTGCTGCTGTGACAACTCTTCCGTCATTTTGATCTCCTCTCATGTATGCTTCTGATGCTCTCGACTCAAATGCGTCACAGAATTCATCAAAGTTATTTAATATACTATCGAAATTTTTAAACTCGTCTTTTTCAGGCATTTTTTTGCTGGGAAATTTTTTTGCTTTTGGAGGTTTCTAAAAAACCATTTTCAAAAATATTTAGTGCTCGTCTGGATACTTTTGTAGGTTAGGAGGGACCCATGGATTTTCGCTTGGCGCAACCGCTAAGGGGCATAGGGGGGCAATATACAGTCCCCCCCCCATGTGTTATACTGTCATGCTGCTGTCAGTTGCTTGGCGATGTTCTTAATGACAAAGGATCGTGTGCGATGTGGGATGGTGATCTGTTCAGTGTCGCCACGTCTCCAGATCTCATGACTGCCACCGTTGCGGTGCTTCACCCATCCGTTGACCTTAGCGAGGCGTTTCAGTTGCTTGTCGTTCACAGTTCTGCCATCATCTCATTCATCTCATCAGCGTCGATCGCTGCGTCATCCCATGCCACGCCGTCTGCTGTCTTGCAGAGCATACGACCGATCTGCCCCTCACACATGCAACGTTGGAACTTGTCCCATGGTGTCTCGTCCTCACTGCAGAACTTCACACATGCCTTTGCTGTGTTGTATAGGAACTCATCGTTGCCAATCCACAGCGACACGTTCCATGTCTCGTAGTTTGCCCAACCGTTGTATGTGGTGGTGGATGCTGTCATGTGATGTCCTTTGTTTGGTATGTGCTTATTGTAGACCCTAGAGCGGCGTTGCCTATGCCAGCAGTGCCAGTTCCTGAGTCGTCACACTGCTGATGTCCTCTCCCTCGTAGACCCTCACCCATGGGATGGGTTGACCAGAGGTGAGACGCCAGATCATCTGATCTCCCTCTTGCTCCTGCTGTCTGATCGCTGCGATACGGTAGGCACCGCTGATGGTGGGTGAGTAGTCTGCACCGTACTCATCAAAGGTGCCGAAGGAGGTGGGTTGAACTGCGAACATGGTTTTGTTGGTTGTTTGTTTGTTGAACTTAGTCTACAGGGTCAGGGGAGCAATCAGGCGGCGATGTGTGACAGTACCTCGATTGTCCCTCCCATCATGGCGCTATACTGTGAGACAGGAAGAACCCGTGTAAGCACGTAATCAAACTCACGCTCAAGTTCTGCCTTGTAGAGGTCGGCAGTGGATTGACAATCAAAGAGACGAAGAGAATCAAAGGACTCTCCCTCGTAATCAATGCCACCGATGACGGCGATGCATTTGGTTTGGATCATGGTTTCGTTTCTCATGTGATTAGTCTACAGGGTCAGCGTCTAATGTCTGTCGCTGATGTTCCAGTTAGTGGATTGGACCTGCTCAATGCGACCTGCTCTCACTGCCTGCCTGTACTCATGCTCTGCCTGCTGTTGGCGTTGGATTTTCTCCATGACGGTCAGCATCAGAGGGGAGGGGTTCTCGTTGTGAATGAAGAAACCGGTTCGTGTCATTGCTTTGTTTTCCATGCTGTTAGTATAGACCCTAGGACGTTGGTTGTGAGGCGTGACCAGGACACTTTGGAAACTGACCTTTCTCCTATGGCAGGGAGATAAGGCATGGAATAATGCGCCATGAGATGCTAGTATGGGTGAACTAGGGCGTCAGCCGCCCTGAGTATCATTTAGTGGCACTACAGTTAGTGTTAGTTAGTCTAGACCATTTCCTGCTGATACTGCATCAGTTGCTCTTCTACGACTTCATCCACACACTCTTGAATGACAGTATAGATGTAATCAATGTTGCCTACATCATCAAAGATACGTGCAATCAGTGCAGGATCTTCTACGTTGTTATCATAATCAGTGTTGCCATCTTCATCCTTTAAATGACAATCATTCTTGGTATAAATCCATGCGCCACATTCTGCATTCTCCCCTTGTTGTTCAATCAGTTTGTTAACACGGTCTTGAAGTTGCTTGAGAGTGTAATTCATGATGAAGTGAATGAGTGTTAGTTAGTGATGAAGCGATTAGTGTTAGTTAATCGCTTCACTGGGTGAAACTTAAGCAAACTCAACGAATGTGAAACCGTTCACAAAATCATGAATAACTTTGTTATCCATGATGAACCACTGAAAGTCTTTCTGAAACACGCCGTCAGTCATACCATTGCAGAATTCGTTGATGATAGCGTTTAAACGTGATTTAGTTGTGTTTGACTGCCAACCACCATCAAAGATGGTAACAAAGTCATCACCAACCTTTGCAATCAAGTTACCATGCAAGCGAACCTCAGATACACCATCTTCAGTGATCACAGACGTGTTGGCATTTTTCCAGTTGGCGTTGCCTTTGATGGCAGCGTTCATGTTGGATTCGATCTTACGCATGAGAGTCGTTGGTTGTTTGTCTTGAATGTATTGTTGCAGGGATGGGGGTATCTTGCAACCCCCTGTGTGACACTAGGTGGATTGGTTGCTTTCGTCCACGTCCATCATGATCATCATGGCAAGATCGCATAGGTTGTCATCTGCCTCAAACGGTGCAATCTGACTGTCTACAAAATCCATGACCATTTCAAAGTCTGCCTCTGGATTGGAGATGCAGAAGGATCGGATGCCTGCTGCTATGTCGTTTCGTGGATCGGTTTTGTTCATGACTCTACAATACAGGGTTTTGAGTGCTGTGCCTATTTTGTGTGGCACCTTGTCAACTGTCACAGTCCGTTGAGATAGTCTGCCAGTTCCTCTTCATACTGTTCTTTGGTGTCAAAGGTCCGACCATGGATGACTCGTGGGTACGTGGCATCAAGACCAGCAGAGGCGACCATCTCACAGTCTGCCCGATCGTATCCCATCTCGACAAGGGTGTTCACGTATGGGTTGTTGCTTGGTGTTTCTTTGTTCATGCTGTTAGTATGGCAGATTTGAGGGGCAATTGCAAGCGATAGTGGACAGATCAGTGATTGACCTGTGGAATAAAAGTTTTCCACAGGCAGCTGACCTGAGTATCATTTAGTGGGGAAGTTCTTACAGACACTATCACATAGTCGCGTTGTCAATTCATCACTCAATCGATCACTTATAATACCACTAAGTTCACCATCAACAATTGCGATGATATCTTCCATCAACTGCTCTCGTGCTGTTAACATCTCAAGTGTGTCGTTGTTAATCATTTTAATGTTCATTGATTGTTAGTTAGTGAGTGAATGAGTAGGTGTTACTTAACCTCCAAACATGTCATCGAATAACTGTTGTGAATCACGTTGCAATTCTTCCCTGTGTTCTTCACACCAACGCTTGTGATTCTCCATGCGTTCGATTGCCTCATCACGACGTAATCCTTCGTGAACAAGAAACTTACCGTTTGGCAGTTGATGTAGTCTCATCATGAAAAAATCCCGAACATGTATATAATACACGAACGGGATTGAAAATCAAGCAATAGTGGACAGTTCAATAAGTGTCATCATACTCATTGATCTCTCGTTTAAACTTTGCTACCTTCTTTTTAGATGATCTTCGGACATTCTTTACTTCATATCCAAAGTCTTCAAATTCATCATTTAATTGTTGCTTTGGATTGTCAGATTGATTGAATCGTTTAGTCATTGTCTTGTTTGAATTGTTAACTCAATTGATGGCAAGATTATTTAGATTCAACAATCAAACCCTCTTTGATTTGATTGTGAAGAAACTTACCAACTGATCCTCCTGTCTTTAATTCAATCGAAATCAGTTCTTTACACAAACTATCTTCAAATACTTGTATATTATTACAGTTAAATGTATATTCTTTGTCTATATTACTATTATATGTTACTATAACAGTGTTTTCAACAATATTAATCGATTTAATAGCAGTACTGATTAAATTGTTGTACATCTTAGTCATTTGGAGTTAAATAATGTGATTTAAGAAAGGAAAAAAAGAAAAAAACTTAAAAAACGAACTTTCTCAGTTTCTTAAGTTTTTAAAAAAGTCGTTTTTTTGACTTTTTAAGATTTTGAGAAAACCTCTGAATCCATGAATCTATTATAACGTGCTTCTGAGGGTTTCTGAGGGGTCTCTGTGCCACTTTGAGGTCTGTCACAGGGTTTCTTGACTTTCGAGTGGTAGTCTGCTAAGCCAACATCTCCAGCGCACCTTACCTATATTAATTTAATGATTAATAAACATTTGGATACTACCCAATACTATCATTGAAACCCTTTGCTATCACTGGTGCGCTTGGTATGTGTGAGATCATGAACAATTACTGTTTGGTTAGTAATAGTTTGTTGCCACCAATATGCTTTGAGTTGTTCATAATCATCAAATCTTTTGTTATTGATAGTGTAGTAATGTCTATCGTAAGGTTGATCTGATGTTGATGTGAACCATGTAGTATTGTTAGTGGTTGGTGTCATACTCTTTCTTTGTTTTGAAGTATAGTTTGTAGTATGGACGTTTGATTTGTTCGAGTGTGTTCATGTCATCTTCAAACCCCATATATTTGAGGAGTTGGTATGATCCTTCTAATTCAGAGATGAGACGTAGTATGTTAGCAGGATGTCTGGGTAGACCATTAAACTGGTATTTTGCCAGTGAATTGGTAGCATTTGTATTTGGGTTTGTATCTGTCAATGTATTTCTGAGCATGAGGTATACAAGTGAACCAACAACGTTTGTTTTCTGATTCGTCTTTAAGGAAAATAGGGAAAGTTTGTAGGTAGGGGAACATCTCTAGTTTGCGAGAGTTGAGTATCTGTAAGGTATTGTTTGATTGCTTCTTCTTTTGCTTGATACCAGTAGTGAGTGTTTTTGTATTCTGAGATAAGGATTGCATCGTCTTGGATTTCCCAAGTGATTTCTGTTCCTTCTTTCCACCCGAGTTCTTGACAGAGTTCGTCTGGGATTTCGATGAAGAAGTCATCTGAGTCGTCATCACATTCTTGTATAGTAGTAATAAATTTAGACATTTTGATCTATGATAGTATACCAACGCATATGTCGATCATGTTGTTTTAACGATTGAATAATAAACCATTCACTAGCAGTTGAGTTAATGGTATGAGTAGTGTATCCACCATCAACGTATTCAATCGTAACAACATATCGATGTCTCATTCAATGTAACCGTTCTGTTGTAAGTATTTACGTGTCAAGGGAGTTGGTTCATATACTTCCCACATATTACCACCAGCACATGCAGCAAGAGCATCCATAGTCATATTTTCAGTACGACCTGCCCAACCTGCTTCTGCTTCCCAAGGTAATGATGACTTAGGATAAGTGCGTTCTGCCATTACACGCCAGATCATAGGAACAGACTCTTCAGGCATGATGATAGCAATGAGTGAGTTATCAATAGTGCCTGCCATACAATCTTGAGCAGCGTGCCAACCTTCATGTCTCATGACCATCATCAGCGTGCTAGGTTTACCCATATAATCCTTATTCAGGAAGAAGTTGTTGCTTACTGTATGATATACACCACGATGACCATAAGGGAAATACTTTTGATCCGCAAGGAATACATTCACACCAATTTGATTGAGTGAGTGTAACATATTATGAAACTCACCAGTCACACCAGTGAATTCTTCTGTATTAGGATACTGTGATGAGATATCAAGCATCGAGTATACTTTCTTGACACCATCAGTGCATTCACCTAATAACATACAACCCATGGAGTCCATAGAGTTATATCCTTGAGTGATCTTACTATCATCAGCAAATGCTGGTGTCGTAAGAGTTAATGCTGCTGCTAATAATACATTACGTAGTTTCATTTTGTTGCCCTTGTGCTTTGATTTGTTCAAGTATTTGTTCAGAGTCAGCATAACGTTGTTCATTACATGCTGTCATGTATTGTACAATTAGATCACGCATCTCATCTGTAATAGGATCATCCATCGATTTCAGGGAGTGAGAGATACAAGTTCAAGAGATCATCTTCATTATAGAATGCAGTCTCTTCCTTCTCCATACCATCAGGGTCCATCCATTCAAAGAACTCATCAGCAAGTGCTAATGCGTTGTCAATCTCATCATTTGCCATGAAATAACGGAAACGTTCCACACACCAGTCATAGATGTCATCACGTTGTTCTGAGAGACGATCAACAGTTGCAGAGTCGTCAGTGATGTTGTAGTTGCTCATGATTTGGTAGCGAAGAGAATGTTGGCGAGGTGATCGTATTGAACGAATTCTACATCATTAGGGAGTAGAGAGACGGCAGCAGCAGCAAAATCGTTAGGAAACTTCTTGAACAAGCGCCAGAACTTCTGAACACCATCATAATCTAGATCTTCACGCGGAAGAACACGAATCTCATAATCACCACGAGTGTAACGATTAGGATACGGTTGAATGTAATCTTTGATGTAGTCTGATAGTAGATTCATGATTGAATAGTGAGTTGATTAAGACCTTGACCGATGGTGCCTATAGGGAATAGGTTAAAGGCAACCGTCCAACGCTCCAACTCCATCTTATTACAAGAAACGGAGTGTGTCAAGTAGGATGGAAAAACAATGAGTTGGTTGGTCTGTGGAATAATAGAGTAGAGTTCGCTATTAAAATGATTAGATTGTGTTATCTCAGGACGAATCGTAGAAGAAAACAATCTAGTGCCATCAGTACCAGGACGACGAAACATAAACTCACCACTGTTAGGAGGAATATCTAGAAAGTATACTCCTGATAACATAGAGTTGGTATGCATGTGATCTTGACACCACTCACCTTGTTTGTGATGATTGATCCAACTAGTGGTAATCATTACATCAAAGTCAAACCCCAATTGATTTAAGAATGTGTTAGATTGTTGAACAATCTCACTCTTTAATCTAGGTACTATATCTAAGACATGATTATCTTTAGATATACTACCATTACCAACAGGATATAACTCCTGTTGTTTTATGAGTTGTAACTCACTATCATCACAACTTACAGATGTGTTGTATACAGGTTGTGGGAATAATGATAGGATGTTGTTTGTATCATACTGTTTCAGGTGATTGATAACAGATTGAATACCATTCACTTGACAAAGACCTCGTTGGTTTGTTCAATAGTTAGTGATTGTGCGTGTTGAAGTAATTGACACATGTGTGCAACGTATTCAACATCCTCATCACAAGGATTGAAATCATAGGAACAATCCCAGATTACACTACCATCATCATCGACAGGAGCGCCAAACATATAACCGTCTTCTTCAATGGCAAATGCATTACCATCAGCAACCAGATAGAACGCGGGAGCAGTCATTTGAGATAAGCGAATGAATTTAGTATACTATGTATTGGGTGGAGTGTCAACCCACATATTGTGCGTTACGGTAGAGATAACCGCCTGCCCAATCACAGTTCTCCAACACAAACTCACGCTCTGTGATCACACGAAGATCAAAACGCACTCCCTTAGCAGGTGCTTTGATGGATGCTGCTTTGTATACTTCACCAGTCTTCTTGTCAATGAAGCAGTGAACGCTACGTGAATTGCCATCAGTAGTCATCATCACCTTGTGATACTTGCGTCCAGTGTCAACAGTGAAACGATAAGCACCAATGCCATTCTTTAGATCAGCAATCTTCTGCTCATGATACTCTCTATCAACAGCAGATGCCATGAAAAACTCTTGGCGTCGGATGCTCTCCTTCACAAAGTCTTGCTCAAGTGCTTGACAGAGTGCAAATGTGTGCCCTAGGACCGCTTGTGCGATGTCCTTACGTGCCTCAGCAGAAGCAGTGTAGTCAGCGAAGGTGGTGGCAGTCATGGTGTGTTTGTTTGTTGAACTTAGTATAGAGCAGATTAGGCGTTGCGGATCTCACCACCGACCACTACGTCAGCTGGCACACGAGAGACAGTGTAGCGACGGATCTGCTGTGAGAATGGACGCCATGCCTCTATGGTCTCGCTGACGATGCGATTGTGCTGACGATCCATGCCCTTAGCAGTGGTACACTTGCCACACTTGCGGAAATAGATGATGGGTTGCTGTGGGGACTCAACAGTGTCGATCGCGATCTTGTAGAAGGAGTGCTTGACGACTGTGGTGGTCATGTGGTGTGTCCCTTGCTGATGAATATAGTATAGGGCATCTAGGTGCCCTGTGTGCGTTCAGTGGTCAGTTCACGAGGTGGTCAGCTTGGACACGCTGATCATGAATAGGAAGACTACCATGATCACTACATCCCATGACTTTGTTCTGATGAAGTATGGGATGCTAATCAATTCAGCAGCACAGTTCAACACCACACCAGTAATTACATTCACATGAAGAATAACAAAATAGGCAGTGATAACACCAACGCTGCCTAATACTCTCGCTTTACTATCGAGTTTCATTCATAGTAGATCCAATGCTTCTGATGATAGTTCATCACTAGCATCTTTGCGCCAGTTCTTGTTAACAACATGCAGATCCTCCATAGTTTCCCATGCTGGCACAGCATCATCGATGTTCTCAAGAATCCAACGGTCGAGCATTACTTCAGAAATAGACATGATTAATCAGTTGATACGAATGATTTGAGTAGTGGCATAGCAGAGTATGCCGTAGTGTTGCTTAAGTCTACTGGTTTACCAGGACGTTTGTGGTTAATTGGGGCAATGTAACATTGCTTTTTTGTGTTGTAGAATCCCCAGATCGATCGGACAGGCTCATTAGTGTAACTAAACCGAGCATGATTCCGAATCCAAATGCCAACGACGTTGGACTTATGTTCATGAATCTCATAGGTGAAACCTTCTGGTGGTTGATGAGGGAAATCAGATGGTAGTGTCAAGTGTAAGTTGTTCAAATTCAAGGTGATCGCAGCATGAATCATCATCATGCAGATCGATCATGTCAGTGTCAACGAAGGTGAAGAGTTTGTCGAAGAGATCATTTACGAACTGTTTGTTGCTGGATTGTTGAGTCATAGTAGTTCATCATTTTGGTGTCGCGATCTGCTAAAAATAGCAGATAGCAAGTGATAGCGACAATAGCAAACATGCCGCTTAGGAGATACTGTGCGATTCTCATCAGTGGTGTGTTCCTTTGACTCTCTTAATATACACGG
>ENA-OUOG01003535-OUOG01003535.1-marine-metagenome-genome-assembly--contig:-NODE-3535-length-14478-cov-7.581071_pt1 | contig 14478 bp, 10 predicted proteins | sample MGYA00248635_ERZ508505 | MGnify/ENA primary metagenome ERZ508505 (study PRJEB26176, sample SAMN06267871) | marine metagenome | isolation source: Saanich Inlet, British Columbia, Canada | place: Pacific...
CCCGAAAACACCGTTTTCGCGGTAAAGCGTTTGATCGGCCGTCGCATGGGCGACGAGGCCGTCGAAAAAGATAAAAAACTTGTGCCATACAAAATTGTCGATAGCGGCAATGGCGATGCATGGGTGGAAGTGAATGGCGAGAAATTCAGCCCTTCCCAGATCTCGGCCAATATCCTGACCAAGATGAAGGAAACCGCCGAGGCCTATCTTGGCGAAGACGTGACACAAGCCGTGATCACCGTGCCTGCCTATTTCAATGACGCACAGCGTCAGGCGACGAAAGACGCAGGCAAGATCGCAGGCCTTGAGGTGCTGCGCATCATCAACGAGCCTACTGCCGCCGCTCTGGCTTATGGTCTCGACAAGAAAGAAACCAAAACCATCGCGGTCTATGACCTTGGTGGCGGTACTTTCGACATCACAATCCTCGAGATTGACGATGGCCTGTTCGAAGTGAAATCAACCAATGGCGATACCTTCCTTGGTGGTGAAGACTTTGACATGCGGATCGTCACCTACCTCGCGGATGAGTTCAAAAAAGAACATGGCGTTGATCTGACTGATGACAAAATGGCGCTTCAACGTCTGAAAGAAGCCGCTGAGAAAGCCAAGATCGAGCTTTCTTCTTCGGCCCAGACAGAAATCAACCAGCCCTTCATCTCGATGGGGTCGAACGGTCAGCCATTGCATATGGTCATGAAGCTGACCCGCGCAAAGCTGGAAAGCTTGGTCAACGACCTGATCAAAGCCTCGATGAAGCCCTGCCAAGCGGCGTTGAAAGACGCAGGCCTCAGTAAAGGCGACATCGACGAGATCGTTCTGGTTGGTGGTATGACCCGCATGCCAAAAGTGATCGAAGAGGTTACCTCTTTCTTCGGCAAGGAGCCTCATAAGGGCGTGAACCCTGACGAAGTCGTTGCCATGGGCGCGGCCATTCAGGCGGGTGTTCTGCAAGGCGATGTGAAAGACGTTGTTCTTCTTGATGTAACGCCTCTGTCCCTCGGGATCGAGACGCTTGGCGGTGTGTTCACGCGCCTGATCGACCGCAACACCACGATCCCGACAAAGAAGTCGCAGGTTTTCTCGACCGCTGAGGACAACCAAAGCGCCGTGACGATCCGTGTCTTCCAAGGTGAGCGTGAAATGGCGGCCGACAACAAGATGCTCGGTCAGTTCAATCTCGAAGATATTCCTCCTTCGCCGCGCGGGCTCCCGCAGATCGAAGTGACCTTCGACATTGACGCAAACGGTATCGTTTCCGTGTCGGCCAAAGACAAAGGCACTGGCAAGGAACAGAACATCACGATCCAGGCCTCGGGTGGTCTGGATGATGATGATATCGAGCGTATGATCCGCGAAGCCGAAGAAAACTCGGAAGCCGATAAAGAGCGTAAGGAACTGGTCGAGGCGAAGAACCAAGCCGAAAGCCTGATCCACTCCACGCAAAAATCGCTGGAAGAGCATTCGGATAAGGTTGACCCAACCACGGTTGAAGCAATCGAGCTTGCGATCAAGAACCTCGAAGAACAGCTTGAGTCCGAGACTGCCTCGAAGATCAAAGGCGGCATCCAGAACGTGACCGAAGCGGCCATGAAACTGGGTGAAGCGATCTATAAGGCTCAGGAAGATGCCAATGAGGCTGACGCCGAAGGCCCTTCCGATCTCGACGATGACATCGTGGATGCCGATTTCGAAGATCTCGACGATAAAAAGAACTCGTAAACACGTGGACTGACCCTTTGAGGCCGGCCAGGGATTATCCTTGGTCGGCCCATATTTTCAAAGAGAGGTAAGACCGAATGTCCAAGCGTGATTTCTACGAGCTTCTCGGTGTTGAACGCGGCGCTTCGGCTGATGAGATCAAGAAGGGCTATCGCAAGAAAGCCAAAGAACTCCACCCGGATCGCAATTCCGACAACCCCAATGCAGAAGCCCAGTTTAAAGAAGTAAACGAGGCTTATGAAATCCTGAAGGATGCCGAGAAAAAGGCAGCCTATGACCGCTTTGGGCATGCAGCCTTTGATGGTGGGATGGCGGGCGGTCCTCGTGCGGGCGGTGGTGGCGGTGGTGGTGATTTCGCCAGTGCCTTCTCGGATGTTTTCGAGGATCTGTTTGGCGATTTCATGGGTGGCGGCGGTGGCCGTGGCGGGCGCGGCGGTGGCCAGCGCGCGACACGCGGGTCCGACCTACGCTATAACCTGCGTATCTCGCTTGAAGACGCTTTTGCCGGCGTCAAAAAAGAAATCATTGTTCCAACATCGGTAAGCTGTTCGGGCTGTTCGGGCTCGGGCGCAGAAGGCGGTGCGGAACCTGTGACCTGCCCGACATGTTCGGGCATGGGCAAGGTCCGCGCGCAGCAAGGCTTCTTTACGGTCGAACGCACCTGTCCGACATGTTCGGGCATGGGGCAGATCGTCAAAAACCCCTGCCGAAGCTGTGGCGGCTCTGGCCTACAGCAAGAAGAGCGTGAAATTACGGCCAGTGTTCCCCCCGGTGTCGAAACCGGCACCCGCATTCGCCGCTCGGGCGAAGGGGAGGCGGGTCTGCGTGGCGGTCCAGCGGGCGATCTCTATATTTTCATCGAGGTCGCGGAACACCCTATCTTCAAGCGCGACGGGATGGACCTGTTTTGCGCCGTGCCTGTGTCAATGGTGACTGCAGCGCTTGGTGGTGACATCGAAGTGCCCACTATTGACGGTGGAAGAAGCCGCGTGAAGGTTCACGAGGGCTCGCAATCTGGTCGTCAAATGCGGTTACGTGGCAAAGGAATGCCCGCCCTAAGGGGTGGTGGCGCTGGCGACATGTATATCGAATTGCAGGTTGAAACGCCTGTGAAGCTGTCCTCCGAGCAAAAAGAGGCGCTCAAACAGTTCGGCGAGAGCTTTGCCGAGTCGAATAACCCCCATGCAAGCGGTTTTTTCGACAAGGTGAAGACCTTTTGGGACAAAGTGAAAAGCTGATCTGAATTTTGGCGGGCGCGTTTATCGACGCCCGCCTAAGTTTTTTTATTTCCCGATCTCACAAGCCGCCATCACAGCCATATTCAGGATGTCATTCGAGGTCGAAACCGTTGAGCAGACCTGAACAGGCTTGTCGACACCCGTCAAAATCGGGCCGATCACCGTCGCTCCTGCCATTTCCTGCATCAATTTAACCGAGATCGACGCCGAATGCCGCGCAGGCACGACCAGCATATTTGCGGGGCCTGAGAGTTTCGAGAACGGGTATTGCGCCAAAACCTCAGGGTTCAGGGCAACATCGACGGTCATTTCGCCATCAAACTCGAAATCGACGCCTTCGTCGCGAAGGATTTGCGGCGCGTGACCCATTTTTTCAGCGCGTTCTGACACGGGGTATCCAAAGGTCGAAAAGCTGACAAAAGCCACACGTGGATCAAGACCCAAGGCCTTGGCAACACCCGCGCCGCGCTTTGCAATCAAGGCAAGGTCTTCGGCCTCGGGCCATTCATGGACCAGCGTATCGCCGATGAGCAGAATACGGCCCTTATGCAGCAAAGCAGTCACACCAACAGCGCCATCCTTGGCCGTCACATCAAACACATGGCCGAGCAAACCCAGAACATGCGCCGATTTTCGCGTGGCACCCGTGACCAAACCATCGCCATGCCCATGCGCCAGCATCAGGGCCGAGAACACATGTCGGTCACGGGCGGCGAGGCGGTGAATATCCGTTCTGTCAAAACCCTTACGCTGAAGGCGCGAATAAAGCATGTCTTTGTACAAGGGGAGATGCGTGGTTTTCGCAGCATTGACGATTTCCAGCTCACGAACGGCATCGGCCAAGCCAGCCTCTTCAAGCTTTGCCTTCACATCCGCATCACGCCCGACCACCAAGGCTTTGCCCAAACCGTTGCGCTGATAGGCAACAGCGGCGCGCAAAACGCGGATGTCATCACCCTCGGCAAAGATCATCCGTGCCTGCGCATTACGCGCGCGGGCATAAACCGATTGCAAGATCGAGGACGTCGGATCCATCCGAGCCTTCAAATCCTCGGCATAGGCGTCAAGATCAAGGATGGGTCGCCGCGCAACGCCCGTATCCATACCCGCACGCGCAACAGCCGTCGGAATTTTATAGATCAAGCGGGGGTCAAAGGGCGTTGGAATGATGTAATCGCGACCAAAGGTCAGTTTGCGACCATAGGCCATCGCAACCTCATCAGGCACATCTTCGCGCGCAAGTTCTGCCAAGGCGCGGGCGCAAGCGATCTTCATATCATCATTGATGGCGCGCGCATGGATATCAAGCGCGCCACGGAAAAGGTAGGGGAAGCCCAGAACATTGTTCACTTGGTTGGGGTAATCCGAGCGACCCGTCGCCACAATCGCATCTTCGCGCACTTCATGGGCTTCTTCGGGTGTAATTTCAGGATCAGGATTGGCCATGGCGAAAATGACAGGGTTCTCTGCCATGCTTTTTACCATGTCTTTGGTGACAGCCCCTTTAACCGAAACACCAAGGAAAACATCGGCGTCTTGCATCGCTTCTTCCAGTGAACGCAGCTCGGTGGTGACGGCATGGGCTGATTTCCACTGGTTCATACCCTCGGTGCGACCCTGATAGATAACGCCCTTCGTGTCGCAAACGATGCAATTATTATGCTTGGCACCCATCGCTTTGAGCAATTCGATACAAGCAATCCCGGCCGCACCCGCACCGTTCAAAACGATTTTGCAATCTTCGATTTTCTTGCCAGACAGATGCAGGGCGTTCAAAAGGCCAGCCGCACAAATCACGGCCGTGCCATGCTGGTCATCATGGAAAACAGGAATATCCATGATCTCCTTGAGGCGGCTTTCAATTATGAAACATTCTGGGGCTTTGATGTCTTCAAGATTGATCCCCCCAAAACTGGGCCCCATCAGGCGCACAGCATTGATGAACTCGTCGGGGTCTTCGGTATCCAGTTCAATATCGATGGAGTTGATATCGGCAAAGCGTTTGAACAAAACAGCCTTCCCCTCCATCACAGGTTTTGAGGCCAAAGCGCCCAAATTCCCAAGGCCAAGAACAGCCGTACCATTTGAGATAACGGCGACCATATTGCCCTTGGTGGTATAATCGTAAGCCGCTTCCGGATTCTCGGCGATCACTTCACAAGGCACCGCCACCCCTGGGGAATAGGCGAGGCTCAGGTCGCGCTGCGTGGTCATCGCGGTGGAGGCCTGAATATCAATTTTCCCCGGCCGAGGATCGAGGTGATATGTAAGCGCTTCTTCGCGTGTGATCTTGAGTTTATCCGACATTGCCCTGAAATTCCTCCCTAACGTCAGAGGTTGATACCCTGCAAATTCGAAGGTCACAACATTGGGCTTTTGCCGCTTCAATCCCGACGCAGGGCTTTGTAGTCTACCCCTCAAGAAACGGGGGGGTCCATGACCGCGCAAGTCACACCGATGATGGCACAATATCTCGAGATCAAGGCGCAGCACCGTGACGCGCTCTTGTTCTATAGAATGGGTGATTTCTACGAGATGTTCTTCGACGATGCCGTGGCCGCGTCAGAAGCACTCGATATTGCGCTAACAAAACGGGGAAAACATGACGGTGAAGACATCGCCATGTGCGGCGTGCCCCATCATGCAGCAGAAGGGTATTTCCTGACGTTGATCCGTAAAGGTTTCCGTGTGGCGGTCTGCGAACAAATGGAAAGCCCCGCCGAGGCCAAGAAACGTGGCTATAAAGCGGTCGTGCGCCGCGAAGTCGTGCGGCTTGTGACACCGGGAACCTTGACCGAAGACAGTCTGCTGGATGCGCGTCGGCATAATTTCCTCGCCGCTTATGCCGAAGTTCGAGGCGAGGGGGCCTTGGCTTGGAGTGACATTTCGACAGGCGCCTTTCATGTGATGGATTGCGCGCCTGCACGTCTGGGTTTTGAGCTCGCGCGGCTATCCCCGCGCGAAGTTCTGGTTTCCGATGGTCTGGAAAACGCGCGCATCGAATTGATCGAAGAGATCGGGGCCTCTGTCACCCGTCTGTCACCCACCAGTTTTGACAGTGCCAGCGCGTCTGATCGTTTGAAGAAACTGTTCAAAGTTAAGACGCTTGAGTCTTATGGCGAGTTTGATCGCTCCTCCCTCGCGGCCATGGGTGCGATGGTGGATTACCTCGATATCACCCAAAAGGGGAACTTGCCCCTTTTGCGTCCGCCGTCAAAACAATTTGCCAGCCGTGTGATGCAAATCGATGCCGCGACCCGCAGAAATCTCGAGCTTACCAACAGCTTGTCGGGCGCGCGCGCGGGCAGTTTGCTCGCCACTATTGATCGCAGTTTAACGGCTGCGGGTGGGCGGCTACTTGAGCGCCGAATTTCGAGCCCAAGCTGCCTGTTAGAGACTATTTTGGCGCGGCATGACGGGGTGGAATTCGCCCTGTCTGATCATAATTTGGCCAAGGATCTGCGCGACGCTCTACGCAAAACACCTGACATGGATCGGGCCTTATCTCGGCTGGCTTTGGATCGTGCGGGTCCTCGTGATCTGACGGCCATTCGTGCGGGGCTGGAGCAGTCACTTTCCATTCATGCAACGATCTCAAGCCGTGATCTGCCAAAGCTTTGGTCAGATGCCGCGCAATCCTTGCATGGTCATGATGATTTGGTTGGACTTTTGGATCACGCCTTGATCGCGGAGCCTCCGATGTTCACCCGTGACAGTGGGTTCATTGCGACAGGTTATCACGCGGAATTGGACGAGGCGCGGCAATTGCGAGACGAAGGGCGCAGCGTCGTGGCGACAATGCAGGCCGATTATATCGAGCAAAGCGGCGTTCCATCCCTCAAGATCAAACATAACAATGTTCTTGGCTATTTCATCGAAACAACCGCGACCCATGCGGAAAAGATGATGAACCCGCCACTGTCGGAAACCTTCATTCACCGCCAAACAACCGCAAATGCCGTTCGTTTCACGACTGTCCCCTTATCCGAGCTTGAAACAAAGATTCTCAATGCGGGAAATCGGGCTTTGGAGTTGGAGAAATCGCTTTTCGAAGACCTCCGGAGCGCGGTTCTGGAAAGGCATGAAAATATCAGCGCGGCTTCAAGTGCTTTGGCGGAGATTGATTTGTTCTTGGCGCTGGCCGAGCTTGCGAGAAGTGAGGATTGGGTCCGACCCAAAATGGATGATAGCCGCGCCTTTGATATCTCGGGCGGGCGTCATCCTGTGGTCGAGGCGGCCCTTCGGAAAACGGGTGAACCCTTCATCGCCAATGACACCAAGCTTAGCGCAGATGGGTCAGATGCTTCGATTGTTCTGCTGACGGGCCCGAATATGGCGGGTAAATCGACCTATCTTCGGCAAAACGCTTTGATCGCTATTTTGGCTCAAATGGGCAGTTTCGTGCCTGCTCAACAGGCTCATATTGGTTTGGTTAGTCAGGTTTTCTCCCGCGTGGGCGCATCCGATGATCTGGCGCGTGGGCGTTCGACCTTCATGGTTGAAATGGTCGAAACGGCGACCATTCTGAACCAGGCTGATGAACGCGCCCTTGTGATCCTTGATGAAATCGGGCGCGGCACCGCAACCTATGACGGTCTGTCGATCGCTTGGGCCACGCTGGAACATATGCATGACGTGAACACCTGCCGCGCTCTTTTCGCGACCCACTACCATGAAATGACATCTTTGGCGGGTCGCCTGACAGGTGTGGCCAATGCCACAGTCTCGGTGAAGGAATGGGAAGGCGACATCGTATTCTTGCACGAAGTGAAATCGGGCGCGGCGGATCGGTCCTATGGTGTTCAGGTGGCCAAGCTGGCGGGGCTTCCCGATGCGGTCATTGCACGCGCGCAAGATGTGTTGGAGGCCTTGGAGAAAGGCGAACGCGAGGGCGGTGACCGAAAACAGACCTTGATCGATGACCTGCCCCTGTTCTCGGCAATGCCCGAACCTATCGCGCCAAGTGTTTCCGGATCACAGATCGAGGAAAAACTACGCGCGGTGCATCCTGATGAGATGACCGCGCGTGAAGCCTTGTCTTTGATGTATGAGCTAAAATCGCTGCTGAAAGATCAGTGATTAACCAGCGGGTGTAGAGGACACCCCAACTTGTGCAGGACGCAGAAGGCGGTCATGCAGCATGAAACCTTCGGCCATGACTTGAATAATCTCGCCTGCCTTGGTTCCGGGAACGGGCGCTTCAAACATCGCTTGATGAATCTGGGGGTCGAAAACATCACCGTTTTCTGGCGCCACAGGGGTAATCCCGTGTTTTGAGAAGACGCTCAGCAATTCGCGCAATGTCAATTCAACGCCTTCAATGACGCCACCCGCAACTTCGCGTTGTGCATCGTCGACAACATCCAACGCGCGGCGCAGGTTGTCATAAACAGGAAGCAAATCCCGCGACATTTTGGATGAGCCGTAATGCTCGGCCTCACGACGGTCGCGTTCCGCACGTTTACGAACGTTTTCAGATTCCGCGAGCGTGCGCAGAAGTTGATCTTTGAGTTGATCACGCTCTTCAATGATCGCATCGACGATTGCATGCGGCGCATCATCTTCTTCCAGCTCGGCCTCATATGCTGCGGCCTCTGCTTCTTCCAATGCGTCTACATCATCCAGGAACGGATCTTCCTTCGGGTCTGCCATATTCTTCCTCTTATCCGCGGTCGGAGATGAGTTTCCCGACCAGCTGTGCGGTGTAGTCCACAATCGGAACGATCCTGCCATAGTTCAACCGCGTGGGCCCTATGACGCCGACCGCGCCGACAATCTTACGATCAGAGTTCATATAAGGAGATACCACCAGAGAGGAACCCGTAAGTGAAAATAACTTGTTCTCAGAACCAATAAAAATGCGCACACCATCGCCTTCTTCGGTCAGTTCCAGAAAATCCGTGATATCGCGCTTGCGTTCAAGGTCATCGAACAAGGTTCTGATGCGTTCAAGGTCTTCGGCCTCTTGGCTATCGGCCAAAAGGTTGGCGCGCCCCCGGACAATCAATCTTTCGCTTTGCTCGCCAGAATTTTCCCAGATGGCCATGCCTGATTCGATCAATTTATGCGCCAAATCATCAATCTCACGACGATGCTTGGTGACCTCGGCCTCCATAACGCGGCGTAGCTCAGTGACGGTCCGTCCCTCAGCCAGAGAATTCAGGAAATTGGCGGCCTCGCGCATCGAGCTGGGTGTATGGCCCGCGGGCGGTGTGAAAAGGCGGTTTTCGACATGACCATCGCCAAACACCAAAACAACCAAAGCGCGATCTGGGGAGAGCGATACAAATTCAATATGTTTGATGGGCGCTTCATGTTTAGGCGATAAAACAAGGCTCGCCCCATGGGTGATGCCAGACAGGGCCGAGCCGACACGATCAAGCATGCCACCAACGTCATCCGAATTGTCTCCTAGGGTGGCATCCAGCCTATCGCGATCTTCATCTCCGACATCGCCAACCTCGAGAATGCCATCAACAAACATCCGCAGCCCAAGCTGTGTAGGAATACGCCCCGCCGAGACATGCGGGCTGCCGACAAGGCCCAAAATCTCGAGATCCTGCATGACATTGCGAACCGTCGCCGCCGATACGTTTTCAGACAAGGTTCGCGTGAGTGTGCGCGACCCGACAGGCGCGCCTGATTCGAGATATCCTTCAACAACACGCTGAAACACTTCGCGCGATCGGTTGTTCATTTCCGCAAATGTACGGGACAGCTCGGTCATAATCTTGGTTGTTCCTAATCCAGCAGTGGTATGTGGGTGAATGTCATCGCGGTCAATCGGGGTTGCAACCCCATAGTCAGTGCGATTATCCCCCTTGGATACCCTTACAGGAGATAAATATGCGTCCTTCCGGCCGAAACCTAGACGAGATGCGCTCGATTTCTATCGAAACTGGAGTGCTTACCCACGCCGAAGGATCATGTTTGATCAAATGCGGCGACACACATGTGCTTTGCACAGCCTCCTTGGAGGAACGCGTTCCCCCGTTTCTGCGCAATACCGGCCTTGGCTGGGTAACGGCAGAATATGGCATGCTGCCCCGTGCGACCCATACAAGAATGCGTCGTGAAGCGGCCGCAGGAAAGCAATCAGGCCGCACGCAGGAAATCCAACGCCTCATCGGGCGCTCACTTCGGGCAGGTATTGATCGCTCAGCCTTGGGTGAACGTCAGATCACTGTTGATTGCGATGTTATCCAAGCCGATGGCGGAACGCGCTGCGCCTCGATCACGGGTGGCTGGGTTGCTTTGCGTTTGGCCGTTAACAAGCTTTTAAAAGCAGGAGATATCACAAGCGACCCTATTCTTGAGAATGTCGCTGCGATCTCTTGCGGTATTTATGCGGGCCAACCCGTGCTTGATCTGGATTATCCCGAGGATAGCGAAGCGGGCACAGACGGCAATTTCGTCATGACGGGCGCAGGCCAGATGATCGAATTGCAAGCCAGCGCCGAAGGGTCGACCTTCTCTCCTGACGAATTCACTGCAATGCTTGCTTTGGCCAACAAAGGCGTTGCCGAATTGGTTGCGGCCCAGAACAAGGCGGTTGCCTGATATGAGGAAGTTCATCGGCGATACGCTTTTGGTTGCGACCCATAATCAGGGCAAATTGGAAGAAATCGCCGATCTTCTCTCGGGTTTCGGGATCAAGGTGACCTCTGCCAAGGAACACAACCTGCCCGAGCCTGAGGAAACAGGCACAACCTTCGTGGAAAACGCACGTATCAAAGCCCATGCAGCGGCCAAGGCGACGGGTTTGCCTTCTCTATCGGACGACAGTGGTATCTCCATCGACGCATTAGATGGGGCGCCTGGCGTCTATACTGCCGATTGGGCGGAAACACCCAATGGCCGCGATTTTGTGATGGCGATGGAGCGGACCCACCGCGAACTTGAAGCGGTATCGGCCGCTTATCCCCGCCGTGCGCAATTTTGCTGCACATTGGTGCTGGCTTGGCCAGATGGTCATGACGAAGTTTTCCCTGGTGTGATGCCTGGAGAGTTGGTCTGGCCGATGCGGGGCGATCAAGGGCATGGATATGATCCGATTTTCCAGCCCGATGGCTATGACATCACCTTCGGTGAGATGGACCGTTGGGAGAAAAACAAAATCAGCCACCGTGCCGATGCCTTTCGCAAACTGGTAAAAGCGTTTGAAAAGTAACGATGATTGGATGAACGGGGGCTTTGGCCTCTATATCCACTGGCCCTTTTGTCAGGCGAAATGCCCTTATTGCGATTTCAATTCGCATGTTGTGTCCAGTATCGATCATCAACGCTGGACAGCCGCCTATCTCACCGAGATCGACCGCATCGCCGATGAAACCAAGGGTAGGGTGCTCAATTCGGTGTTTTTTGGGGGCGGTACGCCTTCGATGATGCATCCAGACACGGTTGCTGCGATCATTGAGCGGCTCAAATCCCGTTGGTCTTGCGCAAATGATCTGGAAATCACGCTTGAGGCCAATCCCACCTCAGTGGAGGCTGGACGTTTTCAGGGGTATCGTGACGGCGGTGTTTCCCGAATTTCGATGGGAATTCAATCACTTAGGGATGAGCCTTTACGTCTTCTCGGCAGGCTGCATTCGGTTGCGGAGGCAAGACAAGCCTTTGATATTGCTCGAAAAACCTTTGATAGGGTCAGCTTTGATCTGATCTACGCACGCCAGTATCAAACAGCGGCTGACTGGAAGGCCGAACTGTCAGAAGCGCTCGCCATGAGCGTTGATCATTTATCTCTCTATCAATTGACAGTGGAGGAGGGGACAGCCTTCGGACATCGTTTCAATGCGGGCATGCTTCCTGGCCTACCTGATGAGGATTTGGGCGCGGAGCTGTTCGAGATCACTCAGGAGTTATGTGACGCTGCAGGAATGCCAGCTTACGAAGTGTCGAACCACGCCTCGGATATGGCCGCGTCACGGCATAATTTGATCTATTGGCGCTATGGCGATTATGGCGGTATCGGGCCGGGCGCGCATGGGCGTTTGACATTGAACGGACAACGGCTGGCGACCACGACACCTCTCGGCCCGATGGAGTGGTTAAAGCAGGTCGAAGACCGCGGGAATGGCGAAAACCCACGGGAAAATATTTCTTCCAAGGACCAAGCGCTTGAGGCGCTTCTTATGGGGCTGAGATTGAACGAAGGTGTCTCTATGAGCCGAATAGAGACAATTTCAAAGGGTATTCTGGTGCAATCGAAACTGGATTACTTGGGCGAATTGGACCTCATCACGATCGAGGGCGACAGGCTGCGGGTCAGCCCAAAAGGCCGACCCGTCTTGAATGCCGTTCTACGAGAGTTGACGGTTTAGAGTTAGCCCTTTTGGGGGCCATTCAGAAGCCGCATCAAATCATCCAATCCCGCAAGATCTTTGTATTCGATCGTAATTTTGCCCTTGCCAGACTCAGGGCTGTGATCAATCGCAACCTTTGTACCCAAAGCGGCTGAGAGATCGCTTTCCAAAGCGCGTGTATCGGCATCCTTTTCGGACCCCGCGCGCTTGCTAGGTTTTTTCGAATTCTCGATGGTCACATTGCTTTGCGCTGCGAGTTTTTCAGCATCTCGGACAGAAAGCCCCTTGGCCACGATCTCACGCGCCAATTCAGATGCATTCGGCGTGGTAATCAACGCTCGAGCGTGCCCGGCCGATAGCTGCCCGTCGCGCAACATGATTTGAACATCCTCAGGCAATTGCAGCAGACGCATCAAGTTCGCGATATGGCTGCGACTTTTGCCCATGGCAGAAGCAAGCTTTTCCTGCGTATGGCCGAAACGATCAATCAGCTGACGATATCCCATCGCTTCTTCAACAGGGTTAAGGTCGGCGCGCTGGATATTCTCGATAATCGCGATCTCTAGGACTTCGGTATCGTCAAAGTCACGAATGATCACCGGAAGCTCATGCAGTTGAGCCATCTGGGACGCTCTCCAGCGTCGCTCACCCGCTACAATCTGGTATTCATCTGGTTTGCCGGGCGCAGGGCGCACGATCAAAGGCTGAATAACGCCCTTTTCCTTGATAGAGGCCGCCAATTCATTCAGCGCATCGGCAGTGAAAGAACAGCGCGGCTGATCAGGGTTGGGTGAAATCGCCTCGATAGGAAGGCGCGCATCAGGACGACGAGGGCCTGCATCTGTAGCTCCCGTGGTTTCTGTGGTCTCAGTTGCCGCACCATCCGTTTCGATATCCGACATTAAGGCCGACAAGCCGCGCCCAAGGCCTCGTTTTTCACGTTTACTCATGCGTTTTCTCCTTGGGTGAGGTTCACGTCCTGCCGTGCAATCACCTCTTTTGCCAAATTCATATATGCTTCGCTACCTTTCGAGGCCGGATCATACTCAAAGACCGACATCGCATAGGAAGGGGCTTCGCTGAGGCGTACATTTCTCGGGATTTTGGTTTCATATACCAAACTTCCAAGTGTTTCGCGCGTATCATCTTCGACCTGACGGCTGAGGTTATTCCGTAGATCAAACATGGTTAGGACAACGCCATCGATCCTGAGCGCAGGATTCGCGGTGTCACGGACCTGACGAACCGTGAGCATGAGCTGCGACAAGCCCTCAAGCGCGAAAAACTCGGACTGGAGAGGCACCAATACAGCGTCAGAGGCCACCAATGCATTCACGGTCAGCAAGCTCAGCGATGGCGGGCAATCAATAAGGACGTAATCATAGGCTGAAATCGCATCCCCAGAGAGCGCATCCTTCAACAAAAACACTTTTTTCTCGTTGTTGACGAGTTCCACATCCGCAGAGCTCAAGTCAGTGGTCGCGGGCGAGATATCCAGACCTTTGATCCCTGTCGATTGAATGACAGCAGAAAGGGGTTCCCCCTCAAGAATAAGCTCATATGTGGTAAGATCGCGGTTTTCGATGCCCAAGCCTGTCGACGCATTACCCTGCGGATCAAGGTCGAGAATGAGAACACGTTTTCCCAAGATCGCCAGTCCAGCGCCGAGGTTAATGGTCGTAGTGGTTTTCCCAACGCCACCTTTTTGGTTGGCAACAGAAATAATGCGAGGTCGAGCAGTTTCAGACACGCGACAAATCTCCAATTCTAAGAATACGGCCGTCTGCGCTGGTCAGACTTGGGTGGGTTTCCAATGACATCTGCCAAAAATTCTGTGCTTCGACAATCTCTTGCTCAGCATGAGCGCCCTTAAGAAAAAGGCATTTTCCCGCCGATGCAAGGTGCGGAGACGCCAATTCACACAAGCGTTGCAGATCAGCCAAGGCCCGTGCCGAAATAATAGTGGCATTCTGAGGGGGCGCATCTTCAATACGGCGCGTCATGACTCCTGCTTTCACACCACATAGACGGGCCACCTCACGAATAAAGGCGCCTTTGCGGAGATCTGATTCAATGAAGGTAAAGGAAAGATTGGGCGCCGTTTCTGACGCCATAATGGCACAAACCAAGCCAGGGAAGCCCGCGCCGCTTCCGATATCGAGCCAGAGGCCCGTATCAGCGTGCCGGAGGGTGAAGACCTGCGAGGAATCCAG
>ENA-OUOG01003536-OUOG01003536.1-marine-metagenome-genome-assembly--contig:-NODE-3536-length-14477-cov-11.780278_pt1 | contig 14477 bp, 16 predicted proteins | sample MGYA00248635_ERZ508505 | MGnify/ENA primary metagenome ERZ508505 (study PRJEB26176, sample SAMN06267871) | marine metagenome | isolation source: Saanich Inlet, British Columbia, Canada | place: Pacific...
GGGTTACCGCCCCTCCATCTGTAAATTGCTTGTTTTACATCTCCTACCAAAAGAAGTGAGCCTTCTTTGGAGGTTTGGGCCTGGGATAGAGAATTATCCAACAAAGGAATCATGTTCTGCCATTGCATGACAGAGGTGTCTTGAAACTCATCAATGAAGAAATGGCTATACCGCTCTCCTAGGCGCTCATAGATAAAGGGAGCCGGCTGGTCTTTTATTTCTTTATGTATAAGCGCATTAAACTGTGCAATGGGAACAAGGCTTTGCTCCTCTTGTAGTGTGGCGAGTTCTTTACTCACCAAATTAATTACAGAAAGCGGGGTGAGGTTTTTTAAAATGGCGGCAATAAACCTAAGATTGTTTACTTGTTTTTGAGCAGCAGCAATAAAGGCTTCAAAGACCGATTGGTTTTGATCTATAATAGCTGCAAGGGCTTCATTTTTTTTTGCCCAGGTGACGCCATACATTGGCTTTTGCGCAAGGTCTTGTATCCACATGGCTGAAAAATCTATCTTGCCATACTCTTTGCTTTTTAATCTTTCTATAAAGGTGATAAATGAACCTCTTGAGAAGGATTTTTTGTCCAGGCCATGGGTTTGTATAATATCAGAAACTACTTTGGTCGCTTTTAAAATAGTAGCTTCACCAAGGTGTTTGTTTTTGAGAAGTTCTTTTTTAAATTCTCCAAAGTCTGAAAGTGTTTTGTCTTTAAAATGGGAGATATGCGCCGCGTCATCTTCATTGTTTAAGAGTGTTGCTGCTTTAAAAATATCTTTAGAGATGTCCCAGGATTTGTCATCATCGGCTTTTTCTAAGGCAAAGGCAACTAATACCTTTGTGATGGCTTGGTCTACCCCTGTTTTGTCTATGAGTTTATCTACTGCCTCTTTAAGTAATGCCGTTGGATCAAGCACCACCTCAAAATTACTAGGCAAGGAGAGATCCTTTGCAAAAGTACGAATAAGACGGTGGTTAAATTTATCGATAGTCTCTACACTAAACCCGGCATAGTTATGTAATATATGATTGAGGATTGCCTTTGCATTTGCCTGAATTTTAGGAAGCCCTAAGGACAGCTCTGATGCAAGATCTTGCATCATTTGTGGGGGGGTTGCTACAGAAGATGTTGAAGAAAAGGCCACCAAATTTTCAATGATGCGATCTTTCATCTCTGCAACAGCCTTATTGGTAAAGGTAAGGGCTAGTAAAGATTGGTAATAGTTGTTTTTTTGTTGATTCAACAAAAACCCCAGGTACTCTTTTACCAGGGTATATGTTTTACCGCTGCCCGCTGCGGCGTCATAAATTAAAAAAGGAGTGTCGTTTTTCAAGATTAATATTTTGCACTAAATTACGCAAAAGTAGATGTCAATAAAAGCTTTCTTGGGAGGTATTAAAACCTTAATATTTCTATAACAGAATAATTACCCCTTAATGTGTAACTTTGCATAAGATTAAAAACAATAATTTTAAAATTTCTTATTATGGCTTTTGAATTACCACAATTATCATATGCTCACAATGCATTAGAACCAAATATAGACCAAAGAACCATGGAGATCCATCACGGAAAACATCACCAAGGATATACCAACAACCTCAACGCTGCTATTGAGGGTACAGACATGGAAGGAAAAAACATTGAAGAGATTCTTCAAAACCTTGACATGAACAATAAAGCAGTAAGAAACAATGGTGGCGGTTTTTACAACCACTCTTTGTTTTGGGAAGTAATGACACCAAACGGTGGCGGTGCTCCAACAGGAGCAGTAGCAGCTGCTATTGACGCTTCTTTTGGGAGTTTTGATGCTTTTAAAGAAACTTTTGCAACGGCCGCTAAAACTCAGTTTGGATCTGGATGGGCATTTTTATGTGTAGCTAAAGATGGTTCTTTAGAGGTATGTGGTTGCCCTAACCAAGACAACCCACTGATGCCAGGTGTTGGTTGTGGCGGGACACCAATTTTAGGTATTGATGTTTGGGAACACGCATACTACCTAAACTACCAAAACAGACGTCCAGATTACGTAAGCGCATTTTTTAATGTTATTAATTGGGATGCTGTAAATGCTAGATTAGCAAATGCGTAAACTCTTCTTATAATAAATTTAAAAGCCTTCAATGAATTAAAATTGAGGGCTTTTTTGTGCTTATAGGTTTTGGATTTTTGGGGGGCAATAAAAAACGAATTATATTCACTTTACTACAATGGTCTTAAAACCCAGTGCTAGACTGGTGTAAGAGATAATAAAAATCATAACTACCTCATTATCTTTGTGGTATACTATTATTTTTTATAAAAACAATACCTATAAATTAGGAAATTATAAGTTTTAACTATACTTTTAAGTAGATTATTAACTTTATTATAATGCACTTTATCGATAAAAATAGCGTTATATCGATTTATTTGATTATTTTACACGAGTAAGAACAAAAACGCGCTGCCATGAAAAACATATTTTTTATACTAATACTATTTTTATCAAGCCATACAGTATTTGGGCAATGGGAAAAACAATTCTATGTGGATGAAAATGGAGTACCAACCAAAGATTCTTATGAGAGCTTAAGTGCTAGGGGGAGCTTCTCAAACGCTCAAACAAAAAATCAAGAAGCCTCGTATATATTCATTAAAGATGAGGCGTCAATAACGGTCAAGATATTTGAGTACAATACTGAAGTACCATCAACAAGTCAAGCGAGTTTTCAAGATGTTGTACTAACAAAACCAGATGGCAATATAGCCAAAATAAAACGTGTGTTTTTTACAAAAAAGGGAGCGCTGTTTTTTAGCAAAGGGAAATTTTGTGAGAAAGATCAAATTTGCCTCTGGCATCTTTTGGAGAGTTGGATTGTTAACAAGGATAAATTTGCAGATTTTAACAAACAAACCCAAACCCCGGGAGACTATACCATGTTATTTGATAGAGCAATAGGAGACGAAAAAAGCAACTATACCGTTAATTTCACACTTAATTAAACCTTATTAACTACCTCCCCAGCTGTCTTGGAAGAAAATACCAACAGCCAATTCTGCCCACAGATATAGCACTACACAAATTATTAATGCAAGCAGTGCTTTTGTTTTTTTACTCATTTGAAGTAGTGTTTGCTTTTTATCAAAAAAAACAATGTAAGCCTAACCTATTTAAGAAATAGTAGTTGCTAAATTAAAGGACGTATATATAAACTAATCTAAAGACAACATAGCCTAAGGTGGCTATAAATATTTTTTTTCTGTTTTTAAGATACCATTCCATTTACCAATGCTTTTTATCAAATATAATCAATGTAAGTGTAACCTTTGTAAGAGGTTTAGAAATAGCTGAACTTAAGGAGGAAGATACGGCCTATGGTTTAATTAAAATCTTTAAACTCTTGCACTAATTCTTTTTTATAAGCAGGTCTTAAAACCTCTATCAAGATTAATTCTACTTCACCAGCATTATAAATTCTAACCCGAGTGTTTTTTGGAATAACAAACCCATTGCCACTAATAATATGTTCTTCGCTATTTTCGTATTCTAAACCAAGTAATCCAGTTACCACTATTCCCCTAATCTCAAACTGTGCTTCAATAATAGGTTCTGTCCAACCAAATGGGGCGTGCATTTCAATTAATCCCATTTCGTCTGTCTGGGTATAATCATAAATAGTACGTTCTATATTGTCTTGAATTAATAGTGTTTTTGGAACAACAGTACTTGTCCCTGTTTCATTTTTACTCTGCGAGAATGAAGTGAAGGATACAAATAGGATTAGGTAAATAATTTTTTTCATAATTGAAATATAAGAAATGGAAGTGTAGCCTATTTAAAAGGTTTAGATTAGCTGAACTCAAATCCAGGGAAGATACAGCCTAGGGGTTAGTCATAAAAAAGCGTGCCATTTTCATCTTTAAGCGTCATCATAAGGTCAAAGCAAAGTTGATCTATGTTGGATTGGAAGGAATTAAAAGCCGAAACGTTTGATAAAATTACGATCCCTACTTGGTTTTTAATATCTAATGCCATTGAAGAGGAATATCCACCTGTTGCTCCATTGTGCCATATCCATTTATTATCTGATTGGCTTGAGTTTATGATATGCCAGCCAATGCCAATATCAACTTGTTTGTCTAGTTTTACGGTCTTTTTTGTCAATAATTTTAATTCAAGGTTTGATGCATCAAAATAGGCAGCTCCATATTTTACTAAATCTTCAGTATTCGATAAAATACCCCCAGCACTCTCCATTGCAGCGAGATCCCAATTGGCGGTTTCTTTCCCTTTTTCATCAAGGCCATTGACAAGTCTTTCATCAATTAAATCTGCGTTTAGAAATGAGTTGTTCATTTTGTATTTCGAGAAAATATATTGCTGAAGCAAGTCTTGATAACTCTTGCCATATACTTTAGCTATTGTGTACCCCAATAAGCCAAATCCCAAATTCGAATAGGTTGAAACTCCTTTTGTTTTCTGGTCAATCTCTAAAAAGTTTTTAAGATAATCCTCTAAATCATACGTATCATAATATTTATAGGGGTTATCAGGCAAATCCCTCAGATTAACAAGCTTTTTCTTCTGAGCTTTGGCTAGTATTTCGATTATATGAAAACCAAAAGTCGTTTCAATAACATCAATGGAACCAACTTGATTGTTAAAAGAGAAATCTCTAAAGGGGGGTGCAAATCCGTCAAAAAGTGTGAATTCAATTTCTCCAAACTCATTGCTAAATTCCCTCTCAGAAGAAAAAGATAACAGCGATTCAAACTTTACATTATTTGATGTGATTTGATTGTATATACTATCAGCGGTTTTTTTTGCAGAAAGCCTTGTGCTTTCAACAGCTTGGGCACTTGATGTTGCGCCTTTGTAAGGAATTAAAATATGTCTAACCTTAACAACATCTGCGGAGTCCAGCTTTTCAATCTCAAAGTTGGTTGGCATTCTAGGGAGCCCTGAGGTGTGGTTTGCTAAACTCTTAAATGTAATTGGAATATCATCCTTACATTTTATAGTTAAATAGTCGTTGATAGTATCGTTGAGTTTTACCTTGTTGTCAAGTACCGCTTTTGCAAGTAAATGTGCTGTAAAGACTTTTGTGATTGAACCTATTTCAAAAATATGCTGGCTATTATCTGTATAAATAATTGAATCATTTTGACGTATTATTCCATAAAAATTTACGTTGTCGCCATTGATGAATGCCAATGAAAATTGGGTGTTATTTGGAAAGTATTTTGAATTTTCAAAAATTAGTTTTGTTTGATCTTCAGATATTAATTTGTCAACTACAGATAAACTATTAACCGCTGAGCCTGAAAAAATATCTTCTTGATAAGGGGCAAAATAAAAAATAGCATGTATTTGTTTGGCATCGTTAATTGAAAAACTGTACTGTGAAACCCATTGATCAAAAGTTAGCTTATAGATAGCTACATTTTCTTCATATCTGATAAATTCATTTTGAATAATTTTACCGGCTCCAGCATCTAAATTTTTAAGAAAATCATTTAGTTCTTCAAAAGGTAATTCCTTTTTCATTTCAGTTGAAAACAATGAAAAAACTGACTCATAATCCTGAGAATTATAGGCTTTAATAAAACTGTCAATAAGCAATTTAGCCTCAGGTTTCTCCTGCTGTCCAAGTAGTGTTAAGGGAAAAAATAAAATGAAAAATAAAAATAGTTGCAGGTGTTTTTTCATAGTATAAATAGTTTTATCCAAATATACTCATAACTCTCTTAAGCAGACAATCACATTTCCCTGAAGGGTACATGGTTCTTGTCAGAAACTGGCCTGGGACTGCTCTGTATAATAGCACCTCTTGGGTTGTTAACAAACACTTGGTAACACTCAAGGACTTCAACTATTCTTTGCAAACTAATTTGTATCCATAGCCTCTAACATTTAAGATCTGAACTCCTTGATCTGCTGCCAACTTTTTACGAAGCTTTGAAATAAATACATCCATACTTCTTGCATTGAAAAAATCGTCGTTACCCCATAATTTTTTAAGTATATAATTGCGCTCTGCAAGAGTATTCTTATGTTCATAAAGCACATCTAGTAAACAGGCTTCTCGATGGGTTAAAGTTTGTTGGGCTTCGCCTAGTTTTAAAGTTTGTTTTTCCAGATTAAACTCATACAGCCCAATCTGCATTAATCCAGGTTTAGGGTTGTTCTTGGTTGTATTTGTTTTAAGTAAGGCTTCAATCCTAACAATCAACTCTTCAATACTAAAAGGCTTTTTAAGATAATCATTAGCACCATAACCAAAACCCTCTACTACGTCTTCAATTCTTGATTTGGCGGTAAGAAATATGATAGGTATTCTTTTGTTTTGTTGACGAATTTCTTTTACCAAAGTAAATCCATCTTTTTTAGGCATCATCACATCTAAAACCAAAAGTTCTGGTTTATGAAGTTCATACTGTCTCTTGGCCTGGTCGCCATCTGTACAAAAAATAACATCAAACCCTCTTGACTCAAGACTCTCTTTTACGATAGTACCCAAAACTACTTCATCTTCTGCTAGTAAAATCTTGTTTGTTGCCATTAAATGGTGATTTTAAATTTTGTTATACCCCCAACAACAGTCAAGTTGATATTCCCATCGTGTTTTTCGACCATGGTTTTGGTATGATAAAGCCCAATTCCAAAACCTTTCACAGCATGTATATTACCCTTTGGTATGCGATAAAATTTCTTAAATATATGTGCCTGCTGTTTTTTGTCTATTGCACCTGCATTATCTGAAACTTCCCAAACAACGTGTTTTCCTTCTTTACTTAAACTTACCTCTATTTGCTGCCCTCCATATTTGATTGCGTTGTCAATCAAGTTATTAATGGCATTTCTCATATGGAAAATATCAATATCTATCCAACACTCTTTAAAATCTGCCTCAAAACTTAACTCTTTATCTTCTTTAAGAATATCAAAATTTTCAAGCAAAGCCTTTGTCATCCCTACTACCTCAACCCTCTCTTTAGATAAAACGATCTTATCTGAATCCAATAAGGCTGTTTCTAATAACTTTTCCACCATAGTGTTCAGTTTTTTCAATTGGTCGGAAGAAATGCCTAAATACTTTTTAGTCTTTTGTGGGTCATTAGCATGGTTGAATGATGAAATTCCCTCAATAGCTGTACTTATGGTTGTAATTGGTGTTTTAAATTCATGGGTTATATTGCTAATTAAATCATTTTTTATCTCAGTTAATTGTTTTTGTTCAGTAATCACCCTGAAGAGGTATAATAAAGAACCAACTATTATTAAAATAATTAGTAAGGAAATTAATAGGTCAACCCCACCTCTTTTGATAATACTCAAAGCTGCATTTTCAAATCTAATTTCTATACTATGCCCTGGCAGCAAATAGGTAGACTTTGAAAAAGAAGACAATTCAAAATCCTGCTCTTTAGATTTAAGGGTTTGCTCGGGAGTTTTATAAATAAGAGCAAAGTCAATATCTATATTTTTTCTTTTAAGCTCTTGTTTGACAAAATATTCAATCGAATCAAAATCAAAACTCGAATTTGTTAACGTTAAAAATATTTTTTTTGTCATTAGCTGAATCTCTAAAGAATCAATAGAGGCTAAATCAATTGTTTGTTGAACATTGTTAATTGAATCTGGAATAATTTGTAGGGTTTGGAAAGAATTGATTTTAAGTGACTCTGTAAGGCTGTCATTTTTTTTAAAATTCATATCCCCAGCTTCCCTTGTTTGTATATCCAAATACAAATTGCTGGTTGTGTCTATGGCAATATCCTCATTGTAAAATAGTGAATCTAGCGAAAAAGGCGATTGTGATAAAACAATCGCCTCCCCCATCGCTAGCTTAGTATAATACGTTTCAATTGCCAAATCTAGGGCCCCCTGAACATCTAGGCTAAATCGTTGCTTATTGTCAAGATAATTTTGAAAATTAGAATACACCTGAGCAGCAACTGTTACCGCTATTGTAATAGAGATTAGATAGATGATTTGTTTGTGCCTAAATGCGTTCACAATTAAAAATTATAGACTAGGTTTAGATTCTTTTATATAGTTGGATGTGTCGATAACATAATAACCATTATTTTTCTAAAAATGAACTAATACTACTTTTTATTATTTCACCTACTTGCGGCGTATAACCGGCTAGGGTAAACACTACATTTGAATTTTTATCTAAAACTATATGTGTTGGAAAAGGAGTTGGGGGAAGTTTTTTCACTACATAATCTTGAGCGCCAGGAATAATATTGTAATTAAAAACGTGAGTCTTTAAAAAGGTATCTAACCGAGGACCTTTTTCATCCAGTGCCAGTGCTAAGAACAAAACAGCATCATTATTTTCATATTCCTTTACCAATTTATTTAATTCTGGCATTTCTTCAATACAGGGCGCACAGCTAGTAAACCATAAGTTAATGACTACCACTTTTCCTTTAATATCTTCAGGGGTGTATGTGTTGCCTAAAATATCTTTAAACACGAAATCCGGCAATGGTTTACCTTTTAATGCTGCGTCAAAACTTGCTGACTCTTTCTGATACGTCTCCATCATTTCTTGCATTTCTTGTTGGGTCATTTTTGTGAGGTAAGCCAATTTAAAAACATCATTGTCATTAACAAATGCCTCAACCTTGTACATGCCACTTTTAAATTTTTCTTCGGCTTCTTTAGGGGTTAATTTTTTATTACTACTGTCGTAAAAGGCATAATTTTCATTGTCAAAAACAATTTTTCTTGACATGAATTCCTCACTACTGATTGCGATGAATCCTTCTGAATGAATTTTAGTTTCAATTGATGTTTTTCCAGGAAAAATAATAAGTCGAATCTCCTTCTTTTGGTCTTCATAGAGTTTTGTTTCAGGATCCATCAATGAAAACTGAAGTTCAGACTGGAATTCATCTAAACTTAAAAATTTATCATTTTCAAAACCCTCGATTTCTTGGCTTAATTTTACCATTCCTCCAAGATCCATAATAGTCACTTCGGTAAGGGATGTTTTAAGACTCTCTAGCTTTTGTTGAACATTTAAAGGGCTTTTGCTTTGGGCATTTAAAGTTGAGAAAGAAATAATTTGGATCAGTAGAAACAGTACAGATACTTTTTTTAAACTTTTTAATTTAATCATTTTTGCTTTTTTTATGGTTTTCGACAAAACTATTTTTTTTTATTAGATTACAGTGTTAAGCAGTGTTAACTAATGTTAATGAGCTTTTTGGAAATAGGACATAACAGGCTGTATTGTTAATGTGATCCCCTTTATGCTTTTGTTTATATTTGTTCAAAACATACATTATGAAAAAACTACTCTATTTATTTTTAACTGTGCTTATTGTTGGGTGTAGTAGTGATGACAGCGCTGATAGTAATAGTAACACTAATTGTGATCTCACCACTGCAAACACCAAATTTGGGCAAATTACTGGTGATATGAATTATACACAGGTTGTTAATTTAGTTGGTACAGCGGGAGATAATTTTAGAACAGATAATTTAGGTTCTGGCAACGAATTAAAATTTTACAGATGGGATTTTTGCGATGGTGATGAGTGGTTTGAGTGCTGGCTCATAAATGATGAACGATTAAATCTGAAGGTTAAATACTTCTCAGATGATTCTTGTTCTAACAATGTAAACCAAACAAGTTATTCTTCAATATCTATTGGTGATTCTTATACCCAGATTAGTACATTATTAGACAATCAAGGAGATAATTTTAGGGTTGATTATAATGTAGATTCAAGTTTTATTGCCAAGTATTATCGTTGGTACAATTGTTCATTAAATTCAGAATACATAGAGGTTTGGTTTACAACAGATGACTCTGCATTTTTAATAACTAAATCATTTTGAATTAGAAAATGAATTTCTTAAACACTATCCTATACAAAACCCTTGCAGAATTGTGAGGGTTTTCTGTATCAAGGTTATAACATATCACTTTGTTCATTTCTCTATATTTGTATAAAACAAAGAATCGTATGCAGGAATTATTTCAGATATGCGTAGATATATTAAGATGGATAGCGGGCGTAACAGGCATAACCTATGAAGCGGCTAATATTTGGATATTTGTTATAGCACATCCCCTTCTAACACTTGGGCTTTTAGTAAGAAATAGTATTCTAAAAAAGAGATTACAAACAAGAAATGTAAAGACTGCTTAATTTATTCAAAAACATACAGTATGAAAAAACTACTTCTACTCTTATTTTTAGGATTTACATTAGTTGGTTTTAGCCAAACTACACTAGTTCCAGACCCTAATTTTGAACAAGGCTTAATAGATTTAGGGTATGATTCTGCCTCGCTATTACCTTTACTATTTGTCTAACAGGAGTTTATGTACCATATTTGTATCAATTAGTTTAAACTTATTTTTTATTTTTATACAAATTATTATTTAAACAATAAACATTATGAAAAAGCTAATCTATTTATTTTTGACTGTTCTTATCGTTGCTTGTTCAAGTGATGATGGTAATTCAAACGAAACTCCTCAAGTTCCTCAAAATTTTTATGAAGCTCATAATGGTGCTTGGATTACTACCTTTAGTAGTGGATCTCAAACATTAATGGATATTAATGACAATGGTATTGCAGCTTATTTTAGAACTACAAATTCCGGATGCTGGTCTATCCCGGCTTCTTTGGGAGGAGAATCAACTGTGTCTTCAAACACACCAGAAAATTTGTTAACTCAACTAACCAATGTCCCTGCCGAGAATGTTTTTAGTGGCGAGGATTTACAAATACTTCTAGATAATGGCTATGATACAATTTCTGTCTCCGCATCTTATTCAAACAATGGCCCTACATTAATTAGTTTTGCTCAAATATTTTATGCAGGATATTTTGAAATTGAATTACTTACAATTTCCGGTAATTTTAGTTTGCAAAATGATGCTTTCACATACAGCCTATGTTTTTACAACCCAGAAGAAGATGATAAGATGATGAATAGAAAATATGAAATAGAGAATAAAGCAAGAGCAATTTTAAAAAAATAGAAATGTTATGAAAAAACTCATCATTCACACCCACCATAAGTGAAGCTGTTAAGGAAGCTTTTGCTGATGCGTATGATAAAGTTATACACATTTAAAGGGGGAAAAGTTTAAAACAAGAAAGTTTTTAAACTTTGAATTTCACAAAAACTATACAAAACTAAACACTTTACCGTAAAATATTTTAGATTCACAATAATTAAAATTAATGCCAAATTAAATTTTATGTTTTTAAAACAAACAGTTGCTTTACTAATTATTCTTTTTTTTACTGCAGATGGTTATTCTCAAAAAAAGAGAAAAAGAGTTTCAGACCGCAAACAAAACATAGTTGAAACCGTAGTCGAAAATACCAATAACACTCCAGAATCACAAACTCTAAAAAGAAAAGTTGCAATTGCTCGATTTTCTAATGAAACTAGTTATGCTAAGGGGCTCTTTTATGATAAAAATAATGACCCCATGGGAAAACAAGCAGTTGATATATTATCAACAAAGCTTGCTGCATCAGGAAAATTCATTTTACTTGAAAGAGAAGACTTTAATCTTATTGAAGAAGAATTAAGAATAGCTGACAATGAAAATTTTCAAAAAACTGGTGCCGATTTTCTTATTATTGGATCAATCACAGAGTTTGGAAGAGTAAATGTTGGTGAATCAAAGGTGTTTTCAAGAAGTAAAACACAAATTGTACAAGCTGGTATAAGTGTTAGATTAGTAGACGTTTCAACTGGTCAAATAATATACTCTGAAGAAGCAAAAGGGCAAGCAGAAACCAAAAATAAAACTACGCTTGGTTTAGGAAAACGTACTGATTATGATTCAACACTCAGTGACAGAGCAATTTCTGCTGCAATTTCTCAACTAGTGGAAAATATAATAAATAACTGTATGAATAAACCATGGAAATCATACTTTTTATCCTATGATGATGATGGTATAATTATTTCTGGCGGTGCTAGTCAGGGCTTGAAATTAGGAGATTCTTTTGATGTTTTTTCAAAAGGTAAGAAAGTTAAAAATCCTCAAACAGGTATGTATATCGAACTTCCAGGTAAAAAAGCTGGAATTATCCAAGTTGATTACCTTGGTGGTGATAATCCGCAAAATGAGTTTTCGATAGTTTCTTTCGTAAATGGTGATATTCCTAAAAATAATTTGACCAAATACTATATTAAAGAAATTCTAAGATGAAAAAAATAACTTTATTATTTACACTATTGTTTCTATTTGCAAGTTGTGATATCACACAATCAACTGCATCAGGAATTGAGAATCAAGCATTCTTATCCTTTTTTGGTACTAAGTCTATGTACCCAAACGGAGTAGAGGTGGTACTAGATGACAAAACAAGATTTAATGCACAAGTTCATAAGAATCGATCAAACATTAAACATGTCAGAATTTATGGAATATCCACGGGGAAACACAAAATTACCGTATCTAGTAATGGGAAAATATTGTATGAAAAAGTAATTTTTCTTACTTCCCAACAAACAAAAAAAATCATCTTACTATGAAAAATTACATTTATATGTTAGTTATTGCCGTTGCGCTCAGTTCATGCGGATCATCAAAAAAACTTTATTCATGGAATAAATATGAAAAAGCAAGCTATAATTACTTGAAAAAAGCTGATGAAAAATCAACAAACAAGATAATAAAAGAATACAAAAAAATAATTAATGAGCAAAAAGGTATTCGTAAATCTATTCCTCCCGGAATGTGTGCAGATTACGGATTTTTGTTAATTCAAAAAGGAAACAAGGCAGAAGGAATTGCTAACTTAAAAAAAGAAATAGCTTTATACCCTGAATCCAAAGTATTTATTGATAGAATATTAAAACTTATTGAGGAATGAAACATATTAAACTAATATCAACAGCTTTTCTGGTATTAATGGCTAGTTGCGGTCCTACTTCGAAATTAACAAAAACTCAAGCTTATGGCGGAATTTACAATGAAAAACCCTTAACGGTTTTAATTATGCCCCCTATCAACAGGAGTACAAATGTTGAGGCTAAAGAGTTTTTTCACACTACGTTAAACGTACCTATAATTAATGCAGGATATTATGTAGTTCCTCCATTTTTATCAATGGAAATTTTAAAAAGGGAAAGTGCCTATGATTCTGAACTATTTATAGATAAGCCTTCACTTACCATATTTAAAGAAATATTTGGTGCAGATATGACTTTATTTACTATAATTAACAAATGGGATAAGTCAAGTATTGGGTCAAAAGTAACTGTTGATATAGAGTACATAGTAAAATCTACCACCTCAAATGAGACTATTTACTCAAGAAAAGGAACTGTAATTTACAACACTTCAGTTTCTGGTAGCGGCAATATATTCTTAGATATTGCGGGATCATTAATAAATACAGCTGCGGCAAAATACGTAGATGTTGCTAGAGCATGTAATGAGTATACTTTCTCAGATTTTCCAGCAGGCTTGTATAGCCCTAAGTATAACCTTGACGGTGCAGAAATGTCCGGACTAAAGTCTTTTAAAGTAAGACTTCCTAAGTAATTTAAACCACAGCAAAACTTACATTTAGTTGTTCTTGAAATGGACAACTAAAGATATTAACACCTCCCTGTAGCATAAAACCCTTGCAGAAATGTGAGGGTTTTCTGTATCAAGGTTATAACATATCACTTTGTTCATTTCTCTATATTTGGATAAAACAAAGAATCGTATGCAGGAATTATTTCAGATATGCGTAGATATATTAAGATGGATAGCGGGCGTAACAGGCATAACCTATGAAGCGGCTAATATTTGGATATTTGTTATAGCACATCCCCTTCTAACACTTGGGCTATTGATAAGAAATAGTATTCTAAAAAAGAGATTACAAGAAAAGTAACCCCCAAGTGTACCCCTTTCCTAGAACAAATGTATAGGGCAAAATTGCTTGTTAAAGAAGAAAAAACATAAATGTTTTTAAAAAGTCTGTCAATTTTTTTATTTTTAATTAACTAATCTTATTTATTATGAAAACAAAAATATCCTTATCAATTCTCGGTTTATATAATACCCTTATGGGGCTTATTATGATGTTCTTTGCCTCAGCAATCGGCAATGAGATTGTACTCTCAGAAAATACAGATGCATTAAAAATGGGCGAATTATTCCACTATGGTCTATCCCCAGCATTATTAATGATTGGCCTAATGCTATTTGTGTCAAGAAACTGTGAATTAAAAACAGCAAAACATCTTTTAATAGCTTACATCATTGGATCAATAGCGCTTATGTATGTGTTTTTTGGAATCTTAGCCAATGAACCCATTATGAATTTTAGCATTGAAAGTGCTGCCCCTGATATTGTAATGTTTGGGTTGGCTATCTTTGGTTTTTTAAAAGCAAAATAACACACTGTGAAAACTCAATAGTAGTTACCCCTTACTATTAACTTAGTAAGGGGTTTTTCTATATTTATTCAAAACAAACATTTTACATTATGAAAAAA
>ENA-OUOG01003538-OUOG01003538.1-marine-metagenome-genome-assembly--contig:-NODE-3538-length-14468-cov-3.761031_pt1 | contig 14468 bp, 16 predicted proteins | sample MGYA00248635_ERZ508505 | MGnify/ENA primary metagenome ERZ508505 (study PRJEB26176, sample SAMN06267871) | marine metagenome | isolation source: Saanich Inlet, British Columbia, Canada | place: Pacific...
CATCGTTGATGCGCTCGCCTAACCAGTCGGCGTGAGTCTCGAAGAACTCCTCACCCAAATCAAGCAACTCTTCCTCCGTCCACTCCTTGCTGTTGCGCATCTCTTCCGTCATGTTGACGTATACGTCTTCGGTGTTCCACACGAGGGAACTATTCTTAATCTGTGTCATTTGTGATAAACATTTAAGGTAACTTCGTAACAATTGCTGAGCAAGCCTGATACTTCACACTTGCAGATGATTTCGCTGTCTGTGCTGACACCCCAATGCCAATGCTTGGCGTCTTCGATGATGGGGTCAATCTCTTCCATGAAGGATTCAAGGTGGAACTCGTCACTTGGTTCCACAGGTGGGTCTCCGTTCACCAGGCAGGGGATGTAGTGAACGCCGATGTTGAATTGATATTGTGTCATGTCCAATGATTTTTCTAATAAATTAGAATTTTGTGTCTTCGATGAAATTCTCACGATCTAGTGAGTCTTGGTAGTTCTTGTCGGTCTCCACGATGTCAATCTCATCGCAGTAAGCCTCGATGTACAACCCGTACTTCTTGTTAATGGTATCGACCAGCTTTGAAAGGTCGTCAACGATGTCGTCGTGGACATAGTCGACAGGTTCTTCGTAATTCTTGAACTCCACATTCACTACGAATGTGATGCCTCCGTTCTTCAGTGCGCTCATCTTAATTTATTACTTGAGAGATTCAACATTGTCCCAATCGCGCTTGATAACAATCGGAACGTGGTAGTGCGTGCCTGTCTCAGGATCTAGCCATGTCTCAACTTCACCTGCGTAGGTCTCTTCAACATAGATTAGCCGAGACACGAAGGGAGGCTCGTGCCATTCGTCGTCGGGGATGTCGACCCAATCGGTGTAGTACATGAACTCGTCTTCGTGGGCTTCTTCGAGGTCAGCATAACCTGCATCCTTGGCGCACTTGAGAGCATTATGCTCGTGCTTGATGTAAGATTCTCCGTCTTGGATGCACCATCCTTCGAACATAGGTTCTTCAGTGACTGAGCAGTAGCGGGGGGCTTTGAATTCTTGATTCTTCATTTCTGTGAGATTTTGTTTGGGTCAAAGGATGGTTGAGAGAGATTGAAACTCAAGGTTAATAAGCATAGATTCCTGTCCTTCCGGAACATTCGTGGGTACGAAATCGTAGTCCTCGAACTCTTCAGGGTCTTGCCAAGACCGCTCGAATTCAGCGGCTTCAGCAAGCGCAAGGTCGTAGTGCTGAAATGTCATCAGTTCTTGATTTTTGATTGGATGAAACGGAAGGCGTCGATGATGTCGAACACGTCTTGAACTTGTTCGTCGCACCACAGGTCTCGATCTACGACATAGACACTCGTGATGTGTTGACCGTCTTGGTAGACAGACACGCCAATGCCGTTCTTGTCGTCGTCGTGGTGAAGTGCTTGGATGCTTGAAGGTGTGCAGGTGTTGACCATTGCACTGAGGGTTGATAGCTGAGTGGAATACATGGTTACTTGGTTGTTTTCTTGGTGAGAAGATAAGGAGGGAGAACGAAGAGAGCGACACAGAGCAGACCTGTGACTGCGTCGTTGTATTGGAGGATGAAGTCAATCATTTTCTAATAAATTAGAATTCTAAAATCTCGGCGAAGTAGTAAGCCTTGAAGGCGTATGTCTCGCTGCCTAAGTCACCAATCATAGTGAGTTTGTTATGTTCGGATAGAATCTTGAGGCGTTCCGAGGCAAGGGAGAAGGTCTTGAACACTGCAAGCGAAGAGTCAGAGATGTTACGTGTTTCGTCGTAGGTAAGCAAAGCGTGTGTGACTTCGGTGTCGATGCTCTTGATGGTGCAATTGTTACCACCTATCTTGGCCCACTTTTCGGCGGCCTTGAATGACTTGAACGTCTTGTGCGCAATGACACGATAGGGCTTGAATTTTACTGCGATATATTTCATTTTCTAACTTATTAGAATTCTTGGAAAAAACCTGTGTCGATAGCAATCTGCTCGTCTTGGCGGTTGGTGCGCTTGGCACGCAAGCCCACGATGTAAGCACCAGATCTTGGCGCACCCTCCTGCCTGTCGAGGAAGCGAAGGTCAGTCGTGTCACCATCGAACACGGGCAGACCTTGGAACGTCGAAGGCAATGTCACGGATCTGGGGTGCTTGATGCGATTCTTGGCGCTGTCCCATTCATACATTGGAACTGCGACAGGGATATTGAGACTCTTGACCTCGTCCCAATCCGCGCCATCATGCCACGAATAGGTGAGATGGTAGTTGTCGTGACGATCGAGTAACTCGATGCGCTTGGTGACTTTCGTGTAGTCGTAGAACTGCACATCGGGAAACTTGGTCAAGATGTCACCGAACATCGTGGGAGACAGGTCACTCGTCCCGTTGACACGGACTGCGAAGTGAGAATTACTTTTGGCCGCTCGCCGTTTTGCTTGGTCGACTTCTTGGTGTATGCGGGCAATGAAGAGGTCACGCGCTCCGTACCATAGCCATGTGCGGATAACTCTCGCTCGAACTATCTTTTGGTCGAAGTTAGCACGACCGCTCATGTTCAGACACGATGCCTCGCAACCTTTGGTAGCTTGCGGACAGACATTGCCGTATCCCGAAAACTTGGCGGGCGCTATGTACATGACATAGGTTTGATAATTGAGCTTTTCACCCTTGACAATTTTGGATGACGAATTGGTACTGCCGAGGTACGATGGCGCAGAATAACCATGTGAGGATAAGACAGTTTCGAGATGTCGCCATGCGGCGTTGACGTTTGACGTGTCGAACGATGTGGAGCGAAGGACTGAAACCATGCGCTTTGCTTCGGTTGAGAAAAGCGATTCGAGGTAAGGACTTGGAACTGACATTTTCTAATTTATTAGAATTTTGGTTGATGGAATTTTTTTCGGGCGGATTAGCCAGGATTTTTCTAATGCGTTATATGAAAAACGTGTTTACGTCCGCGAGTTGCGCATCATGACGCATGGTGGGCAGGCGCGGCAAGGAAGTCAAAAGACTTGGTATATATCAAGACTTAATGAAGGGGCCAAATCCAGCTGGATCTGGACTCGGCCCCTTTTTTTGTTGAAATTATTTCGAGTTTCTCAAATAAGAAACAAGAAAATTGACGGCTACTATAATTGCAGGAATTGAAAATATGATAGCGTTTTTCATTTTTCTAATTTATTGGAATTTTTCAAGGGGGGAAATTAAGAGCCTAATTTGGCCCTTAATTGTTTTTTAATGATTTGGGCAATTTTTTCTGCATCGATTCCATCGGTAGCTTTTACTTCAATTTCACCCGCTGCATTCACTTTTACTTCTAAAATGTTTTCAATTTTTTCCTTCGCTTTCGCTTCCTTTCCCGTGAGGAAGTTGTAAAAGTCGTTCAAATTTTTCTTTCGGTCGCCCGATTCGCAGGCGTTGATATAGTCGCCACAGACCACAACCACATCGACGCGGATGGATTCACTTTCGGAGAATTTTTCAATCAAGGCTTTGCCTATTTTCGAATATAGGTATGCGGTTGATTTTTTACCAAACTCAAATTCACTTTCGTCGGCAAATTTGAGTTTATTTTGCCTGCAATATACATTCAATTGATAGGCCAAAAGCGAAGCTTCGCAGTACGTTTGATAGGTTGCCGTTTCGCGGGTTGAAATTCGGTTAAGAACTTTTGCAATTGCGCTTGAATTTGGGCGATTAACGCGAAGGGTTGGATTGAAATTTTTCATTTTTCTAATTTGTTAGAATGTTGGTAAAAGTTTTTTTTTAGTCTTCAAAGATTGGAGAAATCATAGCTGACAAAAGCATGACACCGAAAGACGTCATCCATGCATATCCGAAAGATTCCATATTTTCAGCTGTCAAATTTGGCTTAAGCAAGTAACCAAGGCTGAGGATGCAGAAGAGACCTGCAATGAAAAAGATGAATTCGAGGATCTGGTTTGGGGTGAAATTTTTCATGTTTTCTAATTTGTTAGAATTTTCGGTCGGTGTTCAAAAACTGTTTTTTCCTTGTTTCTTTGTTGGCACAAATATACGGCAACCTTTCCTTTGTATCCAAATGTTGAATTAACACCCCAAACCCTTACAATACGTATAATCCTCGACGAATGGCCGATTTTGCCCGATGAACTGCCGTTTTCCTTCGACTAAATTGTTAATAACTCCGCCAAACTTTTTTTATTTTCCTTTTGTCAGTACAAAAATGGGCCTAAAACATTGATTTCCAGCGTTTTACGTTTGTGTTCATTTTGCATCCAATATAGAATAACAAGTATACCTAATTAACGCGCGGCGCGGGCGTGTGCAGGCGCGAATACAAAGAAAAAATTTGTCCACCAAACTTTTCTCGTATAAAAAAACTATAATTCGACGAAAGGCAAAATTTTGTAGATGAATCATAGAAAAATATCGATGAATTCCAGCTGGAAAACTTAATCGACAAAAAACGGTCATTCATCGACGCTCAGACCAAATTCGTCGAAAAAACCAGATCAGGTGTGCAGGTACTATACAAGCTGCAAAGTCGCTAAAAACGCCTTAAAATGCGCCATATGAGAAATCGGATTTTCCAAACTTTGAGAAAGATTTTTTTCAACAACTTTTCAACAAAAACTGTCTTTCCAATATTTTGAGCATTACCAAGAATTTAAGCATTCCAATATTTTGAGCATTGACAAGAATTTAAGCATTCCGATATTTTGAGTATTGCCTATATTTTTGGCAATTTGTATTGTATTCATTTTTTTGTGTTTTTTCAGAATACAATTGAAGTAGTAAATTGTATTGAATTTATCTTATTACTATTTGCAATGAATTAGTAACAAGATAGGCCGTGAAAAAAAATTTGCAAAGGTACGATATTTTTTTGGTACTTGTCAAGCTTTTTAACATTTTTTTTTATGTGAATTCACATATTTTTATGTGACAAGTTCACTCATTATTGTGTGACTATACAACAAAATAATGATGATTCCAAATTATTCACATACTTTTTACTCAGAAAATACTCAGAGCTGGGGGGGGTTCACATAAATAGTCACACATTCCGGTGATCGTCGGCGGTCGAGCTTTACTTATTCGCGGAAGACCACCATGAGGGGGGGTTAAAGTCACCCTGTAGCTCACCTCAAAGTCACCCTCGGCGATTTTAAGTCACCCTGCCTGGGTGAGTTTCTCACCTTTAGGGTGACATAGGGTGAGATATTTTTTAGAAAGTCACCCACACTAAAGTCAAGCGTGGCGCGGCCTACAGAGCATTTGGGTGAGAAGGTGAGTTTCTTTTCAAAATTTTATCTAAGGGCCAAAAGGCCGAAAAAGAGTGTATGGAAAAAGTTTTTAGCCATGTCACCCACTTTCTCACCCTGTGTTGTTCTCCCGTCTGATCCACAGTAATTTGCAGACCAATGGACATCAGGCGAAGAGCAAGGCCAAAACCGTGGATGGCTAAGAAGAAAGGCAGGAATTACAGGAGTCGAGGGAGCGAGTCCGGCAGCTTTGGCGGGACCGACAGCAAGTTCTACAAGAGCGATCAGTGGAAGGCGACTTCAAAGGCAGTGCTTGAAAGAGACGGCATCTGTCAGTGGTGTTTGTACATGGCGAGCATCACACCAGCTACGCAAGCGGATCACATTGTGCCTGTGAATCGCTGTGAGCAAGAGGGGATCAATCCATACGACCAAACAAACATTGTAGGAAGTTGCAGGTCATGCAACTCGCGCCGAGCTTCGTATGAAGCAAAGGGCAATCACTTCAACACCTTTGAGGATTGGGTGAAGTTTCTCAGAAGAAAACTCTTGGAAAAAAGACATGGAATCTAAAACCTGGTATGTAAACGGCAAGAAGCCGAAAAGGAAAAACAGCAGCCCTGAACATGAGATTCAGGTAGCGCTTGTGGCCCTACTTGAGTCTATCGATCCAAGACCACTTTATTCAGCAACAGTTGGCGGTGTGAGGCTTGCCATGCACACAGCAAAAAAGATGAAGGAAGCAGGTTACAGCAGAGGCATTCCAGATCTGCTGATATTCGACCAAAGAGGTATGTACAATGGTTTGGCGATCGAGGTCAAAACGGAGAAAGGCAGACCTTCTGACCACCAAAAGGAGTGGATCAAGAACCTAAATAACAGAGGATGGAGAGCAGAGGTGTGCAGAGGATTCGACGAGGCAGCGGACGTGATTTTTGAATATTTTGATTTGTACGAAGAACCATGAGACTTAAGTTAGCTCACACAGTATTATATAACAGAGTCAAGTCCGCTTTAAGCTCACACTCAGACTCAGGCTTCACAAACAACGTGGTCGTTGGGGACAGGATACAAGAGGTCATTCAAAGCAGCGTATCTATCCGGCAGACTGCGTATGACTACCAAGACTTCCAGGGTGGAACCACACAGCAAAGGTTTACGTTTAACATACACGCTTACGGAAGCAACTACACCAAGGTCGCTGAAGCTGCCGACATAATCTACAATGACCTCCACAACCTTGAGCTGGGTGTCTTTAGATATGAAGTGCTAGAAATGGAGTTGTTTGAGAATCCGCAAGACGGATATGAAAGTGTTGTAACAGTTTTGCTAATAACAGAATAATAAAAAAATGGGCGCAATAAAATCGAATTCCTTATCAGTCCTGTTGCTTGGCGACGGCGTTAGGACCAATCCTTATCCTGTGTACACAAATGTCAGCTCAGGTAATGAATACTACATTCTTTCTTCAAACAACATTGATTGTGATGGTGTATTTTATGGATATAGCGAAAACGTCATAGGTATTGACACAGTAACGCCTGAAGGCAATGTTTTTGTGAATCCATTTATAGAGACGACTTCAGGTACTGAGGCAGAAAACTTCAACCATCTCCTTTATTCGACATCTTCATCAATAGAGTTTTCCACCTCAATAAACAGGATCAGGCACAAGACTATTGACGGATCCTCTGAGGATGTGATATCTCTATCGCAAGGCAGCTGGTCAATATCTTCCGAATCACTTCTGACAAATGATTCAGGTCAATTAGAAGAGATACTTGACAAGCTTAATTCCAAGAGCTACGCAATTGTAGCATTCAAGTACGGGGATAATATGTGGTTTGTCGGTCAAGCCATGGTAGAGAGTGCTTCATTGGGATCTGGCGTTGACGACATTGGAACTTTCTCTGTTACTTTCAAGGGGTATGGCCCTCTTTACAATGCTTCTCAAGAATTCTTTTATGCGGGAGGAACCCAAACCTACGACATACAGGTACAGGGCCTTCCGTATCCCTGGTACAGAGTTGTTGGCCCAACAGGAGTGTCTCCATATACAGAAGGTATCCCCAAATTCGAGAACTTGTCGGGGATGTCAGACTCAAATACTGAAGTCAGACTTGGTCAGTTTGTTGATATAAACTATAAGAATAAAGATACTCCCGACGACGCAGACTGGTACGCTATCGACGCTCCTTTAGAGTACGAGTCTAGTGGCGACGTGACAAAAGGGGTTACTATGACTGAGTATTCCAATCTACTCAACAATACAGGCACATCTTATAGTGTAGATCCTTCAAATGCTCTTTATACTATAGTTAACGGAACAGGGAATAAAGTCCATCATTATGGTGGTTACTCTGTAACTACAGGGCCAAACACCCTTACCACCAACATATACAGAAAAGGAAGCAACTACCAATCGGAAAGTAGTGAAAACACTTTTTTCTACCCTGAGCAACCTCACTTAAACGTCAACGCATGGGGCAGTGGATATGATTTGAGGTGGGTATTAAATAGTGTTTCTATTCACTATTATGAGTCCGCCGTATTAGGTGGGTATGTAACCTACGAGAGTACTATATTAGGCGACCTGTCTTTAGATGATAAATTCAGAATTTTAGGTGTTGCACCTGCCTTGCCTGGACAATCCGCCCCAAGACTTATTAGTCAATGGACGACCGAACATGGTTATGCGGAATCTGTTGAAACACCTTCTGAGATGGCCTTTGCTTATTTAGGCAGCAATACCGCCGAAAACGACGAATTAGAAAGCAACTCTATTGCAAAAAGTATAATTAGCCTTACTGCAAATTTTACTCCTATTCTTTTTGACGATAACAATGATGAGGTAGAAAGGTATGACGGTCAAAATGGGAACTCAGATGGCAAGTATGAAATAATCTACAGAAACCACGCTAAGCATAGAGGGGATGACTTTTACTCATGGGTTTCTATCACAGCAACTCTTAATTCCTTACAGCCTTTTGGGAACTTAGGTACTTACTATCCTCGCTACAGAATGACAAACGGCACTGGATCACCTATCTACGCAAATTACTCAGGTTTCTTTAGCCAAGGTCTCCCTGCCAGTAACTGGGATGGAATATTGAAGATCAGGAATTTTATTGTAGATGGTGCTGATGGGAATGGTATTTTGCAGGATTATGGAACGACTAAATTCCAAACCGACTCATCAGGCCATATACTTGCGATTAAAAGGTTCCAAAAAATCAAAGAGGTAAGGCTTTATGTTGATGAAACTCAGGGCTACAGTACATACACAGACGCAACCCAAACTGCGCCGGGAAGAACGAACTATGTCCTTCTTCACCAAGGTCAGACTGGCTATGGAGGGTCGGTGTCTTTTGGAAGAACAGACTATTACTTGAACAGAGCAGTGGATGACGATACGGCTACAAGGGAAGTGACTATCAACTTTAATGATTTTTTTCTTCTTGATAATTCTTCTCAACCAGTAAATGTTAACGATGCAACCTATGTCTCTATCATTTACAGGTTTGTATACACAGTACAGACTACTGACGATGAGAATACAGCCCAAGCAAACCGACCACAAATTGCTGAGGCCACAACTTTTGAGTTCCCGAACACTGGTTTCGATGTGCCTCTTGTTGTTCCTATAAACCTTCCATAATAATGGCTAAAAACAAGCACACATTGCTTCAGCAAATGAAGAAGCAGGTTTCAGAGGCCAAAAAGGACGTGGAAAAGGTTGTCAAATCTGAAGTCAAGACTATTGACCTTAAACCTATAGTTAGCTTAGACGATGACGGAGAGCAGATGTTTGACATGGTGCTGTCTTACCTGAACGACACAGGTTTGCTTGAGTCGGTTGATGTAGTTACTATCACTATGCTTGCCAAAAACCTGTCTATGTTCATCATGCTTTCTCGTGAGATCCAAACACTCGACGACATCGTACAGTATTACGAGAACGGATCGAGCAATGTGAGCGGAAAGATGACAGCTTTAAGCAAAGTTCAGGGGGAGGTCCAGAAGCTCAGCGCTAAGCTGGGCCTCTCCCCTATGGACAGGGCGCGTATGATGGGGGCTGCGGTCAACGCAGCCAACGCCAACACGAAGTCTGCTGAGGGAGATGAGATTGACCAAATCATGAATTGATGGCAGTAGATATTTCTTGCTTAGACAGAATGTTCGATTACATCGAGGGTATACTCGATGGTTCTGTTGTTTGCGGGAAATACGTGAAATTGGCGTATCAGAGGTTCGAAAACGACCTTTCGAGGATCGGAGACGATGACTTTCCTTGGGTTTTTGACCTTGAGATGGCTGCGAAGTACGTCTCTTTTATAGAAAAGGTATGTGTTCATACCAGAGGCAAGTGGGCGGGTCAGCCTTTTATTCTCTCATCTTGGCAGGTTGCTTTTGTCGCTCAATTGTTTGGTTGGGTGCATAAGGACGACAGGAAGATGCGCAGATTTACTGCTGCACACTTCTTTGTAGCGAGAAAATCGGGAAAATCGCAGTTGGCAGCGGCAATAATCATTGCTATGGCTGTTTTGGACGAAGATGGCGCACCGCAATTTGTGACAGCAGCTACCAAGCGAGATCAAGCGAAAGAGGTGTTCGATGAGGTCAGGAGGTGCATCAAGAAGTCCAGGGCTTTGGAAAAGCGCTTTGTGGTCAACAGGAATGAAGTTTTGTCGCCAAAAGACGGTGTTATAAGGCCGATTTCTTCTGACGCAAACACCTTGGACGGCCTTTCGCTCAATATCGGGTGTGTAGACGAGATGCACGCGATGAGGAATGGCGACTTGTATAGGGTTCTCGCATCTTCGATGGGATCTAGAAAAAGCCCCTTAATGTTGGCGATCTCAACCGCTGGCTTTGTCCTTGATGGCTTGGCTACGCAATTTGTTAGGGGTGGAAAAGCTGTTTTAGACGGAAAAAACACCAATGACAAGCTGCTTTTCCTCATCTACGAGATAGACGAAGAAGATAGTTGGGACGATCCGGAGGCATGGAAGAAGGCGAACCCAGGCTTGGGGCAGTCTATTGAAATGGAATACTTAAAGGCTCAGTTCGAAAACGCCAAGCTTTATGGAGGCCGGAACGTCACTGAGTTCATGGTCAAGCATTGCAACTTGTTTGTCGGTTCAGAAGACGTTTGGATCGAGGATGACGTGTGGATGGACGAAAATAATGTTACAGGAGGGTTGGAAGCACCTTCTGAAGGCAAGCAAGACGTCTACATCGGCCTTGACTTGGCAGCTACTGACGACATTACAGCATTGTGTATTGCAAAGGGAGACACGAACAACGGGGTTGAGATTGAACTTCATTATTTCCTCCCGCAAAGGGCCGTGGAAAGGAAGATATCGAAAGACGAAACTCACATCTACTCCCAGCTTTCTGATTATGAAAACGTACACCTAACGCCAGGCAACACAACAAACTATGACGTGATCAGGAGGATGCTGTCCGGCAACTACATTGAAGATGGCGTTGTCAAGTACGACTCAAACAACTTTTCTGAAAAATACAACATAAAAGGTTTGGCTTATGACCGATGGAATAGCCTGAACCTTATCAGGGATCTAGAGGGTGATGGTGTTACCTGCGATCCATTCGGTCAAGGCTTTGCGTCTATGTCTTTTCCTTCAAAAATATTTGAAAAATTAGCGCTTGAGTTTAAGCTGTATCACAAAGGAGACCCGCTCTTGCGATGGATGATGGGTAACGTCGTGCTGCAAAGAGACCCGTCCGGAAACATAAAGCCAGACAAGGCCAAGTCAGGCGAGAAGATTGATGGTGTAGTTGCCGCTGTGATGTCGATAGGTGAGATGTTGACCTTTGAGGAGGACCCTGAAGAGGACTTTGAATTTTTCCTTCATGTAGTGTCGTAATAGTTGTATAACACGCACTTATCCGATATTTTTATACAAAATGGAAAGTAAGTCAACAAAAAGCATATTTGACCTTTTCAATTCTATGATTGACTCTTCTAAAGAAGATCATTCAAAGATTGACAGGTTTTTCATACCTGGTGGTCAATACGTGCCTTCTTCTACCATAATTGGTGCTGAGATAAACACTTTCCACGGCTCTGATTCTCTGCAACTCACGGCTGTATATGCTTGTGTATCCAAGATAGCGGACACCATAGCATCTATGGATCTGGATATAGAGAGAGAGAATTCAGACGGAACTAAGTCTCAGGTTCCAAACTCAAACATGAAGTACCTCCTTTCGGTTCAGCCGAACGAACTGATGGGTGCTTATGAGTTTTGGCAGATGATCGTCAGTGACGCTTTGATATATGGAGCTGGCTACGCACTTATGCTGCCAAACAGCAGCGAGATATACTGGCTACCTGCGGTAGAGGTGACGTGGGCGCTTGATAAGAACACGGGCAAGCGTTTCTATCACTACCCAGGCGCTCCAGATCCTGTGCCTCAAGAGTATATGCTCGAAATAAAGGCATTCAGAAGCCTTTCTCCTACAAGAACGCAGCTTACGACCCTTAAGACAGCCAAGTCAATCATGGACTTTGGCTCCAAGTTTTTTGATAACGGAGGTATGTTGGGGGGTATTCTCTCCACAAAAGAACATCTGAGCGCAGACCAGCTTAAGCAGGCGGCAGACAGGTGGGAACAGGAGTACACGGGGAGAGAAAACGCTCACAAGATTGCTATTTTGGGTGGCGGATTCAACTACCAACCTCTTTCTGTGCCTTTGGAGCAGATCCAGTTTTTGGAAAGCAAGAGGTATACTACTGAGGAGATCGCGAGGATATTCCAAGTACCACCAGACTTGATTGGTATGTCGGGCGGATCTTCATACGATAACTACGAACAAAAAGTTCTCCAATTCAAGCAAGGATGCATCCTTCCTTGGGTGAAGCGCATTGAACTGGAGATGCAAAGAAAGTTTTTTAATGGCACAAATCTGCGGGCCAGATTCGATGTTGATTCTCTACTTAGGGGTGATAGTGTTTCTCGTGCTAAATACTATCATAGCCTTCTATCTGATGGAGTTTTATCAATCAATGAAGTTAGGCGAAGAGAAGGACTCGAATCAGTCGATGGAGGCGATAACCATCATGTTCAGCTCAATCAAATACCTCTTACGGCGATGGATGAGTATGCTAAGTCAATCGTTGAAAAAGGCACTCCAGTCACTGACAATCAAGCTGGGGCTTTGGCGGGAGAAGCTGGTCCGGAGGCAAAAGAATAAAAACAACTAAAGATGGCACATTTTATATTTGCTGCAAGAAATTGCAGAAAAAAGCATTCTACCAAGGCAGAGGGAGACGCAACAACAAAAGCGGAACTAAGCCCAGACTATAAGTCTGAAAGAACAGACACCACCCTTTCCGCTCCTGAAATGGCTGCTATGGCAGCGGACTTGAAGAAGAAGGCCCGCCTTGAGGTTGATCAAGCTGTATTGGCAGCTCACCTTGCTACGGCTTACACTGCTAACCCATTGGGAACCGACAGTACAACCTTCCAAGAGAGAGTAGGTAAGGCAGTCATTCAGATTGGTTACGGAACTGGAGCAAATCCAACTGCCGCAAAGGCAGCTATTGTTTGGTTTGATCTAGACTGACATGGCGAAAACTTTTGGTGGTTACCCTCAGTCTGCTACAAACCGAGCAAAGGCAGCTCTGAAGCACAAGAAAGAGAAAGGAACCTCCTGCGGGACCGCAGTTGGTTGGCAGCGAGCCAATCAATTGTCTTCGAGGGAAAAGTTGACAATGTCAACCATCAAAAGAACCTTCAGCTTTTTGTCAAGAGCAAAGACCTACGATCAGGGAAAGTTTACTGATGGAGACGGAAAAGACATCTGCGGATCAATCATGTATGCTGCCTGGGGCGGTGACAGCATGAAATCATGGGCAGAAAGAATCATAAAAAGAGAAGAAAAAAGCATGAGCGAAAAACTTGAAATCCGCTCCGTCGACAGCACTTTTGAAGTGCGGTCAAAAGAGGGCGACAAAGTTGTCATTGAGGGCTATGCGGCCAAGTTTAATGACGAGACAGTTATCGGCGGAGCTTTTGCCGAGAAGATTGACAGATCAGCGTTTGAGTCTGCAAACATGGACAACACCGTTGCTTTGTTCAACCACAATTGGGATCAGCCTTTGGCGAGGGCAGGAAAGGGTTTGTCACTTGAGGTTGACGAAGTCGGTCTAAAGTACAGGTTCGAGCTTGGCAATCAAAGCTACGCGAAGGACTTGGAGGAGAATATACGCACCGGAAACGTGTCAACATCATCATTTGGTTTCACAATTAAAGACGACGAATGGGAAAAACGATCGGACGGGATGAACCTGAGAACAATCAAATCCGTAGACGTACTCTATGATGTTTCACCAACGACCCAAGGTGCTTACCCAACGACGGAAGTCGGGCTACGATCTATGGAACTCGCACTTCGAGCAGAAGAGCCTGAAGAAGAGGAAGAGGAAGACATGGTGGAAGAGCAGGAAGGATCCGATGCTGAGGAGGAAAAAGCTCAGGACTCTTATGACGGAGCTGAGGACGAAGCTGATGGAGAGGATAAGCCTGATGAAGAAGAAGAAGAAGAGGAAAGAGGAGGAGAGGTTGTAGAAGAGTTGATCGACACAAGCATTCTCCCACATCCATTTGCAATAACAGAACAAAAAAACGAGCTGGAAGCTCAAAATTCAGAAAACAGAGATATGAAAAACACAGAGAAAAACGCTCCAGCTTACGTGCAGGGCTTGGGCGATTCAGAAGCAAGAGCTGCTTCTAAGTTCTCCTTTGGTAAAATGATCAAGGAGGCTGCGCAAGGCAAACTGACTGGTATCGAGGCGGAGATGAACCAAGAAGGTCGGAGTGAGTTCTCTAGCGGCAAAGTAAACGTCGCGGGAGGCATCTGCATTCCTTCTTTCGTTGTTAATCGTGCCGGAGAGCCTTTGGGTGTCACTGCTGGAGATAACACTTCTACTACTGAGTTCGGCGGTACTATTGGTATTGACGACAACGGCATCATTGAAGCGTTTGCTCCAAACGACATCGCTTCCCAGTTGGGTGTTCGCAACTTGACCAACTTGACTGGAGACGTTGTCTTCCAAGTTCAGGGAGACCAAATTGTTGCTGACAAGCCGGATGAAGCTGTAGCGCAATCTCCAAGCATTCCGAACTTTGCTGCTGTAAAGCTGGCTCCTGTTCGGTACTCTGCTCACACAAGAGTAACCGATCAAATGTTGGCTCAGT
>ENA-OUOG01003541-OUOG01003541.1-marine-metagenome-genome-assembly--contig:-NODE-3541-length-14457-cov-3.057371_pt1 | contig 14457 bp, 10 predicted proteins | sample MGYA00248635_ERZ508505 | MGnify/ENA primary metagenome ERZ508505 (study PRJEB26176, sample SAMN06267871) | marine metagenome | isolation source: Saanich Inlet, British Columbia, Canada | place: Pacific...
GGGCTACATCCTTAGAGACGCCCAAACTATCAAGGCATCTGGTGAAAATTTCTGGGTTCGGCTTGCCTTTTGAGACGTCCTCTGCGGTGTGAACCACTTCGAAATATTCAGAAAGATTAAGAGCCTTTAGGACAAAATTGGCATTTTCCTTGTTGCCCATCGTCCCTACAGCGAGTTGTACGCCTTGGGCCTGCAAATGGGCCAATACTTCGTGCAAGCCAGCGATGGGTTCGATGTGTGGAGCGTAAATTTCTCGATAGCGCGCTTCCTTCTCGTTGCCAATTTCTTCGCTGCGCTCAAAGCTCATTTCTGGGCCGAAGAATTTTTGGCAGACCTCAAAATTGGTGCCGTGTAAATCGCGAACGATCTCCGTTCGACTGCGCGGTGCTCCATACTTCTCGCAGATCTCGCCCCACGCCTTCAGGTGAAATTCGTAGTTGTCGATCAAGGTGCCGTCCATATCGAACAACGCATATTTCGGAAGAGCAATAGCCATCTTACGGGAGCACGATAATGGTAAATTCTTGCATGTCTAACTGGTTAGAAGGCAGCTTTGTAAAGGTTCGGAGTGAAAGTGCTCCCAAAGGAACCTCTTGCCCCAAACTCTTCGGGTCCCAGCATTCGGTGGCACCCCCTGTAAAGAGCTCATTGCCCCAGCGGTCGTAGATTGAATAATAGGTACGTTCGGGAAGAGAGCTCACCAAGCAATAGCTGTCGTTGATGCCGTCGTTGTTCGGTGAAAATGCCCGCGGAACATACATCAAAAGATTGTCTAGACAGTCGACTTCTAGAATTCGCTGTATGGTATCTAGATTGCCACAGCTGTCCACTGCAATCAATGTCAATTCATGGGCACCCGCAAAAGGAAATAGCGTATCGAGAACGGGATTCGTATAGACCTGCGTACCGAGTTGCATTTCAATGAATTGCACATAGCCTGTGGCGGTTAACGTGTAGTTGGGACAACCGAACCCTTCGTCGATGTAGGGGTCACGGCGTACACGGAACCGAAGTTCATTGGTCGTTTCACAGCCGTTAATATCCGTAGCGATGAATGGGTAGATGGCCGTAGAATCGAGCCAGAGCGAGGTGGAATTGGTATCCAAAGAAGGCCAGTAGACATCCGCTAAGACAGGATCTGATAGATCCAGAAACAACGAGTCGCAGTAGGCGGTATCTAAGGTAGTTGGAGTGAATAAACTCCCTTCAAGCATATAAATGCTGTCGGTAAAAAGACAGTCGCCTACATCTACAGAAATCCAAACCCAGCCCGGATCTGAGACCGTCGTCGTGGCAGTCGTATCGCCGGTAGACCAAAAATAGCTTAGCCCCGGTTGCGGATTGTCCACTTCAAGCACCACCGGTTGTGTAGAGCACACACTCAACGTATCGTCCAAGATCGGCTCGTAGGTGGCCCCGTAGTATTCAAACTCGTAGAAAATAGAATCGCTGTAGCCGCGTGAGTCTTCTACAACCACCTTCACGATCACCGTGCCGTTATAGCTTGGGTCTATGATGGCATGTAAAATAGTATCCGTTACGTTCGAATCTACCACAACTCCGGTGCCCTTGATCAGCTCAGTTTGAATAACCTCTATGGAGTCTACACAGCTTAAATAACGGAAGTACAGTGGAGTAGGGGTTGCACATAGCGCGCCCAGTGGAATGTCTTCAACGGGGAGTGCTGTGAAGGGGTCGAGGAGTTTAAAATCATCGTCAAACCCACTGATGTAACCGTACAAACCCGTACTTGTCCCTTGTCCAGCTAAAACGCCCACATGGAAGGGAGTGATGCAGTCCAAAGAGAAGTTATTCGTTAAGGTATTCGATGGAATGTAGACGCCCGACCAGCTTGGATCATAGGTGCTAGCTTGCACTGTAATGTTGGCAAAGTTAGATACTGCTGACCCATTATAATTCAGATTAGCAACCGCTGAACTAGGTATCGTTACCAGCGCAGAAGTACTCAAGCCCGAAGCTCTGTTGTATCGAATGCTGGTAGATCCTGTACAGTCCACGTGCGGGATTTGTGCCATCCCTTGCTCGGGGTCACTGTTGTTTGCGCCCGTAGTGACTTGGAACACATAGATCGGTTCGTTACTCTCGATAATAAAAGGCTTCCCAGGTGTAGCTGCGTTTCCAGGCATACTGAACGTCCCTGAAGCGCCTGCATTTGCATTCGTTAATACGTTCACGCCGTCCACAGTGATGGTGGTATTGTCGTAAGCAGCGATGTACATGAAATAATCTTGTGGGTAGAATCCTCGCCCTCTTAACACTACGTGTTTGGTGCCCAAGTGTTCTATTGGTGTCACCTGATCGATCCCCGCATCGGCATTGTTTGCCCCGGAAGCCTTCAAATGGTTCCCACCAGCCGTCACAGCGATCGGTTTAGTGGCCGTGACGTGTGTACCAAGAAGTACATCGTTGTCTTCCATCGTACTGACCCAACTTTGACCAGCGTCTAAGGTGAAAATCACGCTATCACGACCGTTATCAAACACATTTCCTGGACGCGCTTTGATGCGTACATCCGTACTGTCTTCGAGCGCCACGATACTTACATAATGCATCCCTTCATAGCTCATGGAAGGCCCTGTAACTGTAGACTCAATCTCCGTTTGCGAAGCGATGTAAAACTCTAATCCGATCCCGTTCGTTCCCTTGGCCGTAATAATTTCTTGATTGTACTGATGTCTTACGCGCTGGGTGACCGTAACCGGTTTTGTCGCCTCCACAAACAAGGCGTCCTTGTACCTTTTTTGATTGGTCCAATTCAATTCTCTAGCCCCATACGTACTCTGCATCGTCCCCACAATCCCGATTAGGGTAACCGTAGAAAGTGCACCTGAGGTCACCGTAATCGTATTTGAATAGCTCGTATCACTGTTGTAGATCCACACACTCGCTGTCGGTGCAGTAGTACTGATATTCAAATCAATCGAATGCTGCCCAGCCTCCCACTCGTAAAGCGGCGGCAAAGCAAAATACGTATCGCTCTGGCCGTAGGCGCTCAACCCCACGAAAACCGCCAACACTAGTAGGATCCTTTTCATAACCGCAAGGTAGTGTATTTCGGACACTTTCTTTCGTTGCGTATTCCAATCATTGGCACTACTTTAGCGCCCCCAACGGAGAGGTGCCTGAGTGGTTGAAAGGGCCCGCCTGGAAAGCTGGTATATGGGAAACTGTATCGAGGGTTCGAATCCCTCTCTCTCCGCTTAAGTCTTTGAAAACCAGCGCAAAGCGCTGGTTTTTTTGTGCCCAAAACCTAAATAAGCTTGCTTAATTGAAGGTTTTGGGCAAAAAAAAAAAACAGTGCGCCGAAGGCGAACGGTTTTCGAAGATTTAAAGCAAGGAACCTCCCCCCGGGATCACGCGAATCCCTTTAGGGTGAGCGTAATCCTGTCAAGCGACTTGGCAAAAAGGCAAGCTTGCTTCAGTGGGCAATATGGGTATAAAAAAAAACAGTGCGCCCAGCAGAGTATTCAATGTACGGTTGAGCCGATTAAATGCTGTAATCGGCTCATATTATGTGTATATTTGAGCCGATATAAGACAGTAATCGGCTCATGAGGTACAATTGGCAACAAAAAGATTGGAAGCAATTCACCTACGACAAACAGAGGATAGACCAGTACGTGGCAGCATTTTCTGAAAAGGTGGGTGTGTCAAAGGGTATTCTAAATGTTCTTTCCAAAGAGCAGCGCGGTCAATCGATGATCGATGCCTTGGTACTGGAAGCACTGAAAACCTCTGAGATCGAAGGCGAATACATTAGTAGAGAGGATGTACTTTCTTCCGTCAAAAGAAATATTGGCGTGGGAACAACGAAGGAACCAATCAAAGATATTCGAGCAAAGGGCATCTCAGCCATGCTCGTTCATGTGCACAATTCTTATCAACAGACACTCTCAGAAGAAACCATATTTGGATGGCACCATATGTTGTTTTCTGGAAGTACCACGATTACTGCAGGAGCATGGAGAAGACACAGTGAACCGATGCAGGTGGTTTCCGGAAGTATTAGCAAGGAGGTCGTTCACTTTGAGGCTCCAGCTTCGTCGGATGTACCGAATGAGATGAGTAGTTTTATGGAATGGTTCAACAGTACCGCTCCAGGTGCAAAAAATGAAATAAAATTTGCAGCAGTACGATCGGCTATAGCGCATCTTTATTTTGAATCCATTCATCCCTTTGAGGATGGAAATGGAAGAATTGGCAGAGCCATTGCCGAAAAAGCATTATTACAAAGCGTAGGGTATCCTTTACTAATAAGTTTGTCTTCTGCCATTGAGGATAAACGAAAAGGCTATTATGAAGCTTTAAAACAAGGCCAAAGCAGCAATGAGATTACAAATTGGATCATTTATTTTATCGAAGTTATTTTGAATGCCCTCGATAATTCGGCCAAGATTATTGAATTCACCATTAAAAAGGCTCATCTTTTTGATGCTCATGAAGGGCAAATCAATGAACGACAAGAAAAAGTCTTGAAAAAGATGCTAGAGTCTTCATTAAAAGAGTTTGAAGGTGGAATGTCTGCGAAGAAATACATGAAAATCACAAAGACCTCCAAGGCGACTGCGACAAGAGACATCCAAAAGCTGAGAGATTTAGGAATTTTTATTCCAATCGGAGAAGGTAGGAGTACCTCATATAAAGTGGCACTGAGTTAATTTTCTGTACGTAATCAAATCGTTCTTGGCACGGTAAAGTATCTGATGCCCTTTGATTCTGTTGGTAAATAGTCGATATTCGGACAAAATATTCAAAAAAATGGAAGCGAGAAACGATATATATATATACCCGCAGGTAAAGAATCGATTTCTGTAAAGATTGAAGAGGCGAAAGAGATTCGCGATGTCGTTAGTCAATTTGACTTCAAGAGAGGGTTAGAAGTAGGTTTAGCTTTTGGCATGAGTGCCAATTATATTCTGAGTTCAAATGACTCCATAACCCTGACAAGTATAGACCCATTTCAAGAACAGGACTACGCCAATAATGGTCTTGAAAATTTGAAGAAAAATGGTTTTCATAAACGCCACCAACATATTAATGAACTGAGTGAATTAGCGCTTCCAGAATTGCTTCGAAAGGAAGAGCGCTTTGACTTCATATTCATAGATGGTGATCACAAGTTTGAAGGTGCTTTAATAGATTTCTATTACGCTTCGAAATTAATTGAGAAGGGAGGCATCATCATTTTGGATGATCTTTGGATGAGAGGTCTCAGACTCGTGAAGAGTTACATCGAGGCGAATCGAGAGGATTTTGAAGTGGTCAATCTTACATCTAAAAATCTTTTTGGGTTCAGAAAAACTGGAAACGATAGGAGAGATGGAATGCACTTCAAAGAATTCTATTCGGCTAAAGGATTCCTAAAGTATCATGTGAACAGATTGGCATGGGAAAACAAGACACCGCTGGGGAGAGCAATAAATAAGTTAAAGTCGTTAAGATGATGTGTCCACTCTAATCCTGACACACGCCTTAGCGCCAAACTTTATACTAAGTAACGCATGGCAGAGTAAACCATGAATTCGTTTGGAGTTGAATATTGAATTCCTTCTCTTTGGCCTTTCATAAAACCTATGCGTCGTGACTGAATTCTTCAAATCCATCTTACTTCTTCTCGTACTTCTGAACCCGTTTTTGGTGGTGGTCTACCTCATTGACATCATCGAAAAGCTCGACGCCGGCGCATTCAGAAGGGTACTTGTACGTGCGGGATTCATATCGAGCGCCGTATTTATCGTCTTCGCCCTAGTCGGTGATGCTGTATTTTCTGGAGTGTTTCAGGTGCGTTTCGCGTCCTTCCAAATCTTCGGCGGCATCGTCTTCTTACTCATCGGTGTCCAATTCGTTTTTAAAGGCCCCAACGCTATGGAATTGCTGCGTGGTGAATCCAAACACATCGCTGGCGCTATCGCCATGCCGGTGTTGATTGGGCCAGGAACCATCTCTGCAAGTGTGGTCATCGGTCAGCGCACGAATGTAATGACTGCAGCTGCGGCCATTCTCGTCTCGGTGTTTATCTGTATCGTAACGATCGTTTTCTTAAAACGCATCCACGACTACATCAGAACCAAACGCGAAGAGCTCATCCAGCGCTATTTTGATATTGCCGGTCGCATCACCGCACTTTTGATCGGTTCGGTGGCCATCGAAATGATTATGGTAGGCCTCCACGCTTGGTTGAAGGAGGGGATCTAAACCTCCGTTTGCAGCACAACGTCGCCCGTTAAAATTTCAAGAGTACAGTTACGCGAAATTTCTGGGTGGGCGTTTTTGACGGAATTGGTTCTACATAAAAAAGGCACCCCAAACGGAGTGCCTTCTTTTCATAGTGTATGATCAAAATGTGCTACTCAAAGCTGTAATTCGATCCGTAACGCAGCATCTGCCCAAGGAAATCCATCGGGTAGTCCACCTTCACGTCGATGATGCTATCGCCTTCGATCACAGGAACCATCTCAGGGTTAACAAAACCGCTGTATGGCGCCAGATTCAACGGCTCTGAGCGGCGCAATACCTCTGCATGCAACTCTTGGTCGACCTCAACACCGTAAGTCTCTACCAGCTTGCGGCCTGCTTCGAAATCACCCTCGCTTTTGATGCGTTGGATCTCACGGAGCAACTCGCCGAAGTATCCGCGGAGTTTGTCGTAGTCGTTAATCACGAAATAGGTTTTTCCTTCGATCACCTTACGCTCGATCACGTTTTCTGCAGCTCCACGTTCATACGCCCATCCAGCAACCAACTGACGGTTGCGCATGTGGTCCTCTTCGATATCATCGCCCGGTAAGATGCGACGTAGCTGCAACATCATTCCATTCGAGATGTAGTTGTCATATTCCGCATATCCTGGCTCTTTATTTTCCATCAAGCCAATCTCTTGCATCTTGTCGTCTAATATGAAATACAACGCTACGAGATCCGCACGAGCCTCCTCTAAGGTCGAACTGTAGTTCTTCAAGGTTTGCTTTGGCGTGCCCACTCCAGGGTTGATCTTACCAGAGGCATGACCCACCACCTCGTGAAGGGCAGTGTGCATCTTAGAGCCTAGCTCTCCATACTTTTCAGCACGTTCGTTGTGCATGCTTGAGAATCCGAATTCCTTCGCCATACCCTTGCCAGCGCTCTGGTGGTAGGCGTCTTCGATATTCCCTAAAGAAACGCTCTTAGAGCCGTGCTCCACACGAATCCAGTTCGCGTTTGGAAGGTTTACACCGATCGGTGTAGCAGGGGAGGCATCTCCAGCTTCGCCCGCTACTGTTACGATCTTGTAGCTGACACCTACGACATTTTCTTTTTTGTGTTCTGCTTGGATCGGGCTTTGATCCTCGAACCATTGCACGTTATCGGCGACGACGGCCATGCGCTCGCTGGCATCGAAATCTTTGACTTGAACGACTGTTTCGTAAGATCCGCGGTAGCCCATAGGGTCATTGTATACTTCTACAAACCCGTTAATGTAATCTACGTCACCACCTGTAGTGCTTACCCATGCGATGTTGTAGTCGTCCCATTTTGACAAATCTCCCGTTTGGTAGTATTCGATCAGCAGACCCAAGGCCTTTGCCTGTCCTTCATTTTCAGCTACTGCTTGCGCTTGCTTTAAATGACCAATTATTTCTTTAATACTATTCGCGTAACGGCCTTGTGCACTGAACACTTCTTCATACAGGTTGCCATCGGTATCGCGAGAAAGTCGGCTGTTCAGACCGTGACTTACTGGGCGCTCAGGATCTGCATCTTCTTTTGCGGCGTAGAAGGCTTCAGCTTCTGCCTGCGTTACATCCGGTGCATAGAAATTTACAGCAGAGGCGAGAAGTAGATCCACACCATCGGCACGGTTCACCTTTTTCGCGTCAAATTCTGGGTCGAAAATCGCACGGTGTGCTTCTTCCGAAAGTGTTACTCCGAGATCGGCGAGGGTAGCGTCAAACCACTCCTGGTCAAAATTGGCAGCAAATTTCACATTGCTGTAGTGGTGGTGAATACCGTTTGCGAAGAACACACGCTTTGCGTAGACTTCAAAATCTGCATATTCCGGCGAAGCTTTGTCTACATCGCTTGAGATGATGGTTTCTAGCGCTTTTCTAATCTCTAGATTGTGTCTGTAATTACAATCCCACATGATGTCACGACCCGCAAGACCTGCTTGAGTGAGGTGGTAGGCATAGATGCGTTGCTGTGGTTTCAAATCGTCCCAAGAAGGGATCTGATAACGGAGGACTTTTACGTCTGCAAAGCGGTCCACTTGCCACTGAAAATCGTCCCCGCCGTGTGCAGGTGCTTCCATCTGTTCTGTTGTTGAGTTACAAGAGCTCAAAACCGCCGCAGCAGTAATCGCTCCAATAGATACTATATGCTTCATTGCTCTTTGTACTAATGAATGATTTAGAGCAGTGAATATAAAACAACTTCTACAGCTTTTCTTCTACGCCGTTGGGAAAGGTTTCGAGGAACAAGGCTTCCACTTTTTCGCGCGCCCAAGGGGTTTTACGCAAAAATTTCAGCGAAGATTTTACGGAGGGATCGAAGGAGAAGCAGCGGACAGGAATACGAATGGCGAGTTGGTGCCAGCCGTAGTAGGCTTCGAGCGATTCTACCATGTGTTGCAGCTTCACTCCGTGCAGTGGATTGTTCGGTTGTGCGCTCATCAGTCGTTCGTAGGTTCAAAGCGCCAAGCGATGAAGCGCGTTTGTTTGTTCCCGTGATCCATATCGGTCACTTTAATCTCCGTCGCACCCGCTTTCCGGATGAATCTTTTTAGCGTCTTGACCAATTCCACATCCGAAACCAGCGTTGTGAACCAGCCCACCTGAGATGCAAATTCCGCACTCTCTGCGATCATGGTCTTAATAAAGGCTTCTTCCCCGCCTTTGTACCACAGCTCGCTGGCATTGCCGCCGAAGTTCTGGGAAAGCTGTTCACGGTCGTGCAAATTGCGGTTTTTACGTACGTTCTGACGCTCAGCATCAGATTGTGTTTTATAAAACGGCGGGTTGCACACCACGGCGTCAAAGAAGTCTCCTTTCTCAATCACGTGTTTGAGGATATGACTTTTATACGGTTGTCTGCGCAGCGAAGTCGTCCGCATGCAAGGATTCAAACGTATCAGCCCCTTGGCATAGCTCAGCGACTCTTTATCGACCTCACTCGCGGTACATTGCCAGTTAAACGCTGCCGTGGCCAGCAACGGATAGATCAGCGAAGCACCCGTTCCGATGTCCAACATTTGAACGCGGCGCTCCTCAGGATAATCGATCAATTCCCGCACGTACAGCAAATAATCAAACCTTCCCGGAACAGCAGGGCAGAGGTTGCCCTCCTTTAATTGCCAATTCAGATCAAACTGCCATTTCAGCAGCGCCTTATTCAGCGCTTCTACCGCCTCTGGATTCGCAAACTGAATACTCTTACGCCCCCATTTGCCGGGCACGATAAACGATTCCAACCGCGGATTAGCACGTACGAGCTGGTTGAAATTGTAATTCTTATTGAAGGGATTATCTAAATGCAAAAGCGGCAGTTTTTAATGTTTGTAAAGTACATCTTCCATCGGTACTCGAACACGAGGACCCCAGAAGCCTTTTTCTGTGCCTTTTCCGACGCCAATCACCATGGTCACTTCAGCACCGCGATTCAAGCCCAGGAGTCGCTTAATACGAACCTCATCAAACCCTTCCATAGGACAGGTGTGAAATCCTTGTGAAGCAAGGCTCATCATCAAATTCTGAGAAGCAAGTGCAGCACTTTTGTGTATAGTCACTTTTTGCTGCGCACTCCCTTTTGCACGGTACATCGGACGAAACAAACCGATGCTAAAGGACATTACTCTACGCACAAGACCGAGCAAACCCAACCCGTCGTTCGAATAGGTAAACGGCATCAGCTTGGTATAATACTTCAGACGCAACGAGATAGATTTATGGTCTTTCCCTAATTTCTCAGCGTCCTTCATGATCAACCCACGGTGCCAATCCACGCGTTTTCTCCACAGATTTCTTCGCGCCACCACCACGACCAATTCCTGAGCCGTACGTGCCGCACCCTGCCCTAAACAAGCCACAGCGAGTTTTTCCTTCATCTCTGGCGTACTCACCCAATGAAACTCCCAAAGCTGCATGTTACTGCTGTTCGGTGCAAGCGTCGCATGCTTCAGCGCACGTTCCATAACCTCCGCCGGAACGGGTGTATCTGGATCAAATCGGCGGTTCGATGCTCTAAATTTTACTATCTCGTCAAAAGTCATATCTACTGTTCTTACGGCATCCATCGTGCCCAATTCGACAAATGGTGGTACCCCTCATGATGGCTCTTTAAGACGTCCTTGTAGACCGCCTTGCCATCTTTAATGACGTACCACACACTGGAATTTTGTTCTTCTATAAAGTAGCCTCCACCCGGCAACTTCTCGTGAAGCCCTTCGGTAAAGGTGAATATGGAGTTCTCGTCAAACACTTCCTGCTCCACGCGTTCAAACCTATGCTCTCCCAAATAATAACGCACAAGGCCGGAAACGGCCATAGGAAATTCCACCAAATCATCCGCTATGCGCCACTTGTTTGGGCGTTCTCCTTTGAAGCTTTGGCTGTTGTTGTTAAAGAAAGTGATGGTGCTGTCACTCTCGATATCCACATCGTGCTGGCTTTCGAAAGGCCCCGTGATTACTTCGATCACTTTCCCTGTGGACGGACGGAAGTGCAAGATCCACGAACCGCTGCGCCCTGAGATGAAAACATCGCCGCGCTTGAACTTAGGTCCATCCTGCAATACGGGTTGAACATCGTTGATATGCAATGGGTCGCCCGGTGTATTGCTCTTCACTAATAAATATCCGAGGTCGTTTTCGAGCATGATCTCCGCAACACTTTTGTGGTACAAAATGCTACCGTCTTCTGGGTTGAGCTGTGTAATGGAATTGTCCAAGAACGGCATTTCTCGACCGCCAAAGTTGAAGGTCCCACCGTAATAGAGGTAGTCTTTGCCGTCTTTCCAGTAGGTGTTCGCCCAGATGCTGCCATCGTGTCCGAGGTTAATGGCATGGTGATGGCCGATCTGTGCTTGTTTCCACAAACGCTCCCCATTTTTGTCGATCTTGATCAGACCACTTACCCCTTGCAAGGCATATATAACGCTAGAATCGGGCAGCATGACCGGGTGTACGATCCGGTTGTGCGGATTCGCTAAACGAGTAATTTCCCAAGTTTTAAGCTCCTCACCAGTCCTCAAGTTGATCAACGCTATAGTTCTTTTCCAATCCCCATGCGCATAGCTCGTGAGCACTTTGATGTCCTCCTCAAGCAGGTTTAGCGGCTCAAAATCTTCCTCGGTCTTGACGTAGATCAGCGGTAGCTCATCCAGTCCTTCGACGGCTTCAATCACCACTTCGGGAAGGGTAGAGAGGTAGTTTAGCGAACGACTTAGGTTGTAGGGTACCCATTCTTCCCCTTTCGCCGTTGCGCGTACGAGCCAGCTGAATAGCACCACGAAAGTCAGCCCGATGACCGTGCCTGCGATGTAGAGCGGTAGTTTCTGTAACCAATTCCTCATTATTCCATCACTCTTGCCCAGTTCGCCAAATGGTGATAGCCCTTGTGGTGGCTCGGCAAAACGCCTTTGTAGCGAACTTCACCGTCTTCTATCACCCAGAGAATACTGGAGTTTTGTTCCTCGATAAACAACCCGCCAGTTGGAAGGATATCTACAACGCCTTCGGTCATGGTGTAGATTTTTTCTTGCAACATGATGTCATTCTCGACGCGTTCGAATTGGCCACTGTTTAAATAGTAGCGGACCACTTCGCTTTGGAACGGCGGGATCTCAAGGACCTTCACTTCGCTTAATTCTGCTACACCCGGGGTGAAAATCTCCCTGCGGTGGGTGTTGTTGTTAAAGAGCAATAGGGTAGTGTCGCTTTCGATGTCCACATCGTGCTGGGCATAAAACGGACCTTCGATCAGCTCCACAACTTCGCCAGTAGACGGGCGGTAGAGCATGACCCATGATCCGTTGCGAGCGCTTAAAAACACGTCGCCTCTTTTGAAATGCGGGCCGTCGTGGAGCACCGGTTGCACATCGTTGAGATGAATAGGATCCTTAGCTAGATCACTTTTGATCAGAAGATGTTCCAGTCCATGCTCGTACATGATCTCCAAAACACTCTTGTCAAACACGATCTCACCAGTCTGTAGATCGAGCTGGGTAATGTTGTTGTCCAGAATGCTGTATTTCTTGCCACCGACGACAAACGTACCCCGGTGCGGCATATTGGTGCCTTCTTTCTTCACATAAGAGCAGGTCCAGAGTGTAGAGTCTATACCAAAGTTTTTACCATGGTGGTTGAAAAATGCAGGCTGGCGCCACATGACCTTGCTGTCTTTATCGATACGTATGAGTCCAGAATTCCACTCCATTCCGTAAATAACAGAGCTGTCGGCGAGCATGATAGGGTGGCAGATGCGGTCGTGAATGTTCCAGGCCTTCTTTACTTCCCAAGTTTTGTAACTGCTTCCGTCTCTTAGATTCATCAGGGTGATCGTTCGACCGTCCTTTTCATTGTGGAAACTCGTCAGCAGTTTTACATCCTTGTCTAGGGTGTTCACGGCAGTGAAATCCACGGGCGTCTTCACAAAAGTTTTAGGCACTTCCGTGATCTCTTTTTTCGCACGTTTTAGCAGATCTGGCCAAGAGATGAATTGCTGGGCAACCTTTTGCACACCACTAGGTAAGCCAGAGGTGCCTTTGGTTACGTGTTTGACTCCCCAACCAAAAAGGGACAAAAGGGCAAGAATAACGACGGTGGTCGCTAGATACACTGGGATTTTTCGCATGCTGCAAAAATACACTAATTCCCGAGCCTTTATGCGGGCTATGTTCCTAGGAAGGCTGCAGAGATGTTTGTACGGCCTTAAATCTCGAGAATCAAGCCAATGGTAGGGAGTAAACGTCCCGTATCGCTTGCAATGGTTTTAACCCTGTAACTCCCTGGAGTACTGACATTCGTTAGTGGATTTCCATCCGCATCGCGCTCCACAGTGAGGTAGGGCATCAGTGGAATAGCTGAACTCGTAAAGTTTTGCAAGTCCAAGAACCAAGTCAAACTGTATTTCTTCTTATTGTAAGTTTTATCTAAGCGAACATCGATCACACTGTAGCTCGCCAAGCGTTGCGACATTGGATTCGACATGTCAAAAATTCCACGTTGTAATACATCCCAATTCGTTGCCTGCGCGCTCAAATCCCCATTGAAAGGCGTATACGGAGTACCCGTAGCCCAGCGGTATTTCGCACCAATCTGCCAGCCTTTACCCCACACTTTTCCGAGCACAAGGTTCACAGAATGTCTGTTGTCCCAAACTGTCGGCGCCCAGTCAAAACTGCTGTTGCGGCGCGTTTCACTGTACCCAAAGTTGTAACTCATGGTCCACCAGTAGGTCTTTTTCAGTTTCTGCTGCAAAAACAGTTCAAACCCATAACTACGTCCGTCAGCGATGCTCGAGCTTACTTGGTCACCGACAGCAACATAGGCTCCGATGGCTTGCGTAAATGAGATGTTGTCCTCCCACAAAAACGGCAGATTGTTGTAACGTTTGTAATATCCTTCTAGCGAAAATCTGTACGTCTCTCCGTTTTGGAATTCGATACCCGCAGTCGCTTGTGCCACGCTGGCCGGGGTGCTGTACCGGGACCAATTCTGCGCTGCGTTCGCCAGCACCGTAATCGCCGGTGGCAGCTGTGTGTACCGTCCCATAGATCCTTGTACCGCCCAGCTTGGGTTCAAGTGGTACTGCGCTGACACACGAGGGGAGAGCTGTGCGAGCGGATTAACCGAGCTTAAATTCAGTGTGTGTGCGTCCAAACGCAAGCCAGCGCTGGTGGTTAAGCGGTTGTCTAAATAGTTTTTCGTCAAATGCGTAAAGGCTCCAAAGCTGCCAAACAAGACCTCACTTTGGTAATCGGCGGTATCTAATCCAGCAACACTAGGATCGTGATTGTAACGTAGACTCCACATGTCCAAACTACTTTGACGTGCAGTTGCATTTATCCCATATTTCCACTGCCAGGTATCGCTCACCACAAAGTGTGTAAGACTAGCGCGTGTATTGTTTTCTACGGAAGCGTAATCTAATTGACGGTCAGATTCCAGAGTCGTGTTACCAATATACTTTTCTGCTTGGTTGCCGACGTGGTCACGGCTCACTACGTATTCCCAGCGTCCGTTGTCTTTGAAAATACGATAGCGCAATCCCAATACCTCAGTCTGCTGCTGACCTTCTGGGATGTAACCTACATTGTAGAGTAGGGCATCGCTACCACGTCCTTCAGTATACAAACGGTATTTGTCCCAACCGCCGATTCCGATCAACGTTAAATCTTTGCGATCACCGAGTCGATGATGGATGCGCAGTTGTGCATCTTGATAGGTTGGTAATACAGGTATAT
>ENA-OUOG01003544-OUOG01003544.1-marine-metagenome-genome-assembly--contig:-NODE-3544-length-14450-cov-44.691714_pt1 | contig 14450 bp, 9 predicted proteins | sample MGYA00248635_ERZ508505 | MGnify/ENA primary metagenome ERZ508505 (study PRJEB26176, sample SAMN06267871) | marine metagenome | isolation source: Saanich Inlet, British Columbia, Canada | place: Pacific...
TTACCAGTTAAATTACCTGTAACATCACCTGTAACATCACCAGTTAAATTACCTGTAACATCACCTGTAACATCACCTGTTACTGTAGCACCTGTCATATCAACGGTGCCTGTAAACGTAGCAGTGTTACCGTTTTCGATAGGACCAATAATTTTACTAGCAATGGCGTCGATTAACGGAGTAGAATCTTCACCAAAAACAGAACCTTTAACATCGCCATCTAATGTTCCTGCGATTGTGTCAGTTGTAATAGTACTGGCCTGTACACTATTAATTACTGCTAAGTTCCATCTGTTGTTAGTTGAACCGAGAGCATACGTATCAGTAGCATCTGGTATGATATCTGAAGTTAGCTCTGCGTTTAGAGTAATACCATCAGTATCAGCATCACCTAATGTTAAGTTACCGTCTGCTGTAATATTACCTTGTGCGTGAATATTACCAGTTACATCAATATTACCTGTAATATCAATATTACCTGTTCCTGTAATATCGTTGCTGTTTAATATAATGTCGCTAATAATAGTAGTACCACTAGCAAGAAGTTTTCCTCCTACTAATGTCCCATCACCGACATATAGTGCTTTTGTATCTGTTGTGTAAATGAGTTCACCGGCATCTGGAGTGATTGTTAATCTCTCTGCGTCAGTTCCTCTTCTAATTCTTAAGGCCATTTGTTTATATCTCCGTTATATTATTGTTCCTAGGTCAACGCTATTATCAGACGGTGCTAAAATTGTACCGTAGTCGTAGTCTGAAATCTGATAAAGTGCTTGAACTGCGTTTTGAGGGTCTTGGTTAATCCCTCCAAAATCATTATCAAAGAGTGCGTTAAGAATACTTTCTTGACTAGCACCCCCGTAGTTACCTATAAAGTTTGAAGCAGTTATTGCCCCATTAATATTAATTGTTCCAGTGCCTATGATGCTTTGACCGTTTAGATCTAAAGGTCCTGTTAATTGAGCATTTACAAGATCAGCACTAATTGTAATTTGTTTACCTGAAGCTTGAATGTTAACATTACTGCCTTCGATAAGTTGTAATGAATCATTATCGCTTGTTGCTACTACTGTTCCATTGTTAGTTACAACAGAACCAAAAACATTTTGTAGAGTTGTACCTATTGTAATATCTTGAGCATTTTCAGAAACTGAAATGTTTGGCCCGGCGACAATAGATCTCATCTTAAGTATGTTGTTTTCTTTTTCAACAAATACTCCTGATCCAGAACCTAAATTTAATCCAGTAACTGCTAGCTCGTTACTTAACGAAGTGAAGTTTTCATTAACCTTGCGAAAAGCGGTTCTGATGTCATCACCAGTCCCGTCGTTTACTAAGTTACCAATATTAATTTCTTGTATTGCCATTAAAATGCTCCTACTAACTATTTATCCTATCTTCTGATTCGTGACCTTGGATACGCTTGCCCTGAGTCCGGCCTTGATTTAAAGTTTCGCTTAGGAAAAGTAGTTCCTTGTGCTTTTCTCTGTTGTACGTATCTCAATAATAGATTTGGAGATCCTAACAATGCTTCAACATCTTCGTAATCATCGGATCCTGAATCTTGTATTGCATCTCTTTCAGCTAAACTTACAATAAGATCCTTAGCTTCTTGACAGGTCATTTCTGGATATGTTTCTGCTAGACAAGCAATTACACCTGCTACTTGCGGACTAGACATTGAAGTTCCTGATATTTTATAAAGCCTATACGTAGCACTTCTTGGGTCAGTAATTGATACTGCGTTAGTAAATGCACTTTGAATATACGTGCCTGGCGCCCAAATAGTTATTCCCGGGCCTCTGTCACTGTAATCAGCAGGTTTATCGTCTACTGCTCCGTAGTTACCCATTGAACCAACAACAATCGTAGGCAACTCAAATCCACCTGTTGCTGTAGTATCGTAACGCCCTGGAGAACTTCCTCTCATATAGTAGTAAGGAAAATCAACAGAGTCGGGATATCGATTAGCCATTTCAAATGTATTATCCCAATCTTGATCACCAGGAGCGGCATGATACCAATCTCCATTACCTGCGGAACTTATGTTAATGATACCTTCATTAATGGCATCTTCAATGTCTCCGTCTAAAGCATCTACCGGTACTGGAATACGTTTATTAGAAATAAATCCAAAGTCGTTAAGTTGCGCTGTTGTGAAAGGTGATATGCTAGTATATACATTGTTGTTTTGTTCGATAGTGACTCTAAAATCCGCTGGATTTTCTTCATCAAATCTTACTTCCCAGCGTATTCCAGGATCTCCTAGTGTACCACTGCTTGCTGCATTTCCTTCAAACACTACTTTGTAATAGCTAAAACTTGAATTCGCGCCAACAATAATTTGTCCATTCATATTAGAGTGACTAGAGCACTGATAATAATACGTTCCTGGCGTAGCTGGAGACCAACTTACTGTGCTTCCGCCATATGCTCCTTGACCTGTTGCCCCGCTTACCTGACTTCCTGTGCCTGAAACTTGAGCAATTTTAAGATATAATGGGTGAGCAAAGTTTGAATTGTTAGTTATTTCTATTGTGTCACCTACTAATATATTAATTGTAGCACCATCTCCGTCTACTGTTCCGTTTCTATCAGTGCCGTCTATATTGTATGCTACATTACTGTTGTTAATAGCATCAAATGTATATGTGTTAACAGGAGTAGTGTAAACTCCTTTAGATTCTACACCGGTATATATTCTTTGACAACTAGTGTTACTGCTCGCACCACCAGTATTAGCATTACCACTGGCTATCATAATTTTAGGATACGGAACAGCAAAAGCCGCTAAATTAGGTTCTACACTTGATCCCCCGCCAAATGTTATGTAACCATTTGTGCCAACAGATAGTTCAGTATAGTCTTGATCTAGAAAATTAACTGTGAATGGCAAATTAAATGTCCAATGACCGTCATCGTTGGTTCCGGTAGTAGGACTTGTATAAGGAGTTAAGTTAGCAATACTACCAATGCTAACATTGCTTTCACCGTTAGCAGTTCTTGTTGCGGTTGCCGCCGGAGTTGTATCTTCTGTAACGTTTAATATAATGTCAATATCTGTATCAAATGTACAGTTGGGATTAGGCTCGGCACCATAATTGGTTGTAAGCACTATGGTGTATGTACCGTCTTTGTTTACAGTAAAACTTTCTTCAATGACAGCATTTACAGAAGCACCGGTGTATATACCGTCAGTATATGTTGCTACTACTATACCATCAGGATCTGTAATTTGTACTTGAATATCAAGATCTACAGTATCTGTTGGTGTGCCGTATGAAATATCGTGTTTGATATCAACGGTAAAATCGCCGTATCTTGTACCAGCTAATGGCAAAGTTCCTACGTAAACTGTATTAGTTGTTTGTACTTTTTTAGTATCGTTTAGATATGCTCTAGTTCCCCCTGAAACAGTCCATCCGCTACCTCCAACTAACCCACCAGATGGGAACGGAGTAAGAGTTCCTTCTCTATCGCCGGGATTTTCAGTTCCTGAAGTTGAGCAATCATAAGTTACCCAATCGCCCTTGATGACACCACCTTCATTATAGTTAAATCCATCTAGTTGAGAAGTTCCAGTTGAGGGATATATTCCGTTAAAGCCTTTAGGAGATGAAGCACCCTCAGTAGTTGTATATCGTGTTCCTCTATAAGTAACGGCCGTAATATCATTAAAGCTCCATTGGTTTGGGAATATACTCATGCCCCAACTGCTGTTTACAATAGTTGGATTTTTTACTCCGGTATCTGGATTGATTGCTTTCTGTTTGTGAAACTCTTTTACATAATCATAAACATACGGAAAATTAGTATTGCCTACATCGCCAGCATAATAAAATATAGTATAGAGGTTAGCATCTCTTGCCCAACCTTGTGTGTTACCACCCACAGTTCCCATTACGTGAACAGAATGATAGTTACCACTAGTGTATTGTCCATAGTTATAAGTATTACCTTCTACGCCACCTACTTCATCGTTATATAGATCATACCAATCAATAAGATTAACTCTTGATCCTCCTGTACCATCTACGTTAACAGCAAACTCTGGATGACCAACCACCTGCCCGTCGGCATCCATAATAACACAATCAACATTTTTTCCTGTTTCTGTTAAGGTAATTGTTTGTGTATTATCTCCATTCCAGTCTTCGTTTACTCCGCCTTCAACACATCGTAACAGTCCCCAATTTTTATGGTTTGAATTTTGTGTAGCAGTTCTACTAAAGTTTGATGTCTGCGATACAGCATGTGTTTCTAAAGATATTCCCATATCGCTAGGCAACGGCTGTACTGATTTTACATCAGGATGTAGCTTTAAAGAAATAGCTTCTTTTCTAGTAAGATAATATATTGTAGATCTACTAGCTGGCCTTTTTTCAGCCATCATTACTGATCTACTTATAGTGGTATTCGACGGAGTAATACCTGCTGAACACAATTCATCATAAAGGCGTTCTGTGCCTTCCTTGGTCTTAGCGGTTATAACGTAACGTTTCTGGGAAACATCTTTATTCATGTTACTATGCCTCTAACTGAATTAATGTAAGTGTAACAGTGATTGCCTGTGTAGTACCGGATTTATTTTTAACCGAAATTGGTATAACATCAGTAACTGGAGATTCATTATTAAAACCAATCACTGCCGGACTAATTAATATTGTGTCAGCGCCGGTTGTAATTGTTTCGACAACTACGCCTGCGCCCGGGGAAGGGTCAACTGCTTCTAGTCTACTAGCATCAGCAGTTCTACTTGCTACGTCTGTATAAATTCTTACCCATGATGCGGCATCTACTTGTAATTTTAAAACCATGTAAGCACTAAACGCACCTGTAATAGTTGTATTTCCGATGTCACCATCAGCAATACTTGATGTAGACCCAGACTTTGTAGTTCTAGAACCTAATCCAGTACCGCCACCACCGCCAGCAACAACTCCTGGCTCCCACCGATCTCCTGAAGCACTCCATACAAGAGCTTCGCCGTCGGCTGCTCCTATTTGATCAAGTTTATGTGTATTAAGTACTCCGTGTAACCCGTCTACTAGTACACCGGAACTGTCTTCTGAATAAACACTACCAGTAACATCACCATCAATGTTTCCTAAAACATTACCAACAACACCACCTGTGTGTGTTCCTTGTGTGTTACCGACAAATGTGCCTTGTGCCGTTACATCGCCTTTTACTATTGTATTTTGTTCTACAAGTAAGTCCGAATACAACCAAACATCATTTGCTTCTACATATAGTTGTGCTGTGCCTGGACTATAATCTTCTCCAAACATTACAACTCTGACTGTACCATCAGTATTACGAATTTCTGGAGCAGTTAAACTATCAAATGTAAGTCTGCTGGTTGCTCCGTCTATCTCAATATCTGTAGCAACTACATCCCCTGTTAAGTTTCCTGTAACATTACCTGTTAAGTTTCCTGTAACATTACCAGTAAGGTCTCCTGTTAGTGTTCCTTCGGTAGCATCAACAATAATTGAACTGTCATCAGCAAATACTGAACCTTTTAAGTCGCCAGTTACATCTGCTATTAACGAACCAACTGAAATATTGTTTGCGTATACGTTGTCCCATCGTTGTGTTGGAGTACCTAAGTCAAATGTTCCAACACTGTTTGGCGTAATATCTTGTGATAAATCTTGCAGTACACCTGTTACTGCTTGTGAGCTAACAAATGTAAAATTATCGTCAACTGCTTTTAGTGTTTCGTTTACCTTGTCCCAAGTAAGTGGGTGATTGGTTGAATTGTAAAGTGTTGTTAATGCCATTATAGTCTCCCCACCGCTACTTCAATTATTCCTATTCGATCACTATCATAAGTTTCAATTGCTTTACCAATAATAGTTCCTGGTTTAGCATCTCCACCTGCGCTCGTAGCAACACCTGGAATACCACTAGCAATAATTAGATCACCTTTTTCAACTTTTCCTACAACCTTACAAGGAACTCTACCCTGTAGTGCTACAAGAACTTTTTCTCCAGGACAATCATTATTCATGATGTATGCCGCTTCTGTACTAACAACTCCAGCAACTTTATGAGTTCCGAGTTCACCTGAAATAGATACTTCTTTGTCTCCGCCAAACTGTACAACAGTTCCTGCTTCGTACTCTTTATCACCCTCATAATATTCTGCCAAGTCAGCCCAGGTAGCCATCATTCTACTTCCTGGTGTTAATGTCCAGTTACCTTCAATAGAACCATTCTGAGCCGCATTGCCTCTTTCAGCAGTTAGGAATCCTCCATTACCTACTTCTACATAACCAGAAGTTCCAGTATCAGTTCTAAACTTATGAGTTCCTGCTCTATATTCTGTGTAGTTGTTTGCTGAAACATTACTAAATTGCGCTCTAATAGCAACACCACCATTACCATTTCGATAGTTTACATAGTAAGAATTATCTGCTGCACTTTGTTCATGTTTAGTAATAACAGGAGCATTTGAAGCACCGTATGTCATCCACAGCCCTTCTAAGTCTGCTAAATTTCCACTTTCTACACCGTCACTAACATCGAGGAATATGCTACCATCACTCGTAATATTTTCAAAGTTCGATGTGCCAGCAAAGTCTGCGCTACCTGTACCACTTCTTCTTACTATTGTATTAGCTGTGTTTGAACTTGTAAATTCAATAGTACCAAAGTCTCCCGCAGTATTTCCAGTATCAGTTCTTACCATTACGCCGATGTCGCCGAAGTCTGGACGTCTACATCCTAAACCGTCTTCGACAATGGTGTTAGCATCAATTGGAACAGGAGGCCCATCAATCGATCCAAATCCCCCCGGACTTGATCTTCTAGCAAGTACTTTGGTATTCGGGCCAGTTGCTAAATTAGTGTCATCAGTTGTATCAACTACTGCGACATCAATGTGTCTTAGCTTTTCAAAACCAATACCGTCGTAGTATGCGCCAGCTCTTGTTGAGTTTGTAGAATCTAGTAATTCTAAGAAACCGTTTACAAGAGTAAATTCTAATTCTTGAGCACCACTGATTAAGCCATACTGTCTAATAACTCCGCCGGATATTACTCCGCCTGCTGATGTGTCTGCTGGAATACTAAATTGTCTATTAGAAATAACAGTTGCTTTCCAGTCACCGTTAATTGCAGTTACACCAGTTTCATCACTAATAACAACAGCATCGCCATCTGTTAACTTATGATCAATATTGGCTGTAATTACCGTGTAATCATCTCCAGCTCCGGGTGAAGTTTCTGCTACGTAATTGTAAGCATTAACAGCAATCCCGTTTGGTTCTGTTGTTCTAGCAGTGTTTAAAGATAATTTATGATGTTGAATTCCTGCGTCATAGTTAACATCTGCGTCAACAATAACATTATCATTGATAGTAGCAACAATTTGTGGATCAGGGAAGTTTGTTACTGTGGGTGCTACAGCATCTGGAACACCTGCGGCGTTCTGTTGGAATGAAAATGTCAATGCGCCTACTACAGTAGCATTTGTAAATTCGCTTGATCCATTTGTTGTGAATGCTAATATGTCAGCACTATCAACATAACTGTAATCAGGCTGTCTTTTAGCATTAGGATCTGCCGGATCTTCTTCAAACATCCAACCTTCTGGAGCATCCTGAAGATTACCGATCTTCATATATGATTTTCTTACTGCTTCAGTTTCGCCTTCAATGCCAACATCTGGATCTGGTAAACCTGTAACAGCATTGTTACTCATATCAATTGGACCAGTCATTACACGGGAACCATCACGTGGTAAGAAGCCTGGACCAATCAGTACAGTTTGAATTCCACCTTCGTGTGTTAGACCTAAACGTCTATCAATGTATCCTCTAACAGCCGCTTCAGTTGGAAGAGCTTGGTTACTTGCTTCACCTGCGCCGCCGAGTGTAACATCACCTGTAAATTCACTTACAGTTTCGCCAGCCGCAAGTCTTAAACTTGTAATACCTTGTAAGTCGATCTTAGCATCAAGTGTTACTTTACCTGTTCCTTGGTCTACACTAAAGAATTCACCAACTCGGAAGTTACCTGATTGATCTGATGATACCCAGAACACACGTCCAGTTCCTTGCTCAACTGCTTCATTTGATTGTAATGGTTGATTATTCGGTGGTCCAAAGATGTTGGATGGATAGTTTGTATCAGCATATGATCCTGTACCAATATCTAGGAAGTCATGTCCTGTTGCTCTCATGGTTGAAATATTAACAGTTACTTCACCTTGCGCACCTGCTCTAATACCTGCTTTAAGTTGTAAATTTTCTAACGAAGCATTGAAGTCAACAGTTGCTCCACCAAATAGTTCTACACTACCTGATGTGGCTGCCGCTCCAAACGAACTACCGTCAACAAGAGTTGTTAATGCGGCATCGCTATAAAGATCAAATGTAGTTGCTGTAGTATTTCCTGCGTAATATAAACCATTAAACGCGGCGTTATCAGCACCTGTAATTCTAATTTGTCTACCTGGACGTATGGTAGCAAGTGGTGATGGGCTAGCTGTAACAGTAATTGTACTTGCCGCAGTAGCACCTGAAATAGTATAAGTTCTGTTTACTAGTGATTCGTTTGTATCAGTAATGTTCTTAAAACTAAGCAAACCATAACTACCGACCTTTTGTCCAAGTCCGTCTAAAACATCAACATCATCGTAGCCAGTAACTTCGTAAATGCTATCTTGATAACCAAATAGCATTCCGCCTGTTGAGGTACTACTACCGTCATAGATAGCAAATCCTGTGCTTTGTTTTGTTAAACGTGCTGACTGTTCTGGAACAAGAGATTGTACAACAATCGCATCATCGCCTACGTTGTTAGCAAATGTCGGAGGAGTATATCCAGCATCGGCTTTTTTAACATTTAAATTTACATACGAGAAACCATCTTTGGTTGTAATTGTTTGATCACCTTCTTGGGCATCAACTCCAGTATAACCGTTAAATGATAATACTCTAATAACAGCATCATCTAATCCTGTGCTCTCATCAAATATTAACGCAGTTGAAGGTCTTGTACTAACAACCTGAACTTTGTCAGAAATTGTAAATTCTTCAAATGCTCTAATAACAACATTTTTACCTGCTGGAACATCGACGGCTAGTCCGCCTTCACTAATATCTGTATCAATAGCTAATTCATAAGCACCACTTGGTAATCCACTTGTTGCTATTGATGTAATCTTATAGGATCTTAATCCAACTTTAGTGTTTACACTAGCATCTTGCTGGACATCATTAGAGTGATCAATCTCAACAAAACAACCTGGGAACGGAGGATAAGAAACGTTCTGAACAAATATTTTAGCAGTAGATTTATCGTTAACAATATCAAGAGGTCTATCTTCAAACACTGTACCTGTTTGAATTAGAGGAAATTTCAATCCGACTCTATCTGGTACTTCGTTTGGATCAGCACCGTTAGCTCTAATACCATAGAAACCATGTGCCGAAGAACCGTTTAGTGATCTAATTTGAGCACCATTGTTAGCAAAGTACGCAGTGTAACAATAGTACGTAAACATTGATACCGATTCTACCAATCCGTTGTTGGTAGCAAACACACCGTAGCCCATATCGTTGACCTGTGTAAAGTCATTTCCTAGCATTGATTTATTACCAGGAGTAGCAAGTGTAACTTTACCTGCTGTCATCTTATCGTATGGATTATCTAGTACACACTCATAAAGTGGGTAAACAACAGGAACTCCTGTTGAGTCACCGAATGAAGCGTATGCTTCGCCTGCTTGAGCACTGTCGCCGGCAATTAATGTTTTCATATATCCTACTGAAGTAGTAATAGCATCATTAATACCTGCGTCATTTAGGTCTTGCGCTGTTAGAGTTACATCTTGCGTTACATTCCAGTCGAATACATGGGCTGTGCCTGTTCCTTGATCAGCAAAATCAACTTCAAATTCTGATCCTGGGTTTCTTTCCTGAGCTCTAACAAGCTCTATAGATGTATAAATTTTAAATCTATTATCGTCGACTTTGTATGTATAATACACACCACTGTTTGCTAGTGTTCCTCCGCCAGCAATACCAATGCTTGTGCCTCCGCCGTTTGTATAAACAACTCTGGATCCTGTATTAAATCCGTGATTAGTAATTGTAAATTCGTTTGAAGTAATATCAAGTGTTGTTGTAGGATCAAATGTTTGTCCAATAAACACACTTGCCGGCGGCGTATTATTTAGAATTTCCCCAACTCTAGTTCTAATATGCTCAACAGCATCTAGCGTGGCAGGCAACTGGTTAACAGTTTGCGGATCACCTGACGATGGAATAAGTTTTTTACCTGCTCTATAATAACTATAACCCGCTCTAATGGAGTTATTAAAGTTACCCTGATTTAAATCACTTGCGCCGGCATTAGGAGCATTACCAAATAGGTCAATACTTAAAGCGTCTACAATATAACCACTGTCTCTAAAACAAGTTGCTACATTGTAATCTAGATTAGGATAGTTTACAGAAAGGTATCCAATTGTGTCTGCTTGAATAAACTCTTTGTTTTCTTGTAATAGTTTTTTAGCAATATACATTTTCTCGCCATAGCGAATAATGTTTGCTACAATATCAAAAGCATTGATAATTTCTTGTTCTGCTCCGCCTTGTTCTGCGTTGGTAATTGAAGCAATTTTAGTTTGTGCTACGGTTCCTAGTGCTGGCCATGTGTTTTGTCTTACACAAGTAGTAGCAATTTCTTTTGCTTTTGTAATTGCTCCTGAAGTAGCAACAACTTGTCCTGGAACAACTGTTAATCCGCCTGAGAAATATAATCGACCTGCTCTTGTTGATTCTTCGTAACCGCCGTACAATACATCATTTACAACAGCATCAACAATTAGACCTACATCTCTACGACATTTAACTTCGTCAAATGTAAATCCTAAATTTTGTGTAGCAAGCCATTGAATAGTTTCTTCTTGAATAAAAGTTCTATTTTGTTCAATAAGAACTTTAGCATCAAAGAACGCACTTTCAACTCTGTTAGTAATTGTAATTCTATAAATGTCTTCGCCAATGTTAAATGACGTCGGTAGTTGTGGTTCACGTTGTAAGCCACCGATAACAATTTTATTATCATCACCACCTGATGGGTTTCTAGTTAATTCGCCAGTTTCGTCTGCTTTGTATAATAAGATACCATCTAGGTTACCCATAAATCCATCAACAAACTGTCCACCAGCAAAGTTTTTAACGTTAATACTCTTTGAAAAAGACGATCCAGTTTGACAATATGGTGATTTAGAATTTACTTGGTTGTTTGGATCCAATACCATCATGAACCCGCCGTGTCCTTGAACACTAACGTTTCTTACAATAGTAGCATCAGCACATAAAAACACATCCATTTCGTCATTGTTTTTAGGTTGACTTGAGAAGTCTAATGGATCGGTTAAGTATTGATAACCAAATTCATATTCAGTAACTCTTAATCCGTCAATAATTGGATCTCTACGGAAGAATACCCTAGCCCATGGCGATTCTGATTCACCTTGTTTTGGACGAATGATTGTACGTCTAAATTCGTCACCTCTTAATGATACGTTAGGTGAAAGTCTAATTGGAAAATGTTCATAATATATTCCAGTTTCAACTTGAATTGTAATTTGTATATTCTGTGCTGGATCACCGTACTGAATTACTTCTCCAACTTGGAAAGCACCTTGTAATAATTCTACTTCAAAAATTTCTCTACCCTGAGCATCACGCTGTGCCGAGTGTGAAATAATTTTAGCAATAGCATCACTATCAACACCACGCAGTAATTGTCCTTCACGCAAATCGTCAGTAAAATCAGTACCTAAGTTTTCTGTTCTAAGCAACATTCTTGGTAAGAAAATATCAACTGTAGGAATACTAGTGTATCCAGTACCGTTTCTAAGAATTCCAATCTCTTTAATTTCGCCAGCAATCTCAACTGTGTTTGCTTCAGCTTGTGTTGTAGCGCCACCACCGTTAAAAATAACAGAAGCACTACCATAATTGCTACCAGAAGTAGCAACTAGAACTCTGTTTACGCTAAACTTAAGACTAAATTTAGCAGTACCGCTTCCTGAAACTGCTGAAACGTGTCCTACATCTGTAATGTCTGTAGGCAGTGTACTAAACACACCTGGATCTACAATAACTACCTGTGTAATTGAACCAGCAAAATCTTTAGCAACAACTCTTAACACTGCCGGAACTACAACAAGACCGCCAGTAAGTGTTAGTTCAGTACCAATTTCATAATCAGTACCACCATTTACAATTTGAATAGTTTGTGTTTCGTCAAGTTGCATCTCAACAGTACCAGTAGCACCGTTACCTGATAGTGGAGATTGAATTAATGATTCAAGTGTACAATTTTGTGTACCGTTGTTATACGTTAATGTTTTCTGATAAGGTCCAAGTTCAACTGGTGCCGCCTTAACTAACTCTTCGGCTACTTGAGCCGCTTTGCTTAAACTAGCAAATGCTGTAGAAGGTGAACGCCCTTGCTGACTTAGAGGAATATCTGTTCTTGTGTCTTGTCCGTTAGTAGCAACATACAAGTTATTAGCTGATATAAATGTTTTACTATCTACGTATGCTTTAGTAGAAGCAACCAAACCGCCGTAGTTAACATCGTCCGAGTCAATCGGATTACGTGAAAGGATAAGAGGACCTGACATTGTACCCCAGTCAGGTTCAATATTTCCGTTTTCGTCAATAGCATCAACACCAGCAAGCGATAGTTTTGTATCTACATACCCTTTATTTGCGCCATCTGAATCTAATTGTGCGTCGGCAACGTTTGTTAAACGCTTATTATTGGCATCCATATCCGCGGCAAGTGTTGGATCTGGATCATTAATCAGCGCAGAAGCAAGCGAACTAAATTTAATTACACCAGGTACACTTTGATCAATAACAATAGTTTCGTTACTATCTAGTTTTGTAAATTGAATTTTTTCGTTGTTTGCGTCAACTGTAAGAATTTTGTTGTTATCTGCTGTTTGATAACTGCTAGCGGCTACATCATCTAGCCCGATAAAACTAAGTGCGCCACCTAGTCCTAATACAGCATAAATCTCTTGAAAGTTATCGTTTACTTTACCAAACGAATCGCGAATACTATCGCCGGTGCCGTCATTGCCCTCAACACCGATATTAATCTCTTTTCTTGCCATTTATAAACTCCAAAATAAGGATAATCTGCTTCTTGTAATGATATTTATCGAAATGTTTTAAAAGCCGAATGTAAATACTATATGTTCATTAAAGAATACATTCTTAAAAAACTGTACGAAAGACGCAGTAAGCATGGTAAAGTACACCAATACTACAGAGATGTTGCTATGGTTGTATTAAGATGTGATAACTGTGACACAGAATTTGAAAGATCTAGAAGTAAAATGGATTATAGACGTATGAGCAACAACTATTTCCATGTTTGTAGTAACTGTGATGCTAAAAGATTTGCTCAAAGAAAAGGTGTAGAGCGTAAGAAAATATGGGATATGCCAGCAAGCAGTAACTTACCAGTCAGTAAGTACTAGATATGGAAACTTTCTCCACATCCACAGCGACCTGATTCGATAGGATTAATAAAATCAAACCCTTCTTGAAACTTTTCACTTTTGTAATCTATTGTAATATTGCTAAGATATACAAGATCTTTAGGGTTAACAAACACCTTTACACCATCTACTTCGTGTAGTTCATCGTACTCGTCTTGCTTTTCAGCATATTCTAGTACATAAGACAACCCGTTACAGCCGGTGGTCTTTACACCAATACGAACGCCCAGAGTATTTTCTCTACTATTAACTTTTTCTTGTATTTTATTCTTTGCTAATTGTGTAATCTGGATCATATTTTTTTATCTCTGTGTAAGCTATGTTTAATTCTTTATATTTTTCTTCTAAATAGCGATCTTTTACTTTTCCATTACTGATTTCGTCTTCGCCGATCTCTATCATATTTTGTAGTAATTTAATCCTTTCTTTGATATTAGCTACTTTGCTTTCGATCATAGTCAATTTGGCTTACTCCTACGCTTTACTTTTACACTATTAAAAGAAATAGACTTAGGTGGAGACTGAATTTTTTGATTTTTAAAACACATATTGTAGTGTTCTCTAATACCATTAGAGCTCCACCTTTTAACCAATAGATTTTGATTTTTAAGTCTAATATCTTTCAACTTATTCTGATTTGTAAATAGTCCAGGCACCGTAACCAATAGCCGCATAAGCCGCTAGTTTAGCAAATGGTCCTGCTATAAGAACAATAATACCGATTAATACAAGCATTGCTCCGTCCCACGAAGTTCTTTCAGTAAAACGCTCTGATACCCAACCTTTAAATTTGTTTAACATATTAGTCTCCAATTTTATTATAGTTTGTAGAGGTATTTATTAAATAGTCGACAGGAGGTAAAATTATGTTTACATGGTTAAAAGAACTTTTTGGATTTAATAC
>ENA-OUOG01003548-OUOG01003548.1-marine-metagenome-genome-assembly--contig:-NODE-3548-length-14430-cov-7.360552_pt1 | contig 14430 bp, 13 predicted proteins | sample MGYA00248635_ERZ508505 | MGnify/ENA primary metagenome ERZ508505 (study PRJEB26176, sample SAMN06267871) | marine metagenome | isolation source: Saanich Inlet, British Columbia, Canada | place: Pacific...
CCGCCTTGATAAGGACCGATCTTGAGCAGATCGGGCTCTGTCACGCGGTAGAACCCGACCCAGTCAAACCGCGCGTCACAATGGAAAACCTCGCAGGCCAATGTCGCCATAAGCGCCACGTCATCGGTTTCACCATGGGTCAGGCTTTGGATCGTTTTTGTCAGATCGCCATAGTCAACGCGCATCAGCCTGGTGCCTTTCGTTCAGACAAGTTCAATGGCAATGGCCGTGCCTTCGCCCCCGCCAATGCAAATCGCCGCGACACCCCGCTTGAGCCCACGCTTTTCCAAAGCGTTGAGCAGCGTCACCATGATCCGCGCGCCCGAGGCCCCAATCGGATGACCAAGGGCACAAGCCCCGCCATTCACATTCATCTTTTCGCGCGGGATATCCATCTCGTGCATGAAGGCCATGGGCACCACGGCAAAGGCCTCATTGACCTCCCATAGATCGACATCTTCTACGCTCCAGCCGATACGCTTCAGCAATTTTCGGGTGGCGGGAACCGGCGCGGTGGTGAACCAGCCCGGCTCTTGGGCATGGCAGGCATGGCCAATGATCCGCGCACGCACCGCAAGGCCGCGCTCTTTTGCAAAGGCCTCACGGGCCAGAACAAGGGCAGCGGCCCCGTCGGAAATGGACGAGGAATTGGCCGCCGTGACCGTTCCACCATCACGGAATGCGGGCTTGAGATGGGGGATTTTATCAGGCCTTGCATTGGCAGGCTGTTCGTCCACCGAGACGACCACCTCGCCCTTGCGGGTTGCAAGGGTCACGGAGGCCACCTCATGGTCAAAAGCACCCGTTTCAATCGCGGTCAGCGCATTATTGAGCGAGCCGATTGCATATTCATCCTGCGCCTCGCGGGTGAATTGGAAAGCCTCGGCGCAATCCTCGGCAAAGCTGCCCATCAAACGCCCCTTGTCATAGGCATCTTCCAACCCGTCGAGGAACATATGGTCGATCACCTGCCCATGTCCGATCCGCGCCCCGCCACGCATTTTGGGCAAAAGATAGGGCGCGTTGGTCATGCTCTCCATGCCGCCCGCGATCATCACATCGGCTTGACCCAAGGCCAGTTGATCGGTTGCCATCATTGCCGCGCGCATGCCTGACCCGCACATCTTGTTCAAGGTGGTCGCAGGAACCTCTTGGCCCAGACCCGCCACAAAGCCCGCTTGGCGCGCAGGCGCTTGGCCCTGCCCTGCCCCCAATACGCAGCCCATGATCACCTCGGCCACATCCTTGGGTGACGCATTGGATTGGGTCAAAGCCGCCTTGATCGCAGCCCCCCCAAGATCCGCGGCAGGCAGGTCCGAAAAGGCGCCTTGAAACCCGCCCATAGGCGTACGCGCCGCGCCGCAAATTACAACATCATCCACCATCTTGGATCTCCCTGTTCCGCATAGCTGGTCACCTTTTGGAAAGGTTTTGTTTTTAGGAGTCGTTTATCTCCAATGAAAGACAACACTGATGAAACTAGATGCACAAGACCATGACGGCCTTTTGGTCATCACCGTAGATGAAGACAGGCTATATGCGTCTGCCGCGCTTTCCTTCAAGGAGGGGTTTCGGGGGTTGGTCGCTGATCATTCCTGTGATGTGGTGTTGAACCTGAGCAGGGTCGATTTTCTCGATTCAAGCGGGCTCGGGGCTTTGGTGGCTGCGCGAAAAATCATGGGGCCCGACCGCGCGCTGGATTTGGCGCAGCTTCAACCCATCGTGGCCAAGGTTCTGGCGCTGACCCATATGGATAGGGTGTTCAACATTCACACCGATTGCGACGCGGCCCTCGCGGCACATCAGGTCAGATCAGCGGGCTAGCGCAATTGCGAAAGGCAATTCCACCCATGGTAGAAAATCACGGGCAACTTCTCAAAGAACGTATCTGGACCTTCAATGGGGATCCGGCCTGCATTCGTGCGATGTTGGAGGCGCTTCGTGAATGGCTGTCTCAGGCTGGGGTCACGGTCGATAATTCTGGCACCATCGAATTGGTCACGGCCGAGGTTCTCAATAATATCGCCGAACACGCCTACCAAGACGCAGGCGGCGACATCACGGCAGATATCAAGATATTTGACGGGTATTTACAGGCCGCGCTGATCGATCAGGGCAGGCCCATGCCTAATGCGACCCTCCCCCCTGCTAGGTATGTCGACCCTGATTTGGCTTTGGAAGACCTCCCCGAGGGGGGATTTGGCTGGGGTTTGATTCGCACCCTTTGCAGCGACGTAAATTATCGGCGTGACGGGCTGAAAAATCACACGGTGTTGACCATTCCGCTGGATGAAAGAAACAGTAAATAGTTGCGGGTGGTCTTGGTCCTTGTTTTCGAAACGATGACGTAAAGAAACCCTTTTCCTTCCGCATCACCGCCCTTCCAAACCATCATGACTTACCGTGTAGCTGCATAGGCTTCCCTCGGCGTCGCGTTTTACAAGCCCCCACCCAGTAAGCGACGCCGAGGAAACTACAGCTTCTTCCTTGCCATCGCCCGTAATCCGCTTAGGTTCGCGCTATACCTGCAGGGAGGCAGACATGCGAGATTTCCAACACCCCGGTCGATCGGCTGTTTTTTCCACAAATGGCATGTGCGCCACATCGCACCCATTGGCGGCCCGCGTTGCCGTTTCGCTTCTGGAAGACGGCGCAAATGCCGTTGATGCGGCAATCGCGACTGCGATCCTGCTGGGGTTTTGCGAGCCGCAATCCACAGGGATCGGCGGCGATCTCTTTGCAATGGTGTCCAAGCCCGGATCAGATGAAATCATCGGACTGAACGCTTCTGGTCGCGCACCTGCAGGTTTGAAGGCTGCCGATTTACGGGCCAAGGGCCTGACGGAAATGCCGCTTTATGATGCGGCCTCGGTGACGGTTCCTGGCGCAATCGACGGGTTTTGCCGTCTTCATGCCGATCACGGCTGCCTGCCATTGGCCGATGTTCTGGCCCCTGCCATCCATTATGCCGAAACGGGTATCCCTATCGCCCCGCGTGTGGCCTTCGACTATGCCGCCGAGGGCAATGTTTTGTCGGGCGAGGGATCGGCCTATTTCCTAGACCAAGGGAAACCGCTTGGGTTGGGTCAAATGTTCCGCGCACCCAAACAGGCCGAGGTTCTGCGCCGCGTGGCCTCTGAGGGTCGCGCAGGGTTTTATGAAGGTGAGGTGGCCGAAGACATGGTCGCCAGCCTGAACGCGCTTGGCGGCACCCATACTATGGAAGATTTCGCAGCCACGGCCTGCGATTATGTCACCCCGCTGCGGGCAGCCTACCGCGATGCCGAATTGATCGAATTGCCGCCAAATGGCCAAGGTGCAACGGCCATTTTGATCGCGAATATCCTGTCGCATTTCGATATCGCCAATATGGACCCCTTCGGCACCGAGCGCGCCCATATCGAAACCGAGGCCGTCAAACTGGGCTATGATGCGCGCAACCGGTTTATCGCCGATGCAGACCATATGTCCCGTCTTGATCATATGACCTCGATGGAAACGGCCAAGGCATTGGCGGATCTGATTGATCCGAAAAAAGCCGCCGAAAACGCGACTAAGCTCTCGGAAGCTGTCCATAAGGACACCGTTTATCTGACGGTCGTCGATGATCAGGGCATGGCTGTCTCCATGATCTATTCGATCTATCACAGCTTTGGGTCTGGCTTTGCGTCGGATAAATTCGGGGTCTTGTTCCATAATCGCGGCGCGGGGTTCACCCTTGAAGAAGGGCACCCGAATGAGGCCGCTGGTGGCAAACGCCCCATGCACACCATCATTCCGGGTTTTCTAAAGCTCGGTGATGGATCCTTGATGCCCTTCGGCGTCATGGGCGGGGCCTATCAAGCGGCAGGACATGGGCGGTTCCTCACCAATATCGTGGATTTCGGCATGTCACCGCAGGAGGCGATCGACGGCCCGCGCTGTTTCTTTGATCAAGGCCAACTGCAGGTCGAGCGTGGTTATTCCGAGCAGGTTCGCTCGGAATTGCGCGCGATGGGGCATGATGTGATCATTCCAGAAAAAGCCATCGGCGGGGCCCAAGCCATCCGTATTCATCCAAATGGCGCGCTTCTGGAAGGCGGTTCCGACCCACGCAAGGACGGTATCGCTTTGGGGTATTGAGGCACGGCTGACGACAGCGGGCGGGTCGATCAGTTCAGCTGATATTCCAGCGGATAACGACCATCGGAGAATTCACCGAACAAATCCGACAAATCGGGATGTTCGATGGGTTCGCCCGTTTCGTCGGGCAGAAGGTTCTGCTCGGAAACATAGGCGACATAGTAGGAATTATCATTTTCAGCCAAAAGGTGATAAAACGGCTGCTCTTTCGCGGGGCGGCTGGCCTCGGGAATCGAGTTGTACCATTCGTCGGTATTTGAAAATTCGGGATCAATATCGAACACAACTCCGCGAAACGGGTGCTTCCGATGGCGCACCACGTCCCCTAAATTGTATCTCGCATTACTTAGCAACATTTGCACCCCTTGTGTCTTTCTTACCTTGTCTGTTGGGCGCTTGTAAATTGGGCCAAAAGAGATTCTGGGAAACAGTCTGTGAACGAAACGTGTCCTCAGTTTAGGCAAGTCTTTTCAAACGGCCCGTCTACGCGGATTGACGCCTTCGTGACGCGCATATCGGCCCCGAGATGTCGCAAACCATTTTCAAGACAGTCTCGATCCGCTATTGTCATGATCAATAAATATAAAAGAGCAGAGTATTATTATGGTGCGAGCAGCCCTTTTCTTGATGGCCTTCTTTCTGGTTGGATGCGGCGGAAATTTCTCGGCTCCTCGCAACCTTGATAACGCATGCGCGCTTGCCAACGAGCGCCCCCAATACCTCCGAGCAATGCGCGCGACCGAGCGGGAATGGGGCGTTCCCGTTCATGTTCAGATGGCGACGATCTATCAAGAAAGCCGTTTTATCGGCAATGCACGCACCCCGCATCGCTTTGCCCTCGGGGTCATTCCGATGGGGCGGCAAAGCTCGGCCTTTGGCTATTCGCAGGCCCTCGACGGCACATGGGAAGAATACCAACGCGCGACCCGCAGCTTTGGCGCAAGGCGTCAAAACATCCGAGATGCCACCGATTTCATGGGCTGGTATATGACCAACAGTCTTGAGCGGAACGGCATCCCGCTTCATGACGCGCGCAATCAGTATCTGGCCTATCACGAAGGCAATACAGGCTATGCGCGTGGAAGCTATAATTCAAAGCCATGGCTGATCCGCATCGCAGGAGAAGTCGCCGCGCGCGCCCAGATGTATCAACTGCAATTGGCCAGCTGTCGCTAGGCGGTCAATTCAGCCCGCGTGCCTCGATTTCTTGAGGGATGCTGAAAAGACGCGCGCCGATTCTGACGCCTTCATCAAAGTCTTCCAACATCAATGTGGTCTGCGCGCCCAATTGATCCGTGATCACCCATTGGCGCAGCTGCACTGGTTCCTCGGAGAAGACCATTGTGATCGTTCCAATCTCGGGCGTCTCAGGGTCTTGGGCCGTGACGCGGGTATGTGCGCCGTCACTTTCAAGCGCCGTCACCATCCCTGAAGCCGCAAGATCGACGTTGTTGCGCAAGATCAGGTTCAAGGGCGTGCGACGCAGGGGGTATTGCTCGGGCCGCGAATTGCCACGCCCGTCAAAGATCGCGACCTGCCCGCCGCCTGCGATAACCAAGAGGTCATCCCCATCATATTCAAACCGCATACGACCGGGACGTTGGATGTAGATGGTCCCGTCCGAGCGGGAGCCATCGGCATTGATCTGCGCAAATCGGCCTTCGGCAGTTCGCAAGGCATTGAGGTATTGCGACAGAGCCGACAGCGGGATCGGATCAGCCAGCACGGGAAACGCAGTGGCCGCCGAGAAGACGAGGGAGAGAAGGAGTTTTTTCATGACCTCAATCTATGTCACCTGTGCGCGTCATTGAATAACAACACTGCGTGATCGGCGAAATTACCCCTGTTCGGGCACCAAAATCTCGCGTTTGCCGACATGATTGGCCGCACTGACCAGACCGCTGTCTTCCATTTGCTCAACAAGACGGGCCGCCTTGTTATAGCCGATCGCCAGTTTGCGCTGGATATAGGAAGTCGAACATTTGCGATCCTTGATGACGATCTGCACAGCTTGATCATACAGCGCATCTTCGCCGTCAGTATTGCCACCAAGGCCAAGCACCAGATCAATATCGCTTTCCTTGTCCTCATCTGGCCCGTCCAGAACGCTGGCGGCATAGGAGGGGGGACCAAAGCTCTTGAGGTGGCGGACGATCTCTTCGACTTCTTCGTCGCTGACAAAGGGGCCATGCACACGCGTGATCTTCGCACCACCCGCCATATAGAGCATATCGCCCATGCCAAGCAGTTGCTCGGCACCCATCTCGCCCAAGATCGTACGGCTGTCGATTTTCGAGGTCACATGGAAGGAAATCCGCGTCGGGAAGTTGGCCTTGATCGTGCCGGTGATAACATCGACAGACGGTCTCTGTGTGGCCATGATCAGGTGAATCCCGCTTGCGCGCGCCATTTGGGCAAGGCGTTGGATGCAGGCCTCGATCTCTTTGCCCGCGACCATCATCAGATCGGCCATCTCATCGACGACGACCACGATGAAAGGCATGATCTCGGGCTGGAATTCCTCGGTCTCGAAGACGGGTTCGCCCGTGATATCATCAAAGCCCGTTTGAACCGTGCGCTTGAACATCTCGTTCTTGGCCAGCGCATCACGCACGCGACCATTATAGCCATCGATATTGCGCACGCCCATTTTGGACATTTTACGATAGCGTTCTTCCATCTCGCCCACGACCCATTTCAGCGCGACGACAGCCTTTTTCGGGTCGGTCACAACAGGGCTGAGCAAATGTGGAATCCCGTCATAAACGCTGAGTTCCAGCATCTTGGGATCGATCATGATCATGCGGCATTCTTCGGGCTTGAGCTTATAGAGAAGCGACAAGATCATCGTATTGATCGCCACGGATTTACCCGAACCCGTTGTCCCCGCAATCAGCAAATGCGGCATCTTCGCAAGATTGGCCACGACGGGTTCGCCACCGATATCCTTGCCCAAAGCCAAAGGCAGACGCTGGTTGCCATCCCCAAAATCACGGCTGGACAGAATTTCGCGCAGGACCACCTTTTCGCGGTGCACATTGGGCAATTCAATACCAATCACGGAACGACCCGGAACGGTGGAAACACGCGCCGAAAGTGCCGACATAGAGCGCGCGATATCATCGGCCAAGCCAATCACGCGGCTGGCTTTGAGGCCGGGCGCGGGTTCCAATTCATACATGGTAACAACAGGGCCTGGACGGACGCTGACAATCTCGCCCTTTACGCCGTAGTCATCGAGAACGTTTTCCAACATGCGGGCATTCTCTTCGAGGGCCTCATCCGAGAGATGGTGCCGCTCGATCCCCATGGCGCTGGTCAAAAGGTTCAGGGGCGGGAATTCGTATTCCGAGGCCTTGGCTTCCAATGGCAGCGAGGGTTGTGCATCAGCCATGGCATGGCGTGACGGTGCCACCTGTTTGCGTGGCATATGTTGCACGACTTTGCGCGGCTCGCTGGCGGGCGGTTGGCTTCGTGTCAAAACGGGTGCTGGGGCGGCGGGCACAGGCGTGGCTGCGAAGGTGTCATCCATTGGATAGTCATCCGCGAATTCATCAAGGAACATGTTGTCCTCAACGGCGGAAGGCTGGGGGGCTGCATCAGGGGTTTGATATTGCGTTGTCGGTTGAACGCGCGGCGCAAGCCCTGCGCTAAGTGGCGGCTCAACACGGGTTGCGGGTGCAGCAAGGGGTTGGGGGCCACGGCGCGCAGCGACGGCTGTTTCAACCGCAGTGGGTTCACGACGCACCCGATTGCGCACGACTTCGGAAATCTTGTTGCGCATACGGTCATCGGTCTCGGGGGCAGCTGTGGCTTGGTGATAATCAGGCTCGGCGCCGTAATCGGCATCAGAGGATGCGAAGGCGCGCAGCAAAGGCACCTTGTCAAACAACCCGCCTGCTGGCGCCATCAAGGGTGCCTCTTGGGGCGTTGGTTGCGCATAGGCATGGGGGTCTTGTTCATAGTAGAGACCCTCGCCATGCATATCATATTGGGGTGCAGTCTGACGGGCATCGCGACGGTTGGCTTGGCGATCCCGCAAGTTCATCGCTGCAGTTCCCGCGCCGCGTCCAGCCTGCCCGAACAGGGCCGCAATCGCTGCAACCGTGGTGATCATACCGACCAAGAGGAAACGCGTGCCAGACCGCAATTCGGATCGGTTGGCACCCAGCACAAACAATGAAAATGCGATCATCGCAAAGAAGCTGAGCGCGGCCAGCATTTTCAACCCAGCCGAGGCGCTGAAGGGCAGGATATTGACCAAAGCCCCCATCACGGTATCGCCAAACAACCCGCCCAGACCAAAGCTATGGGTCCAGCCGTCACCGGGGACAATGCTGACACAATAGATCGAGGCAAGCGCAACCGCGATTGGCAGGAAAATCGCGCGAGACAAAGCCCGCTCAGACCCTTGATGGAAGGTAAAGCGCAAGCCCCAGACCACACCACCAAGCGCCAGAAGATAGGCCCCATAGCCAACAATCATCATCAAGATTGCCGAGAATGACGCGCCGAAACGGCCCAGATAATTCTGTGGCACAGCATCGGTCGCGGCCATCCAATTGGGGTCTTCGGGCGAATATGAGATCAACATCAAACCAATCGCCAAACCTGCGCAGGTCAATGCAATGCCAAGGATTTCCTTGCCGCGCCGCTCAAGTGCGGCTTGCATATTGCTGTCCAGAAGCGGATCCCGCTGTCGTGTTTGATATGCCATTGCGCTCTACCTCACCGATACAGGCAGTCGCGGAGCAAGTTCAGCCCGCGCTGCATTTCTTCTTGTTCAGCCACCAAAGCAACGCGAATTCGGTCCGCGCCGGGTGTGCTGCCATTGATTTCACGCGCAAGGTAGTGACCGGGCAAAACCCTCACTCCGACCTCGCGCCATAACCTAAGCGCTGCCGCCTCCGCATCGGGAACTGGCAACCATAGAAAGAACCCCGCCTCGGGCGGTTGGTAATCGGGGATCTCTCCGAAAATCTCATCCGCAATCCGAAACTTGGCCTGATAAAGCGCCCGACTGGCCTCGACATGGACCTCATCGCGCCAAGCGCGCGCGGCCACCGCCTGAAGGGGCGCGGGCAAGGGCGCGCCTGCGTAGTTTCGAAGCTGCTTCATCGCGGCAATATTGGCCCTGCCCGATACCGCAAACCCCGAACGTAATCCCGGCAGGTTCGAGCGTTTGGACAGCGAATGGAAAATCACCACACGGTCAGGATCAGCGCCCATTTCACTGGCCACTTCCAAAGCGCCTGTGGGCGGCGTGTCGCGGTAAATCTCGGAATAGCATTCATCCGCGAAGATGCGGAAATCATAGCGCTCCGCCAAAGCAATCAGATCGCGCCAATACTCGCGACTGGCCACAGCGCCCTGCGGGTTCGCGGGCGAGCAGATATAGGCAATCGCGACACGGTTCAAAACATCTTCGGGCAAGGAGGCGTAATCGGGCAAATTGCCCGTTTCATCGGTTGCGGCCACGTAAACAGGCTCGGCCCCGACCGCCAAAGCGGCAACCGCATAGACTTGGTAGAAGGGGTTTGGTGTCAGGATGACGGGCGTTTGCCCGTTCTTCACTTCGGGGCACAGCGCCAATGCGGCGTTGAACAGCCCTTCGCGCGTGCCATTCAGCGGCAAGACCTGTGACGCGGCCTCGATCACCACGCCGTAGCGGCGCTTGACCCATTCCGCGATGGCATTTTGCAGATCAGCCGTGCCGTCATTGGCGGGATAGCGCCCGAAGCCTTCAAGCGTATCGCTGATCACCTGCCCGACCCAGTCAGGAAAGGCATGGCGCGGTTCACCAATGGTCATGTTTATAGGATCGCCGCCCGCTTCATGGACGTCGAGTAATTTCCGCAAACGCGGAAAGGCGTAATCTGGCAGGTTCGAAAACCGCTCTGGGAACACCATAACTGCCTCAAGCTCGGGGTCTGTTTTCGCCCCGTTTTCCTGACCTTAACCGAAGAGCGCGGCTTGGGTCCAGCAAAAGCGGGAACAAGAAGAGGAAACCCTGAAACCTGTGACCTTCAGGCCAAAGCGGCCTCGGCGGCGGCACCGATCCGCAACAAGGCTTCATCTTGCATCGGCGGGCAGAGGAACATGATCCCCGTGGATGGCACCCCTGTTGGCAAGGTCAGACCACATAGACCCATCAAATTCCCAACGCGGGTATTGCGCAGGGTCAGCAGGTTTTCGGTCACGTAATAGTCCTGATCGCTCATCAGGCGCGCCACATCTGCGGGCATATTCGCAACCGTGGGCAGGATAACCGCGTCATAGGGGGCGGTCTCGGCGTGCCAGATTGCGCGCAGCTTATGCAGGGATTGCCATGCCGCCACGAAATCAGGCCCCGAGAAATCCGCACCACCACGGAAACGCTCGAGAATCCGCGAGAACATCTTGTCTGGTGCGGCCTCGATCACCTCACGCCATGTGCCATAGGCCTCGGCGGCGAATAGCACAGGCGACAAATCCATCGCCTGTGCAATGGAGGACACAGATTTCGCCTCCACCACAGCGCCAGCCGCCTTGAGGCGATCCAAGGCCGAATGAAACGCATCAAGCGGGGCGTCGCGGACATCACTGGCATAAGGCTCCAACACGAGGAAACGCTTGCCCGACAGGCTTGCCCCACGCAGATCAGCAGGTGTGCCACGCTCCATGATCGCCAGAAGCTGCGCGCAATCCTCAACCGTTTTGCACAAAGGCCCGACCGTATCAAAGCGTGCGGCCAGCGGCACCACACCCTTGAGGCTAAGCCGACCATGGCTGGTTTTGAGCCCGACCAGATCGTTATAGGCGGCAGGCACCCGCACCGACCCGCCCGTATCCGAACCAATCGCGGCAGGCGCCAACCCGAAAGCCACCGAGCTGGCCGCCCCCGAGGATGATCCGCCCGGAACCAGCTCGGGGTTGTTCACATTGGGCGGTGTCGCAGGGGCAGGATCGGTATTGCCGCCATAGGCGGGGTTCAATCCCAACCCTGAAAAGGCCAGCTCCGACATATGGGTTTTGCCCAAACAGACCAATCCAGCCTGTGTCGCATTTGCCAAAACTTCCGCATCGGCATCAGGCAGGCGGCCATCAAGCAGCTTCGATCCAGCCTCGGTCACGGTGCCTGCGGTATCGAATAAATCCTTCCATGAGATCGGAACCCCATCCAGCATCCCGCGCCGCACCCCGTTTTTCGCGCGCTCGGCGGCTGCGCGCGCCTCGGCCAAAGCACGCTCGCGGGTCAGCCTTGTATAGATACGGGGGCCAAATTCATGGCCAGCCGCCGCATCCAGAAAGCTTTGGGTCAATTCGACAGGGTCGATCTCGGCCTTGCCGATGGCGCGCCCAAGATCACTCGCACTTGCCAAATACCGCTCATCCATGAAGGCCATCCTTTGATAAAATGTCGCGCATGACGCTAACGACCCTGTGACGCGTGGACAATCCTTTGAACAGGCGCATATTGCCAAACATGGATTATGACGCAGATATCTTGATCGTCGGCGGCGGGTTGAACGGCTCCTGCCTTGCTTTGGCTTTGGCGCAGGCGGGGCTGTCGAGCATTGTCATCGACGCCTTGCCCACACCAAGCCGCCAAGACGACGGGTTCGATGGACGCGCCTATTCGCTGGCCTTGGCCTCCAAGAACCTTTTGTCGGCCATTGGCATCTGGCCTGCCGTCCATGACGACGTGCAACCCATTTTCGAGGTCAAAGCCTCGGACGGGCGCGCGGGCGAAGGGGCGGCTCCGTATTTTCTGCATTTCGATCATGCCGAGCTGGAAGATGGCCCCATGGGCTACATGCTCGAAGATCGCTTCTTGCGCCGCGCTCTTTTGACCGCGATCGAGGCAGAGCCGCTGATCGTTCACAAATCCGGCGTGACAGTCACCGCGCAGGACACAAGCCATGGTGCCAATATCGAGTTGAGCGACGGCAGCAGTGTGCAAGGGCGCTTGTTGATCGGGGCCGATGGTCGCCAATCAGGCGTTGCCGAGCGTGCAGGGATCAAGCGCAGTGGCTGGGATTACGGCCAAACAGCCCTTGTCTGCGCGATAGAGCATGCCCTGCCCCATAACGGGATCGCCCATCAGTTCTTCATGCCAAACGGCCCCCTTGCGATCTTGCCCCTGCCTGGGAACCGCTGCTCGATTGTCTGGAGCGAAACCACCCAGAATGCCGCCGAGATCGCAGCCTTGGATGATGACGCCTATCTGGAGGCCCTTCGGCCCGCATTCGGGGAATTCTTGGGTGATATCAAGCTGACAGGCACGCGCTTTACCTATCCGCTCAGCCTGACCTTGGCGCAAAGCTATGTTGGCCCCCGTCTGGCTTTGGTGGGGGATGCCGCCCATGGTGTCCATCCCATCGCGGGCCAAGGGTTGAACCTCGGCTTTCGGGATGTCGGCGCTTTGGCGCAGGTGCTGGCCGATGCAAAACGCCGTGGCGAAGATATCGCGGCCTCTGATGTATTGGCCCGCTACCAGTCGTGGCGCAAGTTCGACACCACCGCTTTGGCGCTTGGAATGGATGCGGTCAATAAGCTGTTTTCAAACGACAATCCCGCGTTGCGGCTTGCGCGCGATCTGGGCATGGGCGCGGTATCGGCCATGCCGCGCCTGCGTCGCCGCTTCATGCGTGAGGCCGCAGGTCTGACGGGTGATCTTCCGCGTTTGATGCAGGGCAAGCCTCTCTAGTCGTCCAAAGCGCGCGCTTCATCTTCCAGCATGATCGGAATGCCATTCTTGATCGGAAAGGCCAGACCCGCCGATTTCGAGACCAATTCCTGCTTTTGTGCGTCATAGACCAAAGGGCCTTGGGTCAGCGGGCACACAAGCGCTTCCAGCATGCGGCGATCGAAATGTGTCTGAGCGCTCATTGAAGAACGTCCTCGCTTCCACCGCTATGCAACGCGATCTCGATGAGGGTGACCAAGGTCTCTCGCCGCGTCGATAGCGAGGGGGCCTCCAGCAAGGCCTGTTTTTCCTCAGGCTCGAAGGGGCACAGCATGGACAGCGAATTGATCAGCATCTCATCTTCGGCGTCTTTCAAGCTGTCCCAATCCGTCGACAGGGACAGCGCCGTAAAATAGCGCGACAAAAGATCAAGAAATGCGGGCCGATCAAAGCTGTGATCCGTCTCGACTGACCCCAAATCCACATCAAAGCCGTCCCATGAGACATCCGCCTTGAGGTAGGGCTCAAAGCCCGAAACCTCGTCGAGGATACGAAAACGCGACACGCCCGAGAGCGTCACCATATAGCGGCCGTCCTCGGTCTCGGAAAACTGCGTGACCCGTCCCGCGCAGCCAATCATTTGCAGCTTTCGCTCGGCCGAGCCGGGAATATCGCGGGGTTGGATCATACCGATCAAACGGTGCGGTGTTTTCAGCGCATCATCCAGCATCGCCAGATAACGCGGCTCGAACAAATGCAACGGCAGTTGAGCACGCGGCAGCAAAAGCGCCCCGGGCAAAGGGAACACCGGAATTGTAGCGGGAAGGTCGGTCAATGGGATCATGACTACCTATGTAGCTGGCAAAGCCAATCAGGCAAATATCATCGAACTCAAACGGCGACGGCCTGTCTGGGCAATCGGGTCTGTCGGGGTCAGCGCATCAAAAATCGTAAACAGCTGCGTCTTGGCCGCCCCCTCGTTCCAGTCACGGTCACGGCGGAACAATTCGAGCAATTGCTCGACCGCTTCTTCCACATTTCCACTGGCATGCAGGGCCTGCGCATAGTCGAAGCGCGCCTGATGGTCATCGGCATTGGCCTCGATCGCGGCCTGAAGCTCTCCCAATGGGCCTGCATCCGCCGCTTGGCGCGCCAATTCGATCTGGGCGCGCGCGGCCTCGACCTCGGGTGCATTGGCGATGCTGGGGGCTGCATTGTTCAAAAGCGCCTCGGCCGTATCAAGATCGCCCAAGGCCAGATGGGCGCGCGCAAGACCACCCGTGGCGGCCGCGTTCTCGGGCTCCTCGCCGACAATGGCGGCAAAGGTTTGTGCGGCATCATCAGCGGCGCCTTGGCTCAACATTTCTTCGGCCGCTTCCAATGCCTCGGCAAGACCATCATCCCCGCCCATAGCCGCGATCTTTTCAACAAAGCGCTGAACATCGCCTTGGGACACGGCCCCTTGGAAGCCGTCAACGGGCTGCCCTTGGAAAAACGCATAGACCGTGGGGATGGATTGCACCTGCAGCTGGCCTGCAACGCCCGGGTTTTCATCAACATTGATCTTGACCATGCGCACCTTGCCACGCGCGGCAGTAACGGCGGCTTCCAGCTGGGGGCCAAGCGTTTTGCAGGGGCCA
>ENA-OUOG01003549-OUOG01003549.1-marine-metagenome-genome-assembly--contig:-NODE-3549-length-14425-cov-3.244912_pt1 | contig 14425 bp, 13 predicted proteins | sample MGYA00248635_ERZ508505 | MGnify/ENA primary metagenome ERZ508505 (study PRJEB26176, sample SAMN06267871) | marine metagenome | isolation source: Saanich Inlet, British Columbia, Canada | place: Pacific...
AATTCTAAAGTCACTACTAGAAATAAATGCTAATGGTGAATATGTTGAGTCTTATTCATGGTAGTTGTGGGGCACATTGCCTTGACCGAGGCCGATTTTATCGCCTACTTGAAAAGCCATATCGTGACCTAGGTTTTGCCAACTTAACTCTCCATCAATTTTTATTGTACTCAGCATTTCACATTTTTCGTCACCATTATAGTCGTTAACCTGTTGTAGTTCGCCATCGCTTTGGCTGCCTGCAATGGCTACGTCATTTTGAAAAGTTTGAAAATCAAAACGAAAAGAGGTCAGGGGATTATGCGAACCCAAGGGATTGCTCATGCCTGTGTTTACCTCGTAAATGGTTCCCCACCATTCTGGAATGCTATCCAGCACAATGGGTGAAAGGCTATAATCAAAATTACCGCCAGCATGCATCATTTTAATGCCATTTGTTCTTTCATCCCAAATATTTACTTCTGATCTACTGCTTCGGCAATCTTCAATAAAGGCAATTAAGCCGTCAGGCGCAGGCGGTAAAGGAGTGTTGGATCTATCTTTTAAAAACCTGTTGCGTTCGTGAAAAACGGTGTTGCCACGGTGGTTTTCTAACCAGAGGTATTGGGCATCTGTCACTTTGCCATTTTCGCCGGTGTGGGGCAGTTTAATGCGAATGGCATCGCCCGTTGCTAGAAAGTCTCCTAAAGTAAGTACAGTATCCATGGGGCTGCCATTTTCTAGGGCAATGTCTTGGCTTTCGTCCAGTTCTATCCAACCGTTGTACCAGCTTTCCCAAGCATTGGCGGAATTAATGAGGTTACCTCCCGATGGTGCCATCATGCCAAAGCCTCCAGTGGCGTAAAAATGTTCACCTAAGACCCCATTGGCTCCGCAGTTGTGGGGCGCACCGTAATTATTGTGGGCAAGCTCGTGCATAAAGGTGTTGTACATTTTAGAATGTGTCATAAGACGTGATATAGTAAAACCATCTTTTAAAAGGTAATTCTCACCTTCATAACTGACTTCATTATTCAAGCTCGTGCTGGCAAAGCCTCCAATTGACGAGAATTTAGTCATACTTTTTCCTTCGCTAAGGTTGGAGGGGTCAGTTTTGAAATCGTGTCGCCAAAAGATCACCGCATAGTCAATTTCACCATCCGTTGGGCTGTTGCTGTTGTCAGTTTGATAATCGGGAGTGTTGGTCCTGTTGTCCACCAGGCTGTAATCAAAGGCATCGGCATACTCTTCGCTTTGCAGCTTCTCAGCCAGCTTAATGTTCAGATTACTTGAAAAACCTAAAGCTGAATAGTAATTAGAAATATCATCGTCTGTAAGTTCTATATTGATGCGCTGGGGAAAAGGCACGCCAATAATCTTGAGGGGGTTGGGCGAATGCTTGCTCATCTGGTAGAAGAAGTTGGAGACGGTGGCATCGGTATTGGTATCGTTAAACTGGCTGATGTCGGTGTAAAAGAGTTCTTGGTATTTGGGCAGGGAGGTCTCAAAGTCGGCATCGCCGGGGCTGCCCGGCCAAAAGCTGCTAGCAGATTGTGCCAATTGGTCGTTTTCAAAGCCTCCAAAGAGAAGCAAGACCTTTAATTCCCCTTGGGGCGTAAAGGTTTTGCCAAAGGGCGAATAATCGTTAGCTCCACTGACATAGGGTATGCTGTCCCATTGGTCTTGGAGTTCGCATTGTGCCCAACTAAAGTGGGCGAATGCTAATAGTAGGGTGCTCAAAATAATTTTTTTCATGGTTTTATAATTTAAAGGGTTAGTATGTAAAGATGCGCTGCAACTGATGTTGCTGCTGCAAAAGATAAATGCCAGGTGGGTAAGGGCTTAGGTCTATTTTTTCTTCTTGGCTAGTCAAGAGCAACTTGCCCTGGAGGGTGTAGAGTTGTTTTTCTTCTGTGCCCAAACCGTAGAGCCAGCCCTGTGTGGGGTTGGGGTAAGGACGCTCTTTCATGGCTGCATTTTCCGACAGCCCTAATGGAGAATAGGTGTGAAAACTGATGTAGAATCTTAGGTGGTAGGCTTTAATACCGTTTTCTGCAGAGCAAGGGGGATCAGAGTAGGCAAATTGAAGGTTGATAACGGTATCTTCGGGATGCCAAAAGGTTTCTTCATATATGATAGTTTCACCTTGAAATTGATAATATGGGTCAAACTCATTAACATGGTAACCAAAATAGGAGAAGTAGGCGCTGTCTTCTTCAAAGCCAAAGTCTTGGGCCAGGTTTTGCTGCAAAAGCTCTTGCAAGGCTTGGCCATTGATAATGAGCTGGGCGTATTGGCCTTCTTCCAAGCCGCTGTGGTCCACCCAAACCATAAATTGGAAAACGGAAGAATTAATGGTGCTTCCTAATCTTTTTAAAGGCTTAATGTTGCGGTGCAGGTCGCCACAAACTTGGGGCAAAAAGTTATAGCTAGTGTTGTAAGTGGAATCGTATTCAATGTTGTCAAAGCCTAAAATGCGTATGTCTTGTAGGCTGTCGTAATCGCCGTAAAAGAGGCTATCGAGGTAAGGGTTGTAGCCGGTAGGCACATCGCCAATGCCGTACCAAGCGGTATCGGTAGTACCTGAGGGGTGCCTTACGCTTATGTAGTCTTGCCAATAGATGTCTTGAGCAAAGAGGCTGCTGCTGGTCACTAAAAGGAGGAGTAGGTGTTTCATGGTTGTGGTGCTTTAAGTTGAAAGAAATAGAATCACATATTAGACATTCTTAGGTTTATAAAGTATGATTTGAATCATATTAAATTAGAAAAAAATTAGTATGTAAAGATGCGCTGCAACTGATGCTGCTGCTGCAAAAGGTAAATGCCAGGGGGGTAAGGGCTTAGGTCTATTTTTTCTTCTTGGCTAGTCAAGAGCAGTTTACCCTGGAGGGTGTAGAGTTGTTTTTCTTCTGTACCCAAACCGTATAACCAGCCCTGTGTGGGGTTGGGGTAAGGGCGCTCTTTCATGGCTGCATTTTCCGACAGCCCTAATGGAGAATAGGTGTGAAAACTGATGTAGAATCTTAGGTGGTAGGCTTTAATACCGTTTTCTGCAGAGCAAGGGGGATCAGAGTAGGCAAATTGAAGGTTGATAACGGTATCTTCGGGATGCCAAAAGGTTTCTTCATATATGATAGTTTCACCTTGAAATTGATAATATGGGTCAAACTCATTAACATGGTAACCAAAATAGGAGAAGTAGGCGCTGTCTTCTTCAAAGCCAAAGTCTTGGGCCAGGTTTTGCTGCAAAAGCTCTTGCAAGGCTTGGCCATTGATAATGAGCTGGGCGTATTGGCCTTCTTCCAAGCCGCTGTGGTCCACCCAAACCATAAATTGGAAAACGGAAGAATTAATGGTGCTTCCTAATCTTTTTAAAGGCTTAATGTTGCGGTGCAGGTCGCCACAAACTTGGGGCAAAAAGTTATAGCTAGTGTTGTAAGTGGAATCGTATTCAATGTTGTCAAAGCCTAAAATGCGTATGTCTTGTAGGCTGTCGTAATCGCCGTAAAAGAGGCTATCGAGGTAAGGGTTGTAGCCGGTAGGCACATCGCCAATGCCGTACCAAGCGGTATCGGTAGTACCTGAGGGGTGCCTTACGCTTATGTAGTCTTGCCAATAGATGTCTTGAGCAAAGAGGCTGCTGCTGGTCACTAAAAGGAGGAGTAGGTGTTTCATGGTTGTGGTGCTTTAAGTTGAAAGAAATAGAATCACATATTAGACATTCTTAGGTTTATAAAGTATGATTTAAATCATATTGAATTAAAAAAAATTAGTATAAAAAAAGCCCGAGCATTTGCTCGGGCTTTATAGTTAGTTTAGAAAATTACTTTAGTGCTTTGACAAGTAATCGGCTACACCAGCAAAATTTTCTTTCATTGCGTCTTTTCCTTTCTCCCAGTTCGCAGGACAAACTTCGCCTTCTTCTTCAAAATGTTGTAGAGCGTCAACCATTCTTAGTGCTTCGTCAACATTTCTTCCTAATGGGAAATTGTTTACAATTTGGTGTTGTACAACACCTTCTTTGTCTATTAAGAATAAACCTCTGTAAGCAATCATTGGGCCATCAGCTTCTAGTTCGTCATTTTCATTAATGAAATAATCGCCAGCTAACACACCGAAATTTTCAGCAATTGTTTTAGCGACATCTGCAACAATAGGATAGTTCACACCTTTAATTCCACCGTTATTTTTATCTACTTGCAACCATCCCCAGTGACTTTCTGGAGTGTCTGTAGAACAGGCAACCACTTCAACACCTTTCTTTTTAAAATCTTCTAATTTAGCCTGAAAAGCATGTAGCTCAGAAGGGCAAACGAAAGTAAAATCTTTAGGGTAAAAGAAAAATAATACGTGCTTTTTACCAATGAATTGTTCAAGTGAGAAACCGTCAACGATTTCACCACCATTAATGACAGCTTTAGTGCTGAATTTAGGGGCTTTTTTTCCTACTAATACCATAGTTTATGTGTTTTTTATGTTTTCAATTATTTTAAGGTACAAATTTAAGTATAAACTACTACTTATTGAAACTTATTTTTTGTATTTCTGAATGCCTAAAACAATCCACCGTGTGATCATTCACAATGCCAGATGCTTGCATAAAGGCATAACAAATAGTACTCCCTACAAATTTAAACCCTTTGCCCTTTAGCTCTTTGCTCATCTTATCAGATAAAGGGGTAGTAGCGGGTATTTCTGATAACTCTTTGAAGCTGTTGTGGATGGTTTTTCCATTTGTAAATTTCCAAATGTAAGCGTTGAAAGAACCAAACTCTTTTTGAATTCTAATAAAGGCTTGAGCATTGCTTACAGTAGCTTTTATTTTTAGTCTATTTCTAATTATGCTGCTGTCGTTGAGTAGTTTTTCTTGTTCCTCTTGTGTCATTTCTGCCACCCTTTGCACATCAAAATCATGAAAGGCTTTTCTAAAACCTTCTCTTTTTTGAAGTATAATCTTCCAGCTTAAACCGGCCTGAAAACTATCTAAAACAAGAAATTCAAACCATTTTTTATCTGAATTTACCGGCACACCCCATTCGCTATCGTGGTATTCCAGTTCTATGGCAGAAGGCCATTGGCAACGCTTTTTCATAAGAGATAGAATTTTGGTTTAAAACTAATCATATTTTTCAGTAGCATATTTTTCAAAATAACGATATTTGTGACAAACAATCTAACTATGTCCGATCAGCAAATTATATTTTCAATGAATAGGGTCAGCAAGACTTTCCCTTCAAATAATAAACAAGTTTTAAAAGATATACACCTTTCTTTCTTTTATGGTGCAAAAATTGGAATTATTGGTCTTAATGGTTCTGGTAAATCAACCCTGTTAAAAATTATAGCAGGCATTGAAAAGTCTTTTCAAGGAGATGTGCATTTCTCAAAAGAACACAGCATTGGTTATTTGGCACAAGAGCCTGAAATGGACGATTCCAAAACAGTAATTGAAATTGTAAAAGAAGGTATGCAAGAGGCTGTTGACCTTATAGCCGAATACAACGACATCAATAACCAGTTTGGATTACCCGAAGTTTATGAAGATGCCGATAAGATGGAAAAGCTGATGGCAAAACAAGGAGAGCTACAAGATAAAATAGATGCTTGTGGTGCTTGGGATTTAGAAACAAAGCTTAACATTGCCATGGATGCATTAAGGTGTCCTGATAGTGATAAATCGATTTCAGTACTTTCTGGAGGAGAGAAAAGACGAGTGGCCCTTTGCCGATTATTATTAAAAGAGCCCGATATTTTATTGCTTGATGAGCCTACTAACCATTTGGATGCTGAGTCGGTGCATTGGTTAGAGCAGCATTTACAACAGTACAAAGGAACCGTTATTGCCATTACCCACGATAGGTATTTCCTAGACAATGTAGCGGGTTGGATTTTAGAGTTGGATAGAGGAGAGGGTATTCCTTGGAAAGGGAATTATTCTTCATGGTTGGATCAAAAATCTAAGCGCTTAGCACAAGAAGAAAAACAAGCCAGCAAACGAAGAAAGACTCTCGAAAGAGAGCTAGAATGGGTAAGGATGAGTCCAAAAGGACGACAGTCAAAATCCAAAGCGCGTTTGAATAATTACGATAAACTTCTTAGCGATGAAAACAAACAGCAAGAAGAAAAAATAGAATTGTATATCCCTGCTGGTCCTCGATTAGGGACTAATGTTATTGAAGCCACTTCTGTTTCCAAAGCCTTTGGCGATAAGTTGTTGTATGAAGATTTAAATTTCAAACTACCGCCTGCTGGTATAGTGGGTATTGTTGGGCCGAATGGCGCAGGTAAAACAACCTTATTCCGAATGATTATGGGAAAAGAAGAAGCCGATTCAGGTTCGTTTTCAATAGGAGAAACGGTTAAAGCATCTTATGTAGATCAGCAGCATGCTGACATAGATCCTGAAAAAACCATTTGGGAACAAGTTACTGGAGGAAATGAATTGTTAGAGGTAGCGGGTAAAAAAATAAATTCCCGTTCGTATGTGGCTAAATTTAATTTCCAAGGTTCTGACCAAAATAAAAAGGTAGGCGTACTTTCGGGTGGTGAGCGAAACCGTTTGCACCTTGCCATGACGCTACGTGAAGAAGGTAATGTATTGCTATTGGATGAGCCTACTAACGACCTTGATGTCAATACGTTAAGAGCTTTAGAGGAAGGTTTGGAAAACTTTGGTGGATGTGCCGTAATTATATCTCACGACCGTTGGTTCTTGGATAGAGTATGTACACACATATTGGCTTTTGAAGGCAATTCTCAAGTGTATTTCTTTGAAGGTGGTTATTCCGATTACGAAGAGAATCGTAAAAAACGATTGGGTGATGTTGGGCCAACCAGAATCAGGTATAAAAAACTGGTTCGCTAACTCCTTTTTAAAAATCTAAATTTAGGGATAGAGAATAAGGGTGAGTCTGAGTTTGCTTTATAAATGAGGTATATGCCAATTGGAAGCAATATTAAGTTAGCTGACCACATTCCTTGTAAAACGGCTATTTCAGCCTCCTTAACCATCTTTTCAGAGGTTACTGAAATGATATGGTAAGTGATAAAAAATCCAACAGAAATTATAACGGGCATTCCAAAGCCGCCTTTTCTTATAATAGCTCCAAGTGGAGCGCCAATAAAGAAGAAAATAATACAAGCAATGGCCAGTGTTAACTTTCTGTGCCATTCTATTTTATGTTTTATGGAAATCTCTTTAGAAAAGCGTTTGTCTTTCATGTGACTTGTCAGTAGAGATTGAAGGTATTTTACTGAGCTGATAGCGTTAGAATACACCTTTGTAGTGTACTTTGGTGAATTGACCAGTTTCGATTTATAGCCAACAACAATGGATTCAAAATCGACCTCATTTTTCTGATTAATTTGATAACTGAAAGCGCTTGTTTTTAAATTCATTTTGTAATCAATAGAGTCAATAGCGTTAAGAAGCTGCCGATTGTTCATCATGGCGTAATGGTTGCGGTATAAATCTTCACTGCTGCGTTTCATTCCAAAATCCGATAAATCAAAGCGCAAAATATCTTCTTTGAATGAAGCCCTTTGAAAGGGTTTGTTGTCCTTTTTTAAATCCAGTTCATTGTAACTGTACCCATTTTCTAAGGCGATAACAAAGTATTGTTCGTTTTCAGCAAGATACATTTTGCCTTTTTCTGCTAGTATGACCTTATCGTTCCCTTTTTCAGAATTATGATCATAAATCATTATCCCTTCCAAGTCAGTACCGTTTTCTAATTTCTTATCAATCTTTATGCTGTAGCCACTCAGTTCATTGTAAAATATTCCTTCTTTGATGTTTAGGGCAGGTTTTTGTTTCCTGATGTCGTATAGCAATGAGCCAGCTTTGAGGTTGGCATAAGGCATATAGTAGTTTGAAAATAAAAACGAAAAAGACGTGATAACAATTACAAGAGTTAATAGGGGAGTCATGCATTTTCTGAGGGATATTCCAGCAGACTTTATAGCCATAAGTTCACTTTTTTCAGCAATATTACCAAAGGTCATGATGGAAGACAACAAAACCGATATGGGCAAGGCCATTGGAACAAATCGGGCGGCAGCATAAAACAGTAGTTTGGCAATAACCACCATTTCTAGACCTTTTCCAACCAAGTCGTCAATGTACTTCCATAGGAATTGCATCAACAGTAAAAAAATAGCCAATAAAAAAGTGAAAATAAAAGGGCCTATGAAGGACTTAATGATAAAAAGGTGTAACTTTTTCATTCAGTCAAATAGGGGCTTACGAACCTATTAGGTGTTTTAAGTTATCAATTTGGGTATCCCATAGATTAGTGGCGTCTTCTTTGTCGTCTTCATCTTCCGCAAAGTCCGTAACAATTAAAGACACATCACTAGTAAGTTCGTCAATTTGAATTCTAAACTCAAAGTACTCATCCTCTTCAGAATCTAACCATCTGAACCTGATATGCTCTCCTTTTTTCTTGCTTATCAATACAGCATCTTGTGAGCTCCCTTCCCATGTAAAAGTATAAATACCATCTCTATTGACGTTTACGTCATCGGCAAACCATTCGGATAGGCCGCTAAGCGTACTAAGTCTTTCATAAAGAATTTTAATTGAAGAGTGTATAGGGTATTCTAATTCGTATAACATAAGGTATGTGTTTAAACTTTGGTAATATATATATAATTAAATGAAAAAATCAATGTTTTAGTATTTGTGAATTAAAAAAATAGTCGGCTTTTTATTTAAATCGTATTTTTTTGATTTGATATTCTTCACTTTATCTCTTATAATTTGTTCGTTTTCTGTGCTAAGGTTGGTCGCAATACATATATCGGTGTTTGCTTGGCAATGCTTACACAAATCTTCAAGCAAATGATTATTCCTGAAAGGTGTTTCAATAAAAATTTGAGTTTGGTTTTGCCTGTACGACAAACTTTCTAGAAACTGTATTTGTTTTAGTCGCTCTGACTTATCTTTAGGAAGGTAGCCATTGAAAGCGAAATTTTGTCCGTTCATCCCGGAAGCCATTAGGGCTAATAAAATGGATGATGGTCCCACAAGTGGTACAACTTGAATGTTTTTGGAGTGGGCCAACTTTACAATTTCTGAGCCTGGATCTGCAACGCCTGGGCAACCTGCTTCAGATAAAAGTCCAATATTCTGGCCGTCCATAGCAGCATTAAGCATCAATGACACTTCCGATTGCGCTGTGTGTTTATTTAAAAGGTGAAAGTGTAAGTCGTCAATTTTCGTTTCAATGCCTGATTTAATCAGAAAACGACGTGCTGAACGTAAATTTTCAACTATAAATGTAGTGCATGAATTTATACGATTAATGTTGTCGGTAGGTAAAACAGAAGACAATTCACTATCGCCTAGTGTACAAGGGATTAATATCAGTTTACCTTTTTTCAATTGAATCTAAAATTTGTTGACAGCTATTAAATAATAAATGATAGACCTTTTCAAAGCCTTGTTTGCCTCCAAAATAGGGGTCAGGAACATCTTCATCATTTTCTAAAGCAAAGATTACTTTGTCTTTTTGCAGTTCAGTCTTAGCGAGTGACATAACGTCCTTGTAGTTGGCAGCATCCATAACAACTATTTTATCAAAGTAGTCGAAGTCATTGGTCTTAAATTGTCGTGCAGACAATCCAGAAATATCTATATCGCGGTTTCTAGCGGTTTCTATCATCCTATAGTCGGGTTGACTGCCTATGTGAAAGTTACTTGTCCCGGCTGAATCTATTTCTAATTTAGGAGCTAACTTTCTTAAAATGCCTTCTGCTAGAGGTGAGCGGCAAATGTTTCCTAAACAAACAAACAGTATTTTCATTTTACTGAAGTTTGAATAGGATTAATTAAGAGTTAACTTCTTTTCGATGTCGTTAACGAACGCTCTAAATTGCTTATCGGTATCAATTAAGTTATTGACGGTTTTACAAGCGTGTAGTACAGTAGCGTGGTCTTTATTTCCACAATGAATTCCAATATTCGCAAGAGAGTTTTTGGTTAGCTGTTTTGAGAAATACATGGCCAATTGTCTGGCTTGAACAATTTCTCGTTTTCTTGTTTTGGATTTCATTAATTCAATAGGAATGTCGAAATAATCGCACACTACTTTTTGTATGTAATCGATAGATATTTCTCTTGCCGTATTCTTGACAAACTTATCCAGCATTTCTTTTGCTAAATCAATCGTGATGTTCTTTTTGTTTAAAGAAGATTGAGCCAAAAGAGATATTAAAGCGCCTTCTAATTCCCTCACATTTGTGGTGATAGAGTAGGCGATGTATTCTACAACTTCGTAAGGCATTTCGATGCCGTCGTTGTATAATTTCTTTTTGAGTATAGCAATACGAGTTTCTAAATCTGGTGACTGTAAGTCGGCTGACAATCCCCACTTAAATCTAGAAAGTAAGCGTTGTTCAACACCTTGCATATCAACTGGTGCTTTGTCAGATGTGAGGATAATCTGCTTGCCATTTTGGTGTAAATGGTTAAAAATGTGGAAAAAAGCATCTTGGGTTTTTTCCTTTCCAGCAAAAAATTGAACATCATCAATAATTAATACGTCTATGGACTGGTAGAAGTGAATGAAATCATTCTTTTTATTGTCCATAATAGCATCTACAAATTGAGTTTGAAACTTGTCCGCTGAAACGTATAGCACAGTCTTTTCTGGGAAAAGATTTTTTACTTCAATACCAATGGCATTAGCAAGGTGAGTTTTACCAAGGCCTCCATTTCCATAAATTAATAATGGATTGAACGATGTGCCGCCAGGCTTTTGAGCAACGGCATAGCCTGCAGATCGTGCTAATCTATTGCAATCTCCTTCAACAAAAGTGTTGAATGAAAAGTTTGCGTTAAGTTGAGGGTCTACTTGAATTTTCTTAAGGCCAGGAATAACAAACGGATTTCGAATTGAAGTCTCATTAATGTTAATCGGCATGTGTATTGGCGTATTCTTTAAATTTCCTCTTCCTGAGCTAGGAACTTTTGTCATGTATGGTTTAGCGTTATAGTTATTGTCCATAACTATACTGTATTCCAATTTACCGTCTTCACCTAATTCTTTTTTAACGGTTTTCTTTAAGAGGTCGATGTAATGTTGTTCAAGCCACTCGTAGAAGAATTGTGAAGGTACTTGAATAGTAAGAACGCCAGATTTTAAGCGGATAGCTTTTATTGGTTCAAACCAAGTTTTAAATGACTGAGGACTAACATTATCCTTTATTATACTTAGGCAATTTCTCCATACAATCTCAAAAACTTTTTCTTCTACCATTATCTCAATTAATTAATAATTCAACTACAATTTTCAAGTGAGTTTCCATCGGCTTTATTGCAAGGGCAAATGTGTTAACAAAAAAGTTAAAAAAAAAATAATTTAGCTATTGATTTTTATGTTTTTTTTACAGTTCGTAAAAAAAATCTTGCAAAGTGTAAGGCTATAGTTTTTTACGAAAACACATCAATTGATGAAGCACTAAAATTATGAATTGTATTGCTTACTGACAAGTTTTTTTTGTGGAAATAAAAATCAATTTTGCCAAGTTTAATTGCCCCAAAACCAACTTGACTAATTAGCACATCTTTTTTGTTCTTATTTTTAATAATTACTGGTTTGTTTAAGAAAGAATGTGTGTGCCCGCCAATAATTAAATCTATGTTAGAGGTTTGTTCTGCTAGTTTTATATCGCTTATTTTATCGGACTTGTACTTAAAGCCTAAATGCGAAAGACAAATGACCAAATCGCAATGTTCTTTGGTTTTTAAATAATGAGCTTTTGAATTGGCAACAGACACAGGATCGATGTATTTCACGCCTTTACACAAACTAGCATCAACAAGTCCTTTAAGTTCTATGCCAACACCAAATACGCCAATTTTTATTCCATCTTTTCTAAAAATTTGATGTGGAATTACTTTTCCTTCTAAATCAGTATCCGTAAAATCGTAATTCGAAGAGATAAACGAAAAATTGGCGTGCTTCATTTGCTTGACTAGTCCATCAATTCCGTTGTCAAAATCATGATTGCCTAAGGTAATAGCGTCGTAACCCATTTCACTCATTAGCTTAAACTCTAATTCACCACCAAATAAATTGAAGTAGGGGGTTCCCTGAAAAACATCACCAGCATCAAGTAGAAGTACATTATCTTCTTGACTACGTACTTTTTTAATCATTGAAGATAACTGTTGCATGCCACCCAAACCTTTGTTTCTTCCAGAAGTAAAGGGTTCAATATTGCTGTGCATATCGTTGGTGTGAAGAATGCTTAGCTTGATTAACTCTTTATTTGATGCTAAGGCATGTGCGGGCGACAGCCCAACCAAGGCACTACCAAAGAATATGTTTTTAACGAATGTTCTTCTAGTTGTCATTGAAAAGAATTAAATGTCTTGAATCAAGTGTTGATGAAATGGTATCGTTTTCCACACAATAATTGATGAGTGCATCGCGCATTTTGATGCCGACTTTGTGCTGTATTTTATTGTTAAAAAAACTCATCTTATCGCCACCATTTGCTAAATAATCTGTAGTTAAGACCTGAAAGACTGAATCTTCGATTGAGAAATTATCTGAAAAAGCAATTGGTTGACCTTCAGTCTGAACAAAATAGTTTTTTAGTGACATGAATTCGTCTTTACTAAGTTCTAAAACTACCAGTTCATTTTCGAAAGGCATAAGCTTAAAAATATCGCGTTTTGTAATGTTCCCTTTGCTTAATGAGCTTCTTAGTCCACCAGTATTGAAAAATGAAACATCTATATCAAAAACATCTGTTAATTCTTGAGCAATTTCCAGACAGGCGTCAGAAGTCCAATTTCCAAGTATGCTTTCGGGTTTACCCTTTGTGAAATCAGTTGACGCGTAACAAAGCACTTCATTCATTTGGGAATCAAGTTGTTGTTTGTACGGCAAGATTGTATAATACATTGAACTATCTATTTCAGAAGTTTTTACATCAAATACTGAGCGTTCCATAGAACTGTATTCAATACTAGGCTGATTTATTAATGCTAAAGCAAGAAGAAGGTAAATGAACTGCATGACACAAATCTAATTATTTAAACAATATAATTTGTTAAAAAAATATTGATTATTAAATAAGAATTAATGCTAATAAGATGATGAATTAATTAAATTTGTTAATTCTAAATTTAATCCAAAAAATCATGAACGCATTTATCATTTTTTCAGTCCTGGCGATTGTTCTACTTCCTTTAACTTTTTTTATAGTAAAACAACAATCGGCTGCTATTGTTGAACGATTCGGAAAATTCACTTCCATTCGCCAATCTGGCTTGCAGCTAAAAATACCTGTTTTTGATAGGATTGCTGGTAAACTAAGTTTGAAAATTCAACAATTAGATGTGGTTGTTGAAACCAAAACTAAAGATGATGTTTTTGTAAAATTAAAAGTATCTGTTCAATTTCAAGTAATAAAGGATAAAGTGTATGATGCATTTTACAAGCTAGATTATCCATACGATCAAATAACCTCTTATGTATTTGATGTTATTCGTGCTGAAGTGCCAAAGATGAAGTTAGACGATGTTTTTGAAAAGAAGAATGATATAGCCATCGCTGTAAAATCGGAGCTTAATGACGCCATGATAGAATACGGTTATGATATTATTAAAACGTTAGTTACGGATATTGACCCCGATGCTCAGGTGAAAAACGCTATGAATCGTATCAATGCCGCTGAAAGAGAAAAAGTGGCGGCTCAGTATGAAGGAGATGCGGCACGTATTCTTATTGTTGAAAAGGCCAAAGCTGAGGCTGAAAGCAAACGCTTACAAGGACAAGGTATAGCAGATCAAAGACGAGAAATAGCCAAAGGTTTGGAAGAATCTGTTGAAGTATTGAATAAAGTAGGTATTAATTCTCAAGAAGCTTCGGCTTTAATTGTAGTTACTCAACACTACGATACCTTACAAGCTGTTGGTGCTGACACCAATAGTAATCTAATTTTATTACCAAATTCTCCTCAAGCGGGTTCGGATATGCTGAATAATATGGTGGCATCTTTCACAGCTAGCAATCAGATAGGAGAGGCTATGAAAAATCAAAAGAAGAAAAAGAAAAGCGAATAGTGAATTTTGACTGCCTTTAAATATGTTTTCACACCAAACCAAAATACGAGTTCGATATGCTGAAACAGACAAAATGGGCTATGTCTATTATGGTAATTACGCTACCTATTTTGAGGTGGCAAGGGTTGAGGCCTTACGAAGCTTAGGAGTCAATTACAAAGAAATGGAAGATAGCGGCATTATGCTTCCAGTATTATCGTATTCAACCAAGTTTTATAAACCTGCCTTTTATGACGAGGAGTTGACCATTAAACTTTTTATTAATGAGATGCCCAAGGCTCGTATTCACTTTTTTTTCGAGACGTATAATACCAATGACATAAAAATTAATGAAGCGAAAGTTACTCTAGTTTTTTTTGACATACA
>ENA-OUOG01003556-OUOG01003556.1-marine-metagenome-genome-assembly--contig:-NODE-3556-length-14391-cov-3.769317_pt1 | contig 14391 bp, 14 predicted proteins | sample MGYA00248635_ERZ508505 | MGnify/ENA primary metagenome ERZ508505 (study PRJEB26176, sample SAMN06267871) | marine metagenome | isolation source: Saanich Inlet, British Columbia, Canada | place: Pacific...
TGGGCTACGTCTACCTGCTAACCCCATCGGGTGTTGCAGAAAAGGCGCGACTCACAGCCGCTTTTATCGAGCGCAAGCTAGGTGAGTACAAGGCACTGCATGCCGAAATAATTGCGCTGGTGGAGGCGGGTGAGCTGCCGCCTGAAGAGCTGCCCGGACCTCGTTTGGGCGAGTCCCGATAATGGGTTTTAGCGAGCCAATTCGAAGAACATGCGGAAAATAAAAATTCAAAATAATCTATTTTTAGTCGTTCAATGAAATTGTTAGTGACTGGCTCCGCCGGATTTATCGGTTCAGCATTGAGTGAAGCCTTACTCGCTCGTGGTGATGAGGTTATTGGGCTGGATAACCACAACGACTATTACGAGGTGTCATTGAAGGAGGCAAGGCTAGCGCGCTTCGCCGACAACCCCAATTACACGCATGTACGCTTGGACCTCGCAGATCGCGAAGGGGTGGAAAAACTGTTTGAGAAATACAAACCTGAGCGCGTGATCAACCTCGCAGCACAAGCTGGGGTGCGCTATTCTCTGACTAATCCACTCGCTTACATGGATAGCAACATCATCGGTTTTGCACATATCCTCGAGGGTTGCCGTCATCATGGCGTTGAGCATCTAGTTTACGCCAGTAGCTCCAGCGTGTACGGAGCTAAAACCGCCATGCCATTTTCGGTTCACGATAACGTTGATCACCCGCTAAGTCTTTACGCGGCAAGCAAGAAGGCGAACGAACTTATGGCCCACACATACAGCCATTTGTTCAATTTACCGACAACTGGGTTGCGTTTTTTTACGGTCTATGGACCGTGGTCTCGTCCTGATATGGCGATGATCAAATTCGCTAAGGCCATTCAAGCGGGTGAACCCATCGATGTGTTCAATTACGGTCGCCACAGGCGCGACTTCACCTACATAGATGATGTTGTAGAGGGGGTGATACGTGCTTTGGATCAACCCGCAACTCCCAATCCAGATTGGACTGGTGAAGCGCCGGACGCAGCAAGTAGTAGTGCCCCTTGGCGGGTATACAACATAGGTAGTAACAACCCGATAAATCTACTGGACTGCATAAGCGAATTAGAAAAGACCTTGGGTAAGACAGCAATCAAGAATCTGCTGCCGATGCAGCCTGGTGATGTGCCCGATACTTACGCTGATGTAGCGGACCTTATTCATGACCTTGGTTATCAACCATCAACGTCAATTGAATTAGGCATCAAAAAATTTACACAATGGTATTTGGACTTTTATAAATGAAAATCGCAATTGCCGGAAGTGGTTATGTGGGACTTTCTCTTGGCATCTTACTTGCGCAGATGAGCGAGGTAATCTGCCTAGACATTGATGAGTCAAAGGTTAATATGCTTAACCGCAAAGAGTCGCCAATTCATGACCCTGATATTGATTATTTCTTGAATAACAAGTCGCTTAATTTTAGAGCTACGCTAGACCCATACGAGGCATACGAAGGTGCAGACTTTGTCATCATCGCCACGCCAACTAACTACGACCCAGAAGCAAATTATTTCAACACCGGAAGTGTCGAGGCGGTAATAAAAGATGTTTTGGCGATTAATCCCAAGGCTGTGATGGTCATTAAATCTACCGTTCCTGTGGGTTACACGGTCAAAATTCGAGAGGTTATGGGTACTAAAAACCTGCTGTTTAGCCCTGAGTTCTTACGAGAAGGTAAAGCGCTGCACGATAATTTGTATCCCAGTCGTATTGTGGTAGGTGAGCGAAGTGAACGTGCTAGCCAGTTTGGGAAGCTACTGTCGGAATGTGCACTCAAGTCTGACATCATGACTTTGTACACTGACAGTACGGAAGCAGAAGCGATAAAGTTATTTGCAAATACATATTTAGCGATGCGAGTAGCTTATTTCAATGAGCTGGATACATACTCAGCGATACATAGTTTGGATACACGACAGATTATAGAGGGCATTTGCCTCGACCCCAGGATTGGCGGTGACTATAATAATCCCAGCTTTGGCTATGGAGGCTACTGTCTACCCAAAGATACGAAGCAATTGCTGTCTCACTACCAAGACGTTCCGCAGTCGCTGATTCAGGCCATTGTGAGTGCTAACTCAACTCGTAAAGATTTTATCGCTGACGAAGTGGAGAAATTCGCTAAATTACAAGCGCAACAAACAAGAAGTAAACCAGTGGTGGGAGTGTATCGCTTGATGATGAAAGCAGGCTCAGACAACAACAGGGAAAGCGCAATCGAAGGTGTGATAAAGCGGCTCAAGGCAAAGGGTATCGAAGTTATAATTTATGAGCCAGCGTTAACAGTATCCGAGTATTTGCAATCAGACGTCGTAAATGACCTAAGTACATTTAAAGCACAATCAAATCTCATTATCGCCAACCGCTTGACGCCTGAAATCAAAGATATGAATCAAAAGATATACAGTCGAGATATATTTCATAAAGACTCTTAATTATAAACAAAAATATACCACTTTACAAAATTGTATGAATAAGTATAACAACGATTGCAGAACATTAGTAACCGGTGGTGCTGGATTTTTGGGTTCACACTTATGTGAACGCCTTTTGCAGGATAAGCATGAGGTAATTTGTCTAGACAACTTTTTCACGGGCAAAAAAGAAAACATTGCCCATTTACTAAATCATCCGAGATTTGAATTGATTCGCTATGACGTTACTTGTCCGATCAACGTTGAAGTTGATCAAATATATAATCTTGCATGCCCGGCGTCCCCAATTCACTACCAGTATGACCCTGTGCAGACCATGAAGACGAGTATCCTTGGCGCAATAAACATGTTGGAGTTGGCTAAGCGTACTAAGGCTCGTATATTTCAAGCCTCCACAAGTGAAGTCTATGGTGACCCCGAAATTCACCCACAACATGAGGCTTATTGGGGAAACGTTAATCCCATCGGATATAGATCATGTTACGACGAAGGCAAGCGATGCGCTGAAACATTGATATTTGACTATCACCGTCAATACCAAATTGAAATTAAAGTTGCGCGAATATTCAACACGTATGGCCCCCGTATGCAACCAAATGATGGGCGCGTTGTGAGTAATTTTATAATGCAAGCATTAAGAGGTGAGCCGATAACCATTTACGGTGAAGGCGCACAAACGCGCTCATTTTGTTATGTTGACGACTTGATTGAGGGAATAGTAAGAGTTATGAACAGCCCCGTTGAATTCACTGGTCCGATTAACATTGGAAATCCTAGTGAGTTCACGGTTATAGAATTGGCTGAAAAAATCAAACAAATAACGGGATCAGACTCAATATTGATATTTAAACCACTTCCACATGATGATCCGAAGCAGCGAAAGCCAGATATCGATTTGGCAAGGAAAACATTGAGTTGGGAGCCACAAGTGCAACTAAATGAAGGATTGATGAGGGCAGTGCAGTATTTTGATAATTATCTGAAAAGAGTGTAAAAAATATAGGAATAATGAGGCCAAACAAAAGTAAAAAATCAAATTTAAATGAATAATGCAGTAAAAATATGGGGGTTAATGGAAAAAGAAGATAAAAAAAAATCTTTGACGCTTTTTGGCATCACCCTATTAGCCTCGATAGCCGAAGTAGTAAATATATCATTAATAATCCCTTTTGTAACAATACTAAGCTCAGGTATCGAGGAATCCAGGTGGGTAAAGTTTATAAATAGCATATTTCAGTTTGATACAAATAATAAATTGATAAATTTAATCACCGCGTTAATGATCAGTTTGATAGTGTTGTCTGCATCAATTCGATATATTCAAATGAAAATGCAAGTAAAAATGAGCACCGAAATTGCGGCGAAATTAAGTAACAAACTGTTTAATAAAATATTAAAAAAAGAATTAAATTGGCATAATTCAAGAAGTTCAAGCCAACACCTTGCAGGCGCAGAAAAAGCTAGGATGCTGGTAAGCTACGTTCTTTACCCAACTTTTTTCATAATAACGAACTCAATTTTGGGCGCAAGTATTATTTTGGCAATGCTTTCGAATGGACGATATTTCATATTCATACCAATATTATTTATAGGAATTATTTATATATGGATAAGCGCGAAATTAAAGACTGACGCTAGAATTGAAAGTAAAATTTTTGCAGATTCGCAGGCAAATTTAACTGAATGTATGCAAGAAGCATTAGGATCGATAAGAGATCTAAAAATATATAACCTAGAGGAATTTTATAGTGGGAAGCATCAACAAATAATAACGAAAATGCAAAAATCATTAAGTAAAATATTGCAATTCGCCGCAGGACCGAGATTTCTTATCGAAGCGATTGGCGCGGTAACGCTTTTATTAATAGTTGTTGTAATAAATAATTTAATTGAAAATCGCCAAGTAACGATTTCAAAAGAGGAATTATACGGCGTCATATTAGTGATCGCCTTTGGTTTTCAAAGGCTACTTCCAATATTGCAAGGAATTTACTCTTCGTATACTAACATACAAGGTTCAAGACAAAGTGTCAATGATGTAATTGAGATTTTACAGGATAAAAATGATGGAAAAAAAGATCACCTTTCTGAAAAAATCAGAGGCGATATTACGTTGATTAATGTAAGCTTTGGTTACGATAGTCACCAGATTTTAAAAAATGTTAATGTAACAATCCCACGAGGATCAATAGTAGGGATTATAGGAACATCAGGCTCTGGTAAAACAACATTCGCAGACATTTTAATGGGCCTATTACGACCCAACGATGGTGCTGTGAAAGTAGGAAGTATTCTTTTACGAGATGATAATGTCACTAGTTGGGTCAAAAACGTTTCTATTTTATCTCAACAGGTCTTTGTAGTCGATGGTACAGTTGAAGATAATATTGCGTTGGGAGATAAAGATAAATTTGATGGGGCAGCATATAGAAATTCTTTAAAAAGAGCAGATCTAACTATGTTTGAGACAGAGAGAGGGAAAATGACTATTGGAGAGAGAGGGAGTCGCATATCTGGTGGTCAAAAGCAAAGAATAGGCATGGCAAGAGCATACTACAAGGGGGCGGAATATATCTTCTTTGATGAGCCAACGAGTGCATTGGACAACAATTCAGAGCAAATAATTCTTGATTTACTCTCACATAAAAATACAAATGAAACCATTATTATTATTACACATAGTAAAATAGTGCTAAATCACGTTAATTTAATACTCGAAGTCAGGGATGGGGGGGTTTATGAAATCAAAAAAGGAAATATCTAAAATTTTTTTTAGGGGGCCAGGGGGAAGTATATACACAGGTGAAATTTTCATAAATCTCCCAAAAGCTATAAAAAAATGGCTATATAAAATTCGCTTTGTCAATAAGCTAGATGTTGACATTAAAGAGGAGATATGCCGAAAATCTAATAATAATAATACAGCGATCGATTGCGGCGCAAATGTAGGTATTTGGACAGACATATTGCTCCAGATGGGATACCGAGTAGTCGCAATTGAACCTAACAAAGACTGCTATGAATACTTGGTTGAAAGATATATAGGAAATGACAAAGTGATAGTTGAGAACGTAGCGCTATCAGATTATGAAGGCAAGAATCACTTTGAAAGTGAACATGCGTTTTCACAAGGAGGCTCACTTAACGATGAACCGATAAACGCTGAGCGTGGGAAAGGAATAGAAGTAACTGTTAAAAAATTATCAAGTTATATAAAAGAGTTTAGGCCGTCTTTGGTAAAAATAGATATAGAGGGGGAGGAAATAAAAGTTATAAATGAAATGCTAAATGAGTTAGATGAGAAAGAAATATCAAATTGCTTTTTCGCAGTTGAGACTCACGAAAGAAAAATCGTTGATTTAGACTTAAAAATTAGAGACATAAAAATTGAAATTGAAAGAAGAAATATTGAAAAGCATTTCAATTTTAACTGGACTTGATCCGAATCAACCGTAACTTTTGATCTGGTAACTCGAAATCTGATTTTTAAATCTGCCTAAAACCGCGGCGAAACCCATTTCTTGGAGAAATTAATTTATACGCGGAGAGGCGTCGCAAAGTTAATAATACAGTTTCGGCGTCTGCTACGATCGCTGAACGCTAGAAAATAAATTATGGTACTAATTGCCGACCGTACACAGAAAGCGGATATAAATTAATAATTAATAAATCGTTGGATAACATAATGAATTATCAGAAAATTTGCGTCATCTGGGATAAAAAAGTAAGATCAGGGGCAATATTTTCGATATCATTGATATGTAAATCTGAATATAAAAAATTATTTGTATTTAAAGAGAAAATAGAAGTTAATGATCTCGAGAGATTTAGACATTTTTTATTCATTGATAAATTTTCAGGGGATTCTTTTAGCAATAAAAAAGTAATAAATAGCATCCAGATACTAACAAGGCGATCAATTTCTGTCTCTTATTTAGACACATCTGATTCTCCAGAAATAAAATATATACAATATGTAAACCTTTTTGCGCATTGGTTCAAAAAACAAATGTATTCCAACAAACAGAACTATGATAGAGAGCTGCTTGGTGGTCGCCTATATTCCGATTACTACGCGAGAGCCCAGTCAATGCCATCGGAAATAAAAATCAACAATCAAAGCACAGTAGACTATAGCAAAATTAAATTGTATTGGAATATCCTCTTGGGACCTTATCCTTTGACAACATTTAAGACAAGAGTAATGAGATATGGAGTAAAATACTTAGGATTATTATATTTAAAAATGTTTAATTACTCAATAATAAATAAGGATGTGAGCAAAAAAAGCGAAAAAGTATTTGTATCACAAAGAATAGGAAATAGTAATTTATACACAGGTGAAGTTGGTTATCAAAGAAAGATAATTGCGGACATTCTTGATAAAAGATTCAATGATAGCACTAGTCGCGTCACCCAACGGCAATATAATCGTGAAATGAAAAAATCACTATTTACGGTTAGTCCATTCGGTTGGGGGGAAATTTGTCATAGGGACGCCGAGGCATTTATGTATGGATCATTATTAATAAAGCCTAATATGGATCACATATTAACGCAGCCTGATTTATACTTAAAGAACTTTACTTATATCGATAGCGATTGGGATTGTAAGAACTTGGTTGAGAAAATTGATGACGTAGTCAACAATGAATATAAATATTCTGAAATTGCGCGGCGAGGCATGAATCTATTCTACCGGGAAAATAGAAATTTTAACATGTATGTTGGACAATTATATAATCAGATAGTGAATGCGATATGAGCACTGAGTTCTATTTTATGAGAACACCTCAACTACACGGTGGCCCCGGCTCTTTTCAATCAAGGTTGGAGACAGAGTTATCAACCTTAGGTTGCCTAATATATCACCATAAAAAATTTAGATTCGACCGTATTGGTAATATTATCGTCTTCAGTTCTACTAAACATCTTCTTTTCTTAATTTACCAAAAGCTCATAGGTTCGAAAATAATACTGCGACTTGACGGGCTAAATAAAAAACATCGTTATAATAACGCATCTTATTTATTGTATGTTTACTCTGAATTGGATAATCTATTGTCTGCATGCATTGCAAACTTTTTATCAGACACTATCATATATCAGAGTGAATATGTAAAAAAGTGTTGGGAAAAGAGCTGGATCAAATTCAAAAGAAAATCGTATGTGGTATATAACGGAGTAAATATTGAGAGTTATGCTGCACGCAGTGGTGAACCCAAAGTTTCTGATGTTAAAATATGCGTGGTTGAGGGCGCAATAGATGACTTCGTGGGCGTGAAGATATTAAACTCTTTAGCATACAGAGTTGATGTTTACAGTGCTATAGCTGAAAATATTAGAAATCAGATAAACAATGATAATGTTAGGTTAATCGGGTTGGTAAACAGAGAGGTTATGCCCAAGTTACTGACCGAATATAATGTATTTTTGCTTTTGGAGGTTAATCCTGCTTGCCCAAATTCACTCATTGAGGCAATGGCAGCAGGTTTAATACCAGTCGGTTTCAGGACTGGATCGGTTGGTGAAATTTTAGGGGAAACAGATGTATTCATGGCCGATTATGGATCAAATAGTGAAAAGTACGAAATGCCCAACTTAAATTCTCTAAATGCGTATATCGAGAAAGCAATCGCTTCCGCAAGTGCCTCGCAAATTTATAGAGCACGTGCAGATACCTTCTTTAATATCAAAACAGTCGCACAGCGATATATTGAAATAGTAAAAGGCTAACGCACGTGAGGGTAAGCCACCATAAATTCTAAGGACCGGCAAGTAGTATATTTTCAGAGGCGACGATTAAATGTTAAAAACTTAAAAGTGATCCCCAGGGCGCTCTAAAATGTGGACAAGTGGGTATGCTTTGGGTTTGCGTTAGGGGTGTGGGGTGTAATATTTGGGTATTGCTAACGGCTAGTACTTTTTCACTTTCCGAACTGAAACTCTTATTCGTCCGCGAGCATGTCTAATTGTGCCGTATATAAAAAAAATTTAAAGATTATGACCAGTTTTTTTAAAAAGATATACGTGTAAGAAGAGCAGAGAGGTAAGATCGTTAGGGAGGTTCCTAAAAAAAGGTCATGAGTCCGTCGTCCAATTGGTATGTTCTTATAACCACGAACAACACAGTATCGCCTTTCGCAGTTTCACTCCAGAACAAAGACTAGCCATGGGTGTGTAACGTTTCCAGTTCTGAGCGCCTCTGAATGGAAGGGATTGCCTGTTGTGGATAGCTCTACCTTCGTTGCGCTAACACGGAAAATGGCGACATTGAATATACTCTTGCGTAGTTCGTTAGACGCGAATTCCCTGTGTAACAATTTATACGGAACCCGCCAAGATGAAGGGTTGAGATCTAAATTTAACTGTGTGTAGCGACAAGCGAAAACAAAAACCCTAAGGATGGTAGAAATGGTAAATAACGAATTGGAATCCCTAGAAAAATTTGAACAAAATGGATATCTTGTGTTGAGAGGCGCTTTGAATCAGGAATGTCTGAAGACTCTTTGTACCGAAATTACAACCCTCTCCTCTACATATGTGGACCCTCAACGTCGCACGCCTTGGGGTTATGGAAATCTCCGCGGAAGCCTTTTCCAGAATGCTTTAGTTGAATCGATACCAATAAAAACATTTACTGATACGCTTTTTCGCGATGGGTCCCGCGTAAATCATATAGTATTAAATTCAAAAACACGATTCTTCGGACCACAGGTTGAGTGGCACCAAGAGATGAGTAACGTTGCTACCTTCGCCCCAGGTGCAAGTGTCGAATACGATTGGAATAAATTTCTACAAGTTTATATTTCCTTGACGGGCGAGGACGAAGACAATGGTGGGTTGAGAATCGTTCCCTGCTCACACGAGTTAGGCCTATTAAAACACCATGATATTATATCACCGTACTTGACACATAAAAGAGAAATTGTTCCCGAACAACTAGTGAAGGCAATTGAAAAATATGGACTATTAACTCCCTCACTTAAACCAGGAGATTGCCTGCTATTCAACTCACTGCTTATTCATGGGAGCGCATCGAACTATAGCTTGAAGGACAGACACTCGCTTGTATGCCAGTTACAAGATAGTAAGTCGACGTTCACCGATAAAAAAGTTTATGATAACGAGATTGAAACCAGACGATTAGCGACGTTAAACAAATTAAAAGAACGAGTAACTCAGCTTGAGTTAATCAATAACCCCTACCAGGATTTAAAAAATGATTAATTTAACGGAAATAATAAGAGTGCGTCCTCGACGAAAATTCGACAGTCGAACATTACGGCTCGATATGGCAGAGCGACAGCCATTTTTCGAAACACCTGTCTTCGAAGATTTTATATCAAATTTATCACAGCTAGATTTTTTGGCTTATCCAACTGCTGATCAAGAAGATTTAGTTAAATCTTTATTAAAAGAGTATCTGAAGGTTAATGAGGTGTATGACTTGATTTGCGCTGCAGGATCAGATAGCATTTTGAAAGACAGTATCCATGTGTTTGCTGCCGCCTCAGAGAAAAAGGTTCTCCTTGTACGTCCGAGTTTTCCCATGTACGAGATTTACTGTAAATCTTTCGGCGTTGATGCAATAGTTCACCAAATGTCAAGCGCAGCTTTAGACTGTAACAAGTTCATCGCAGATATAACGGAAGATGTCGGGTTGATAATTATCGCAAATCCAGGCTCGCCTTTCGGGGAATATCTGCCTTTGAGTGTTATGGAAGAAATTATTCGAAAAGCAGCAAATGTTGGTTGCAACGTGATTATCGACGAAGCTTATATAGAATTTGTGAGTGAGGGAAAGAGATACATGTTACCGATGCAAAAGAATGTAATAAAGATTGGTACATTATCGAAGGCTTTTGGCGGCGCGGGAGCACGTTTCGGATGGGCAATTGCATCTTACGAAAATATTCAATTATTGCGCACTGTAGCATTAACATACCCTATATCTTCGGCCACATACAAGTTTGCAGAATTCGCCCTTAAAAATATTAATCAAATGTATGAATATACCACAGACGTGCGAAGAGAGCGACAGCTTCTAACTGACAGACTTCGCTCCAGCGGGATCAATATCCTTGATTCTGAAATCAACACTGTACACATAGAGTCTTGTGCTTTATCCGAACAGATGATGGAAAGGTTTGTCACCGCGAACGATGTGTTAATGAAACAGAGGGATACCGCATCGACACCGATAGCAATCCCCGACTCCCCGAGTAGCGCGTGGTATCGTCTGAGCATCGCGCCAGGTTTGACGGATATTTTATTTAAAGGTTAGAGATGACAAATTCTAAAAAGTGGAAAAATATTTTCGATAAAATTGCCGAAAAAGAGAATGATTCAGAATTTTCACTTGAGGGTGCCCTTCGCGTCTCCGGCCACTACGATTACGATATCGCGAGTTTTAAGGCTGATATTCAGCGATTGCGGGAAAGGGCTGGAATAAACAGCGGCGCAGCTGTATTGGAGATCGGGTGTGGAGGCGGGGCAGTTCTTTCTCAATTTTCGGACTGTGAGTTGTATGGAATTGATTACTCCTCTCAAGCACTTCTTTATGCAAATTACTTTCTGTCAAGTGCCACATTAAAAACAGCAGAAGCAGCGGATTTCTCTTTTGATAAAAAGTTTGATTTAGTCGTCGCTTATAGCGTCTCACAGTATTTCCCAAGTGACGAATATATGATGCGTTTCTTAATAAACGCGAGGAACCATTTGAAAAAGAATGGGAAACTTGTTATTGCTGAAATTAACGACGGTGATATGAAGGCGGCATACGAGGAACATCGAAGATTAAAATATGGCCAGGACTATGAGCGCCTATTTGGATCGAAAAATAAAGATTTAGAACATTATTCAGTAACGAAAGGGCAACTGGCTGACATCTGCATCCCTGCGGGTTTCAGTTGCGACTTTGAACATTGTGGAAGGAGAGGGGATGAAAAAGAATTCTATAGATTTACAGCCTACCTAACTATGTAATACTTTAATAGAGGGCTCAATTCTTCCAATCATGTCTTCCGAGGCGCCGAATCGGTCGCCCCAACGAACCTCTTACCTCTCGTACGTTTAAGGTCTGTTACTTATTTCATGGGGGCTCAATTGGCTCCTTATATTCCCTGAAAGCTCAATGCGGCTTCAGCAATATCAAGAATTCCGGTAATCGTCGCCTGGAACCACAGAGCTGAAGAGTAAAGTTTTTTCCAACGGAAGATCTTCTATACTAGCAAGTCAAAGTTCACCGACAGCCAGGTCATGGATGCGGTCAAATGTGCTGAGGCGTGTGTTGCGGTGCCTAACACTTGCCCGGCATTTCGCATCAGCGAGTCGAGCTACCGCTCCGAGCGCACACTCGATGATGAGAATGTCGAAATGGCCAATTGGCTGTTGCGACTGACGGACAACTACTGCAGCTGGCGCTTTTGCCTGTATTACCTGTTTCTGTGCAGTGTCAGGCGCTTCACATGGAATCACAAGCGTGTGTGCCGCATATGCAAGGATCCTGGGCTGAATTTACGAATCACGCCCCGCGAACGGCTAGTACGCGAAAAGCCTGGGGCGCTAACGGTGCCACAGGGCATCAACTACGTGTGGTCCCTAGTTTTTTGCACAGCCAGCGCGAAGACGGCAGAACGTTTCGGTTGCCGAAAGTCATTGACGACTTCAACCGCGAGGCCATTGGCAAAGAGGTGGGCTTCTCCCGGCCCTCTCCGAGCGGGTGTTTCGGGAACTCAAGCAGATCATCTATTCGCGAGGAAAGCCGCAGGTGATACGGTGCGACAACGTCTCGGCTTATATCAGTTCGGCGACTCCAAATTGGGGCCCTAAGCGGGGCACCAGGCTGGAATACATTCAGCCAATCAACCCACAGCGGAATGCTTATGTCGAGCGGTTCAACACGACGGTGCGTTACGAATCGTCGTCGCAATACTACTGGCATGACTTGGCCGAGGTTTAAGACTTTGCAACGAAGTGAATGCGGGCCTATCACCATGACCGAGACAGAATTGCCTTGGACGCATTTACACCAAAGTGGCGTCGAGCCATCGCTACCTAACGTTTATGTCCCTCAGGCCGATGAAAAAGAGGACAATCACCAGTCAAATAGAGTGAAAACGAGAGTACTCAATAGTTATTTATGATAAGTGTATCCATAGTTGGCGCGTCCCTACCATCTTTACTGCTTGCGCTAGAGCTTGTACGTAAATCCGAGTACGTGTTAGTTGATATCTACGAGCAGTCACGAGAGCTAGGAGGCGCGTGGAAGCTAAGCGAGATAGCTGGTAATGAGATAGAGTCAGGCTGTCATCTGGTTGCGACGGCAGACGAAAAGGATAGTGAAAATATCGCTGCAACTTTATTAGATATGACAGGCGTTCTCTTTAGGTCACTGTTAGCTGATGAGTTGATATCCGAGAATGATGAATATAAATCTAATAATAAGTCGGGACCACTTCTAGTGCCTGTGACAAGTTGGGCGGACTTCATTCGTAAAGTCTTCGACTCCTCGATCATGGAGCCACGGATAAAAATCCATTTTGGAGTTCATGTTGAAAAAATCTGTGAGAACTACAACTACGCACATCTTTCACTAAATTATTTAAATACTAAGCAAAGGTATGAGACGAAAGCTAGTATAGCCTTCATCACAAGCTATTTTAAAGATATGAACTTTAGCAATCGACTCACCCCATCTGTCGAACTCCAACTCGATGAAATCTTAAAACTCCCTCTAATAAAAAATTATCATGTTATAGGTCATTGGTCAAGTGCAACCAATTTTGAGCAAGAACAAAAAAATATATTTTTAAGTGGGGAAACAAAAGAGCCTTTTGATAGGGGGGTTTTGTACAAAGATGGTGTATATATTGCTCGAGTGTCTAAACTGAATAAGGAACGGGTGCAAGATTTAACGATAACAGATGTTGAACCTTGGATTGCACGGCAGCTAAATTGCCGTGCTTCCAAGTGCACTATAGAAAAAGTGTTTACATATAGTACTGCTTATAAGGGTTACGACAACAATGAGAAATTGCGCACCTACTTTGAGACAAACTATCAATATATTAAGTTTGTCGATACATTGTACCTTGGTCGTTTCATTTCCACATTATCCATTCTGACCGATAATATAATAAATGAATCTTTATATCTTAAGCAGTGATTATTTTCACCCACTGTCGCGTACTAAATTTGCATGGTTCTTTGAACGCTACAGACGGTATTTGAAAATTATTGAAAATTGGAACGATTTCAAGGATGTGAAAGATGACGCGATTTGCATTATGTTTTGTAGAGGCATCCTCCCCCCTCTATTTGATGGAAAAGCCTTTAGATTTATACTAGTATTTGCCAATCATTTTTTGGAAATAAATAGGGAGCGAAAAGAGCTTTTTCAAAAGATGGAAAGGAGGTTGATCCTTATATATGAGAACGATGCCCAACTGGATCACCTATTTTATACTTGGGGAGTCAAGCTGAATAAGCAGCAGTGTTTACTTTTTCCGCAAAATAATTGCAATCAAACAAAGCGCACGAGCCTGAATAGATGTGCAGAAATTCAAAAATCTCTCCTCAAATCATTAGTCACCATTGACAATTCTCATTTCGTGACATGTGGCTCGATAACGTTATTCAGGCAGAATGCATTTTGGTGGCAGGATTACCTTGGGGTTAATAATTTGCTGCCCGACCGTTATACATTGCATGAATTAGGGCCCGCATTAGGTATTACGGTGCACTCTGTAATAATTGATGACAAATGTCGAAATTCCACCATAATCTAAGGGATTGCCAATTACATATAGTACCTTAGTTATTTTCATAATATTAACTCTTTAATTTTTATTAATTTGTGCATTATATACATAGTCATTGAAAAATTTTTTTTATGGATCTTCATAAACTTTTTGGTTTCTTTGTTGGACAAGTAA
>ENA-OUOG01003557-OUOG01003557.1-marine-metagenome-genome-assembly--contig:-NODE-3557-length-14385-cov-7.761812_pt1 | contig 14385 bp, 12 predicted proteins | sample MGYA00248635_ERZ508505 | MGnify/ENA primary metagenome ERZ508505 (study PRJEB26176, sample SAMN06267871) | marine metagenome | isolation source: Saanich Inlet, British Columbia, Canada | place: Pacific...
GATGAATTGCCACAGGGAGAAACCTTTAAATTCAGGGGCCACTGGTATCAAAAACTTGAAAGTCGACGGACTAGGGTAATGTGTCTGAATCTTAACAATAAGCGGAAATACACCATCAATAAGGCGGCACTTGTAGAGCTTGCTGAGTAGTTTTTTTCTTGTTTTTCTGACTTTTGTCTATTTTTACCTTTCCTAACTAAATAGGCAACTAAAAATTAATCATAATGCTGAAAGAATTTAAAAATTTCATAATGACTGGGAATGTCATTGAGTTTGCAGTAGCCCTTATCATGGCTGGAGCACTAAGTGCAGTTATCAAAGGCTTTGTAAATAAGATTGTAATGCCACTAGTAAGTACGCTCACGGGCGATGTTAATTTTGCCGATAAGTTTTATAACCTTACCGATACGCCATACAATACGCTTGCTGAGGCGTAAGAAGCAGGAGCTGCTGTGGTGGCTTATGGTAGTTGGATCAATGACATTGTCAGCTTATTTATTGTTGGTTTAGTGATGTTTATCGTGGTAAAAGCATACAATAAAACGAAAAAACCAGTAGAACCTGCAGCACCTAAGGGACCGAGTGACAATGATCTTCTTAAAGAAATAAGAGATGCTTTAAAGAAGTAGTCCTAAAGCATTTAAGTAATTAAAAAAGGGGTTTGAATCATTTTGATTCGCCCCCTTTTTTTTGATCTAATCGTTTTATACTTATACCAATTGATAGGTCAATGTATCGCTTAATTGATATTAGAATTTAGGAAATTTACTTGGATCATTTTCGTGCATCATATAATAGACGAGCTCAAACAACTCTTCTGCATTGGATTTAGAGAAATAATCTCCGTCTGTACCATATGCAGGTCTGTGGTCCTGTGAAGTCAGCGTGCGTGGAGCACTATCCAAGTACTTGTAGCCTTCTTGTTCTTCCAGTACTTTTTGCATCATAAATCCAGTAGCACCGCCTTTTACGTCTTCATCCATAAAGACTACTTTATTGGTCTTCATTAATGATTCTACTATATTGTGGTTGACATCAAAAGGTAGAAGAGACTGAACATCAATTAATTCTACAGAGATTCCTTTTTCTGTTAATAGAGCGATACCTTCTTGAGCTATTCGTACACAACTTCCATAGGTGATTACTGTTACGTCTTCACCATATTGTAAGGTTTCGGGCACCCCTACAGGTACTGTAAACTCTGACAAGTTGGTGGGTACTTTTTCTTTTAGTCTGTATCCGTTGAGGCACTCGATGATAAGTGCTGGCTCATCCGATTGTAAAATGGTATTATAGAAACCTGCAGCTATGGTCATGTCTCTAGGTACCAACACATTCATGCCTCGTACAGCGTTAAGTATCATTCCCATAGGTGACCCACTGTGCCATATTCCTTCTAGTCTGTGTCCGCGAGTTCTTATGATTAGCGGATACTTCTGCCCACCCTTTGTTCTATACTGCACAGTGGCTATATCGTCACTCATCATTTGTACTCCATAAAGGAGGTAGTCAAGATATTGGATCTCTGCTATAGGTCTCAGCCCACGAAGAGATGCTCCTATCGCTTGACCTACGATGGTATTTTCACGAATACCCATGTCCATAACACGGTGCTCCCCGTGCTTTTCTTGCAGTCCAGCAAACCCTTGGTTTACATCACCAATTTTTCCTACATCCTCTCCGAAAGCAATTACTTCAGGGCGAGTGCTAAGTATGTGGTCAAAGTTCTGGTTAAGTATTTCAAAACCGTTGAGTTCTTCATTGTCTTCACTGTATTCTGGTTTTATTTCTACGACCTTTAGAGCACTTTGTGGGGACTGACTGTGCAGGTGACTACTGTAAGTATCTTGATACTTAGCTAAATACTGAGTATAATATTCTTGCAGGGCAGTGATGGCAGGGCTTCCAATGTGATTTCTGAGTACAGTATGGATGGTTTTTAGAATATCCTTTCTTCCGGGATCCATCGTGCTTTGCAAAGCTGTTGCTGCAGTTGAATCTACATCGTTTAACAAGCTCACAGCCTCCGCTATTTCTGCTTTTATTTCTCCTGTAAACGCGGTCCAAGCAGCTCTTTTAGCTTCTTTCACTTCGATTTGAGCTTGTTTTTCTAGTGACGCTATTTCTTCCTCTTCTGCAATCTTATTGTCTAGCATCCACGTTCGCATTTTAGTAACGCAGTCGTGCTCTATTTCCCAAGCTAGCCTGTCCTTAGACTTGTATCTTTCGTGTGACCCTGAGGTAGAGTGACCCTGTGGTTGGGTCAGTTCTTTTACGTGCACCACTACTGGAGTATGTTTTTTACGGCATACTTCAGCTGCTTTTTTATAAGCGTTTATAAGCGCAGGATAGTCCCATCCATTTACGGTGATAAGCTCTATTCCCGTTCCAAACTTGTCCGTTTTAAAACCAGATAATATCGAACTTAGGTTTTGTTTAGTAGTTTGATGTTTAGCGTGTACAGATATTCCATATTCGTCATCCCAGATGCTAACCAGCATGGGTACTTGCATTACACCTGCTGCATTTATACTTTCCCAAAAGTGTCCTTCAGAGGTGCTTGCATTGCCTATAGTCGCCCAGGCTACTTCGTTTCCTTGTTTAGAAAAATTAGTAGACTGATGAAGGTCTTTATTGGACTTATATACTTTCGAAGCAAAGGCAAGTCCTAGAGCTCGAGGCATTTGACCCGCAGTTGGGGAAATATCTGAGGATATGTTAATTCGGTCTGTCTGCGGAAGCCACTCACCATTATCATCTAGCATGCGAGTACCAAAGTGACCATTCATGCTTCTACCAGCACTACTTGGTTCATGCTCGGTGCTAGGGTGTGCGTAAAGTTGAGCAAAGAATTTTTGTACATCACTTAATCCAAGTGCAAACATGATTGTTTGGTCACGGTAGTAACCCGCTCGGAAATCTCCGTCTTGCATATAGCGGGCCATAGCCACCTGAGCAATCTCTTTACCATCTCCAAAAATTCCAAATTTTGCTTTCCCAGTTAAGACCTCTTTACGACCAATAAGCGAAGTTTGTCTGCTCTTGTATGCGGTGATATAGTCACTCTTTACTTGGTCAATAAATTCTTGCTTTGATATAGATGCTGATGATTGCTTTGCCACGTCTGTTACCATATAATTTGAATGGTGCAAAGATAAGGTTATTCTTCCACTCTCTTTATATGACCTATCGGACGAGTTTTTTGCTGATCAGTTTCCCGTCTACAAGCGCTTGTAAATAGTACACTCCTTTTGGTGCTGTGGTGATAGTAATGGTGAGGTGGTCTTGTACTCGCATCTCGTCATAATCCACCTGTCTACCTTGAATGTCTTGTATTCCTAGAATGTGTATAGGTTTGGTAGAGGAGAGCATAAACAGGCCATTGGAAGAGGGGTTTGGATAGATGTTGAGCAAAGCGTTAGACACATCAAATACGGATGCAGAGCCATCTGCCTTTATCACTAACTTATAGCCCTCTGTGGTATCCGGAACGGGTAGAGCAATAAAACCTGCTACAGCGTAAACTGTTGTAGCTATTTTTAGATCATAGACCCCTACCTGAGCTTGAGTTGGGTTTCCTTTGAGATTGACACATCCAACTGCCCTCCACGTGAAAGCACAACTTGGGGGGTTACACGTGTAGTCAAAACCTGAAGGTAGCCCGATAACATTATCTACGACTACTGAGTCAATCGTTGCGTTCAGGCTTTGCCCTGCAAAGACTACAGCGGTATCTTTTAGCGCCAATACTTGAAAACTAAAATCGTAGGCCTGGTCTGCAATGGCAGGGTCAGGTTGCTGAGGGTACACCCCTGCAGTAGTTATACTATTGTCTGGGGTACAACTTTGAGCATGTGTGAAGACGAGAGAAAAAGAGAATGCGGTGATTAGTAAAAGTCTTTTCATAACAAGTAGGTTTAGATACATTTGTAAAAACGAAGATATGCGTATCTACCTATTCATCCAAGTGGTCTTTTGTATTATGGTAACTTCACTATATGGTCAAAGTTCATTTGTGTACCAAGGTAAGGTGGTAAATGAGAGTGGTGAATCACTTATTGGGGCTCAGTTAACTTTTTTGGTTGCAAATAAAGTGCTAGGCATCAGCGATATAAACGGCGAGTTCTATGTGGAAACGGAAGAGCCTATTTTAAGAGTGAAACAGATGGGTTACCAAGATAGAACCATTACTTCAGAAGATACACTCGTGGTTATGCGAGAAGCCTCTAGTATGCTCAATACTGTTGTGGTCTCTGAGAATAAAAGGTCTTCCGAGCTTAAGAAGGCAACAGTTTCACTAGAAATAATACACCCAAACTTCATTGTCAATACGGCTCCTACCAATCTAGAAGAAAGTATAGGTAGAATTAATGGCGTACAGGTGGTGGACAACCAGCCGACTATACGGAGTGGAAGTGGGTGGAGCTACGGCGCAGGTTCTAGGGTGCAAGTGCTTGTAGATGGTGTGCCCATGCTTAGTGGAGATGCCGGTCAGCCATTGTGGACCTTTGTACCAACAGAAGGCATACAAGGGGTAGAAATTATTAAAGGAGCCAGTTCTGTTATTTACGGTAGTTCAGCATTAAATGGTGTAATCAATATTAAGACAAAAAACCCGAGTGATAAACCATTTACACAAGTGACCACATCTACTGGGTTTTATGATTTACCAAAGAGAAGATCACTTCGCTACCAAGGACGTACGAGAAATACAGTTTCAAATATTACTGCGTATCATACGGGCACATACCAAGGGTTTGGGTTGAAGTTGGGGTTAAATGCTCTGAGAGATGAGAGCTATAAAATGAGCGATTACGATAATCGATTGCGTGGTACACTAGGTCTTCGCAAAACGGTGAGTAAGTACAACTTGATTTATGGACTGAATACAACCTATCAGCAAGGTACATCAGGTAGTTTTTTGCTTTGGGAGTCGTATGACCTAGGATATACCGCATTAGATAGTGGTGGCACCGATAATCAGGTAAACCGCTTGAGTATAGATCCGTATATTAAATGGAGCACGGGTAAATTTAAGCATACACTAAATACACGATACCTGCGGATAAACAATGACGTGGATAATGGTGACCCTACTATTGACCAATCTAACAGCTCCAATCTGGTCTATGCAGAGTATCAGTCGAGTTTCAGTTTGCCGAAGAATGAGTTTAATGCTACTGGTGGTGTAGTTGCTATCAACACAGAAACTAACTCGCCACTGTATAGCGGAACACAGCGTGCAACAAACTATGCCGCTTACTTGCAGTTAGAAAAAGGCTGGAATAGGCTCACTGTGAGTGGGGGTGCTCGCTATGAGCAGTTTATTTTGAACGATAGAGTAGAGGGTAACCCAGTCTATCGTGCAGGATTAAATTATACTGCAGCAGAGTATACGTTTATTAGATCGAGCTATGGCCAGGGATACCGTTTTCCCAGCATAGCAGAGTCCTTTATTACCACTACCGTAGGACCCGTAAGTGTGTATCCTAATGAAAACTTGCAATCAGAAACAGGTACTAACTTGGAGATTGGAGTGAAGCAAGGTTTTAAGGTAGGGAAAGTACAGATGCTGGCAGATGTGGCCGTTTTTCGAATGACATTTGAGAATATGATGGAGTTTACATTTGGGCAATGGGGTGCTATTGCCCCACCGCTATTTGGCTTGGGTTTTAAAACACTGAATACTGGAGCTACACGTGTTTCAGGAACTGAGATAAACCTTAGTTTTCAGCAAAAATCAAAAAACATTGAAATGCAAGGGTTCGTGGGCTATACTTATGCTAATCCTACGGCTATAAATCCCAATGCCGTAATAGGGATAGATAACAACAATAATCAACAAACGTATCTAAATACAAGTTCTGATACGACAGGTTATGTATTAAAATATCGTCCACAACATATGGCAAAAGCAGATGTCATGATCACCTATAAGAAATGGACACTGGGGCTAGGAGCCGCATATCAGTCGCGTGTGCAGAATATAGACGTAGCATTTGTCTCATTCCCTATCGGACTATTTATTCCAGGCATCCAAACTTCTATAGATGAAAAGCTTACTGCTTACACCTTGGTGAATGCCCGAATAGGATATGTGTTTACCAACCGTTGGAAGACAAATATGATTGTATCCAATTTAGCCAATACAGAGTATGCTATTCGGCCTGCAGACCTTGGGGCGCCAAGAAGTGTTCGACTACAAGTAACCTACACATTGGACAAGTAAAAATAATGTGTGTATAGCAAACGTTGGGTAACCGTAGCTTTGCAAAGCAAATGAGCATAATTAAAAAATTAGCAGGCGATACCGCTATCTATGGAATACCCAGTATAGTGGGCCGTTCGATTAATTTTTTGCTGATTTTCGTGTTTGCAGGTGTATTTACTCCTAAACTTATAGCTCCGCACGTTGAGTTTTATGCGTATGCTGGTTTCTTCTTTGTGGTTTTACCCCACGGTATGGAAACTGCATTTTTCAATTTTGCCAGAGGTAAAGAGAAGTATCAAGATGTTTTTACTACGGCGATGACTTCTTTGCTTATTGCCGTCGGAGTATTTGTGCTGCTGATGCTTACAAATAAGTCGGCTGTAGGATCATTTGTAGGTTATCCAGACCGTTTATCGTATGTAACTTGGTTCACCTTCATTATGGCGGTGGATGTATTGAAATCTGTACCTTATGCACTTTTAAGGTACCTAAATAAGGCTAAAAAGTTTGCAACTGTTAAGAGTATTGGTATCGTTGTGAATGTTGCTTTGAATGTCTTTTTTATAGTTTACTATCCAAAGCTTACGGATACAAAAGCGAACATAGAGCTTATCTTTATTGTAAACCTGGTGGCAAGCACTATTGAGTTATTTCTAGTATCGAACGATATTTTCCAAAATATAGGAAAATCAAGTCTTATGCTTTGGAAGCGAATGTTTAAGTACTCGTGGCCGCTCATTTTGCTTGGCTTAGCAGGTATGGTAAATGAAACTTTTGACAGACTAGCTATGCGTAAACTCTTGCCTGCGGACAAAGTAGATTATGAGATCGGAGTATACGGTACTTTTTATAAACTGAGTATGCTCATGACCATATTCATCCAAGCGTTTAGATATGCCGTAGAGCCTATATTTTTTGCTCAGGCAGATAAGAGTGATGCGAAAAAATCGTACGTGCAAATCATGAATTGGTTTGTTTTTGCGTGTGGAGGAATATTCTTAGTCGTATCATTATTCAAAGATGAGGTAGCTCATTTGTTCATTCGTTTACCGGAGTACCACAATCACCCAGATGCATTGTTCATTGTTCCTATTCTTCTGATGGCCAACTTGTTACTTGGTGTATTCTTTAATTTGAGTATTTGGTACAAGTTGAATGATAAAACCAAACTCGGAGCATTGATTTCTATCATAGGCGCGGTGACTACGGTTATTCTGCTGTATGTATATGTACCTATTTATGGTTTTAAGGCGGCGGCGATTACTACGCTCATAGCCTATTTCATAATGACCGTCTTGAGTTATTTCTTAGGCCAGAAATATTATCCTGTTAACTATAATGTACAGGTGGTCCTTACCCTAATTACACTAAGTGTGCTCCTTTATGTAGCCTCTGAATACGACGGTCTGTTGAGTTGGGCAGCATACGGAGTTAATGCGGTATATATTGCTATCTACGGATTAGTAGGCTATAGGCTCATGATAAGTACAAGAAAATCCTAAATTTGTCCGTAGTGATAAACGTATCCATCATAAACAAAAGCAATAACCCGCTACCTGCTTATCAAACTAAGCAAGCAGCTGGAGTAGATTTGTGCGCATTTTTGGAAGAAGATGTTGTATTGAAGCCAATGGAAAGAAAGCTAATCGGTACAGGTTTATATATGGCGTTACCTGATGGTTTTGAAGCGATGATTCGCCCAAGGAGTGGTATGGCTTTCAAGCATGGGATTACAGTGATTAATACCCCAGGGACAATAGACGCCGATTATCGAGGAGAAATAAAAATAGCGTTAATTAACCTTTCAAACGAGGCCTTTACTATAAAAAACGGGGATCGCGTTGCTCAGATGGTGGTGAATAAGTATGAGCAAGTAGCTTTTAAAATAAGTGATAGCCTAGATGAGACAGAAAGAGGTGCCGGAGGCTACGGACACACAGGTAAATAAACAATATACGAACGAAAACAAAGAATGAATATAATAATTCCAATGGCTGGAATAGGCAGCCGAATGAGACCACACACGCTTACCGTACCTAAACCTTTGCTTCACGTGGCGGGTAAACCGATCGTACAAAGACTAGTAGAGGATATTGCTAAAGTAGTAAGCGAACCATTGAACGAAATAGCTTTTATAATAGGACCTAATGAGCAGTTTTTTGGAAAAGAAATACAAGCGCACCTGCTAGAGGTAGCCAAAAAGCTAGGAGCCAAAGGCAGCATCTGCGTACAGGAGGAGGCGCTAGGAACTGCGCACGCCATTTATCAAGCAAAACAAGCATTGGTGGGCAATGTAATCGTTGCTTTTGCAGACACGCTATTCAGAGCAGATTTTAAACTAGATGCTAGTGTAGACGGTACCATCTGGGTGAAAGAAGTAGAAGATCCAAGAGCATTTGGGGTAGTGCAACTCAATGACGAAGGTACCATAGTAGACTTTGTAGAAAAGCCAGAAAACCCAATATCTAATCTTGCTATCATCGGTATCTATTACTTCAAAGACGGTGCTGCTGTGCTTAAAGAGATACAGCATTTGCTCGATAATAAAATCATGGAAAAGGGCGAATATCAACTGACCAATGTGCTGGATAGTTTAAAGGACCAAGGGTCCAAATTCGTGCCGGGTAAGGTGATAGAATGGTGGGACTGTGGCAATAAAAATGCGACTGTAAATACCAACCAACGTGTACTCGCAAATAGTACGGATGAGAAACTAATAGCGGATTCGGTGAAGCAGGAGAACTCTGAGATCATAGAACCTTGCTACATTGGGGAGAACGTAGAGCTGAAAAATGCGAAGATTGGTCCATATGTGAGTATAGGCGATAATACAGTGATAGAAGACAGCGTTATAGAAAACACGATCATATACACTCATACCTATATCAAAAATGCTCACCTGGTTAATTCGATGATAGGAAACCATGTAAAGTTTGATGGCAAGGCTACAGAGCTGAGCATCAGCGACTATTCTACGCAAATAGATTGATAAAACATGTTTACATAGCTTCATTCATACTACTGGCATCACTTGCTGGGTGTAAAAGTTCTCTGTTATCCATTACTTCGAGTGGTGACAAGTACTTAGACTATGAAACGCAGAAAGTATTTGAGAGAGCCTATTTTGAAGCCAATAAACAGAAGGTACTGAACAATAAGGAGGAAGCACTTAAGGGCTATTTATCATCGCTTGAGATAAACCCTAAGAGTCATGCGGCTATGTATCAGTGTGCTAAACTACTGTATCAGTTAGAAAAATTTCCAGAAGCATTGGCATATGCCCAGAAGGCGGTAAATACGAATCCAGAGTACAATCATTGGTATTACGGTCAATTGGCACAGTTCTATAGTAAGTTTGGCAAATACGAGGAAAGTGCTAAAGTATTTAGTGAAATGGTAGCCCATGAGCCAGGCGAACGAGCCAACTATACAGAAGGTGCAAGTCAATATTACAATGCAAAGAAATTTGACGAAGCAGAAGCGCTACTGAAGCAAATGCAAACAAAATTTGGTGTAGAGCGTGAAAGTAGCACACGGTTAGATTTCATATATTCTGCTACAAATCAGCGAGAAAAAGCAGTTGAAGTCATGAAACAACTTGCCGAAACGTATCCAGAAGATCTTCAATACAAAGGATACCTATCAGAGACCTATATGAGAGCTGGACTAGAGGAGAAAGCAATCACAGTCCTCCAAGATATATTGAACCAAGACTCGAGCGTGGGGAAAGCCAACTTTGCGCTGTACACCATTCACTCTGAAGCTGGTAGAGAGGAGCAAGCGATGGTTCATCTTAAGAAAGCATTTAAGACGGACGACATTACCCTTCAGCAAAAACTTCAAGCGGTAAGTAGCTACTTCAATGGGCTAAAACGAGATGAGCAAACCAAGACTGATATACTCGAACTCAGTGATATCTTATTGGAAAACTACGCGACTTATGTTGAGCCCTATTTACTTAAGGCAGACATATATGCGACGCTAAATGATTTCCATAAGGCCAGAGAATACACTCGGGAAGCTATAGCCATAGACCCATCTAACTATGCGCTGTGGAGCAAATTGCTCAATGCGAACCTAAGACTCGGTGATAGTAAGCAGCAAGTGGTAGATGCTGAAGAGGCGCTGATGTTATTCCCTAACGTACCTGAGCTGTATATCGATTTGGCGTTTGCCTATTTAGACTTAGGTGATCTCACCAAAGCGTTAGAGACTGCAGATGAAGGATTGGAAATTGCACTGGAAAAATCTGACAAGTCCCAGTTGTATTTATGTAAAGCTACCGTATTTGGGAAACAAGGCAAACATGATAAGGAAGACGAAGTCTTTGAAAATATACTGAGTATAAACCCGTTTAGTTCAACGGTGCTAAATAATTATGCATTTAGTCTTGCAGAACGGAAAAAAGAGTTGCCCCTAGCCGATTCGCTCATCAATATAGCGCTAAGATTAGAGCCGAGTAATCCATTTTTTTTAGATACTAAAGGATGGATATACTATGCTAAAGGTGAGTATGAAATGGCGATTAAATTACTGGAAAAGTGCATAGCTATAGATCCTAAAAATCCTGAATACTATAGACATGCTAGGGCAGTTTATACAGCGCTAGGTAACCAGTCCATGGTAAACGAAATGAATAGGATATTAGAAGAATTGAATGACTAAAAGCGTAATACTAGTACTTGTCACTATCTTAATGGTAGTTGGAGGTTGTAAATCTAAAAAGGTTCACAGTGGTTTAGACCTTTCTAGCGAAGTGGTAAATAGCTACTGGAAAAATCAGTATGACTATGAGTATTTAGAGGCTCGTGGTAAAGCTACTGTGCAGATAAATGGGAGTAATCAGAATGTCTCTATGCATCTAAAGATGAAAAAAGACAGCGTTTTATGGGGCAGGTTTAGCCTGTTTGGCATGGGGGTCACAGTGCTAATAGATCAGGATAGTTTTTTTTTAATGAATAATTTGAGCAAAGAGTATATGAAGTTTGACAATTCATACTTGAATGACTTCTTAGGATTTAAAGCAGAACTGGGTCAGATTCAAAACCTACTGGTTGGGAACGCCGTTTTTGACTCATCTATGTATACGCTTGATAATAGAGATGTTAGTTTTAAAGCAAATGAAGGTATCGCCACTAACACTCTAGTAATTAATGAGTTGTTTCGTACACTTACGTCCAACATAGGTACTATAGACACCACTCAGTATGCGAATATTAAGTATGATCAGTATGGAGGAGAGACCGAGCCGCTTTTGCCCAAAGTAGTCAATATACACCTTAGAAAAGGGGACGTAGTGCAAGATCCTGTACTTAATTATCAGGTAGTTAGCACAAGTAGAATAGCCAGTTTCCCCTTCAAAATACCGAATGGGTTCGTGCGCAAATAAATAAGCAAAAGCCGGTTTCGTGAGCTGCCTGTCTTTATCTTTGGTAGGCACATAAAAATAGAAGATATTAGCCCCAATGAAAGTAGGTGTAATCGGAGCAGGTGTAATGGGCAGGGGAATTGCCCAAGTATCTGCCATGGCGGGACATAAAGTGGTCCTTTTTGATATTAATCATGAAGTACTAGAGGCTGCTAAGACTGCGGTAACTAAGAACCTCAATAAAGCCATTGAACTCGGTAAACTATCCGAAGAAGGTAAACGATCTGCAGAAGATAACATGCAGTATACCAATAGTATAGCAGATGTCCAAGTAGAGCTTATCATCGAGGCTATCGTAGAACGATTAGATGTGAAAACTAAGGTACTCGCGGACCTTGCAGAGATCAATGGTGAGTCTACGATATACGCATCCAATACCTCCTCGATTCCTCTTACTCAGATCGCTGCAAACTTCGTGTATCCAAAGCAAGTTGTTGGTATTCATTACTTTAATCCTGCTCATATTATGAAACTGGTAGAAGTAATCAGTGCAGAGCAGACGTCTCCAAAAGTGGTAAAAGTAGCATTGGAATATGTGAAAAGTGTAAATAAAACATGTGTAGTAGCTAAAGATGCTCCTGGGTTTATAGTCAATAGAGTTGCTCGCCACTTTTATGTAGAAGGACTGAAAATACTAGAAGAGGATGTGGCATCGCATGATGTGATAGACGATCTGGTAAGGGCAAGTGGTTTTAAGATGGGACCGTTCCAACTAATGGACCTTATAGGAGTAGAAACGAATCTGTCAGTCACGGAGTCTATGTATAAGCTCTTTAATTACGATCAAAAGTTTAGGCCTAATCGCATACAACAAAAGAAGGCTCAAGCAGGTTATTATGGTAGAAAGTCTGGTAAAGGCTTTTATACTTATGAATAAAATTGTACTCATACTTTCACTGGTAGCTTTTCTATTTAATGCTGGTTGTAAGCCGGATGATATTTTCACGGGTGATTGTTTCGTGCCAGAGCGAAATGTGAATTATACCATAAACATGGATTTACCGGAGTACTTCAATCTTAGAAACTTAGGTGAGTACTTGGAACTAGCAGGAGGGAATCGAGGAGTATATGTTATTCACGACTTTGACGATAATTATGTAGCCATAGAACGCACGTGCACCTACCGGTCTGATGATAGTTGTGCTCAAGTGGTCCTAGATCCTGAATCCCTTCAACTCAGATGCGGAAGTTTTGACGATAAAGACGATTTTGTTCCTTGCTGTGGGTCTGCGTATTCGTTTAACGGCAGTCTACTTGGCGGACCAAGCAGGTGTAGGTTAAAAACCTATAGACTGAGTAGACAAGGGAATACGCTGTATATAGCGAATTAGACGTATAATGTTTTTGCAAAAATGTTCCAATTGAAAAAACATATCCTCTATCTCAGTGTCATTCTCTTCTTTTCTTGTGCGGATAAACAAGCTAGTCATGAGCACACCAAACATGATGCTAAGGCCACTTCATTAGTGCTATTAGGAACAGTGCAAGACGCCGGGTCCCCTCAGATAGGCTGCGAAAAAGAATGCTGCAAAGACCTGTTTGCCTATCCGGGTATCGATAGACGAGTAGTTTCTCTAGGGCTAGTAGATACTGAAAACAGTAAACGATATATTTTCGAGGCTACTCCAGACATAGCGCGACAGCTGAATACACTAAAAAAATACAGTACGTCTAACACCACAGCACTGGTTGATGGCATTTTTCTAACCCATGCGCACATAGGACACTATACGGGACTGATGTACTTGGGTAAAGAAGCTACTAATGCCCAAAAATTAACGGTATTTGCTATGCCTCGAATGAAAAACTACTTAGAAACCAATGGTCCTTGGGATCAACTGGTAGCTAATCAAAATATAGCACTCACCGAGATGAAAAATGAAAGGGCTATCACGCTTACACCTAAGCTAAAGGTGACTCCATTCCTAGTGCCTCATCGAGATGAATATTCCGAAACGGTAGGCTACAGAATAACGGGGCCGAATAAAAGTGCCTTACTTATCCCAGACATAGATAAATGGGAGAAGTGGAATAAAAACATCCTAGACGAGATCAAGAAAGTAGACTACGCTTTTTTAGATGCTACGTTTTATAGCGGTGCAGAGATCAACAATAGAGACATTAGCCAGATTCCTCATCCCTTTATCATTGAGAGTTTGGAGAAGTTTAAGGGGCTAAGCAAAGAGGAAAGATCTAAAATCGTCTTCATTCATTTCAATCATACCAACCCTGTACTAAATCCGGATAGCAAAGAAAGTAAAGCTGTACTCGAGCAAGGATATAGCATCGGAAGGGCAGAGGATGTATTTGAATTATAACAGCATTCTAAACGCTGTTTACTTGGCACTTTGTAGTATTGTTTTTCCTTATCCCTGATTTCAGGGAGGCGCACTTTTCACGGATTCAGGTGATTTCTAGCAGGGGTATTCGCCCCACCTGTGTATCAACAAATTAAAAGAATAGCAATCATTAACAACACCATCAGAACAATCGCTCACACAGTTTTTACCTTAATTGTAAAAGAATAGACCACCAAAGAAATAGTCGAAGAGCTCTTAATCAGTCCACATACAGTAGAAACCTATCGTAAAAATCTTACAAGCAAACTTCCCGTAAAAAACATTGCAGGCCTAGTTTGGTATGCCATTCAAATGGGCTTGGTAGATTAATGGTAGAGTCTATAAGACTCTTATCTAACCTTTAGTCTAAAAATCTAGACCAATTAAATTTATCAGTTCGATAAATC
>ENA-OUOG01003558-OUOG01003558.1-marine-metagenome-genome-assembly--contig:-NODE-3558-length-14383-cov-13.098979_pt1 | contig 14383 bp, 20 predicted proteins | sample MGYA00248635_ERZ508505 | MGnify/ENA primary metagenome ERZ508505 (study PRJEB26176, sample SAMN06267871) | marine metagenome | isolation source: Saanich Inlet, British Columbia, Canada | place: Pacific...
GGTCAGTAATGGCCGTGCGGGTTCAAGTCCCGCCTTCAGTACTAAAGACCGTAACATTAAATTGTTACGGTTTTTTTTGTGCTTTGTTCAGGATTTTTATTTCAAAAAAAAAGCACCGTTTCTAAAACGGTACCGCTTTTTTTAGTGTACATATTTCGATCTTTTTTTCCTATCTAATTTCGATTTCGATTTTCAATCTTATTTCTTTAATACGTCGGTCTGTACTGTTCTTTTGTGTCTCAAAAATAGTATCTCTATCAATAGCCAATAACAAAGAGAACTCTTGCCTCAATTCTTTTAGGAGTACCTCTCTTCGTTTTTTAATAGCGTCATAGCTTTCTTTTTTGGGGTCTTCTGTGATGGCTATATTCAATGCATTGAGGGGTAGAAATTCTTTTTGATTTTGCATAAGAATTTTTAGTATTCTTTTTTTGTGCTCACTAAGATTTTTTAATACTTTTCTGTTGAATGAGAATGCATCTGTTGTTTTATTATACACGATTTTGTTTTCAAAAAGTGTGTGTTGATTTTTTTTCCTTTTGTAAAGAATCCATACAAGCAAAAGAATGCCCAATAATAAGCCTCCCCATAATTCGTATTTTATTTTTCTGGGAGCGTAAAAAGAATCTTCACCAATGAGGTCTCCTTTAAAAGACTCGAAATCTTCTGTGACTCCAATGAGTTTTCCGTTAGATTTTTTGTAGACATAACTGATTTGATCTGTTGTTTTGTGGTATACCATTGCAACAAGACTTTTATAATTTCTTTGATGAAACAATTGAATGCGATCCTTATCGATGTCAATTTCGAGCAGGTCTTCCTTTAAGATGATGGTTTTGTTTTTACGTTGAAAAGTAAATGTCTTATCACCATCTTTAATATTGATGAATTTTTCAAGATTATGTTTTCCAGTTTCCTTCCAAGTATTTGTTTTTATGTTGAACTCCCAAACGATTTCTGAAAGGTATTTACTTTTAACAACATTTTTATAGTCTTGAGTTTTACCACCAAAAAGATATATTTTGTCTTTTGTTTTTACGTATGTTTTTGAAGATTGTGCTGGAGGAATTTCGTTTTCAAAGTTTTGTGTTATATCTCCCCATTCCTGTGTTTTGAAATTGAATTTAGTGAGAATGTTTTTATAGCTAAACAATCCGTATCCACCCCAAAGATAGATTTTGTCGTTTTTTTGAAACGGAATTGCATTGTATTGATTTTTGTGTAGAAAGGATTTGTCGATGCGGGTAAATTTTGTGTTTTGATAGTGGACTACGGGTCCGCAACCAGCATCAACAAGGTAGGTCTTCTCTTTGATATTAAATTGATAGGAATTAAAGTAATTTCTCTCCAAATTTTTTGGAAACGAGGTTCTAATGTTAGACTTTGTAAAATTAAAACCAGTAGCCAAAGTACTGTCATTGTACATGAGTACAGGTTCTTTTGTAATTGCGTCCTCAAAAAGTAGAAATTTGTTTTCAATTTTGAAATTGGTTTGAGAAGCCATTTGTGTGCATATAAGCAGTACAAAATAAAATAAGTTTGGGGTCGTTTTATGCAAAATTTTATGTGTAATAATTTTGTAAGTTAATAATTTTGTAAGTTAATAATTTATTTCTAAAATATAAAATAATTTAAAAATATACGAACCTTTAGTTTTGCGTATTCATAAGTACGGTCTATATTATGATGAGAATACAACAACAAGTTCTGCTTTTAATGGAATAAGAAATATCTTGAGATCAGCTGTTTTTTTTATACTACTTGGCTCTTGTTCGTGGAATCTGTTTACATCATTTTAGTAACTAACAAACGACATCCTTTTTTAGATAACGGTCAATCTTTAATAAGATACTCTCAAACTGAATTAAAAGGGCTTTGTTTCCTGTTTTAATTTCATTCTCAAATTTAGAAGCAATTAGTAAGTCATCTTCCAAACCTAGTAGCCCAAATTTATATTTGATTTTATGAACACTACTCGCAATTCCAAAAAGGTCATTTTCCTCTACTCTTTGATAAAATAGCTTCAGGTCTTTTGGAAATTCTTTCTTAAGAAGGGTTGTAATTTCTAAGACAAACGATTGATCTCCATCGGCCAAATCTTTGATGTATTGTAAGCTGGGTGTCTGCATCGTTTTAAATACTTATTTGACGGTCGATTTGTTGATCTAAAGAAATAAAAGTCTCCGTTCGTAACACTCCTTTAATATTCTGAATGTCTTTGTTTAACAACTCCATTAAATCCTCATTGTTCTTACATAAAATTTTAATGAAGATTGCATAGTTTCCTGTTGTGTAGTGACTCTCTACAACTTCTGGAATCTCTTTCAATCTTTTTATTGCGGAAGAATATTGACTTGAAGAGTCTAAAAAAACCCCTACAAATGCTGTAGTGGTATAGCCTAAAGATTTTGGGTTGATGGTCATTTTATAGCCATCAATCAGTTTTGCTTTTTCTAATTTCCGTAATCTTTGGTGAATTGCAGCTCCAGAAATGCCCACCTCTCTAGCAATGCTTAGGATGGGGGTTCTTGCATCTGTTACTAATCTTCGAATGATAATTTTGTCAATACCGTCAATTTTCATTTTAAATAGATAAGGTATAAATATAAAAAAAATAGAGAATACAAACTGTATTCTCTATTTTTAATTACTGATTTTATTAAAATTGTGTTTTTTTATTTCATTTCGAAATCTTCCATAAACTTAGTTGTGTAGTCTCCGGCAACATAGGCTGGATCGTCCATTAATTGTCTGTGGAATGGAATGGTAGTTTTTACACCTTCAATAACAAATTCATCTAAGGCTCTTTTCATCTTACTAATTGCCTCTTCTCGTGTTTGAGCCGTGGTAATTAATTTTGCAATCATCGAGTCATAATTAGACGGAATCATGTAACCTGCGTAGACATGTGTGTCTATGCGCACTCCATGACCTCCTGGGGCATGTAGTGTTGTAATTTTACCAGGTGAAGGTCTAAAGTTGTTGTAAGGGTCTTCTGCATTAATTCTACATTCTATAGAATGCATCTTTGGATAATGATTTTTTCCAGAGATTGGAGTTCCCGCTGCAACTAAGATTTGTTCGCGAATGAGATCATAATTTACAACCTCTTCGGTAATCGGGTGTTCTACTTGGATTCGAGTGTTCATTTCCATGAAATAAAAGTTTCGGTGTTTATCCACCAAAAATTCTACAGTACCTGCACCTTCATATTTAATAAATTCTGCTGCTTTTACGGCAGCATCTCCCATTTTCTCTCTCAATGCATCAGTCATGTATGGAGAAGGAGTTTCCTCCGTTAATTTTTGATGACGACGTTGTACCGAACAATCTCTTTCTGATAAGTGACATGCTTTTCCATATGAATCTCCAATAATTTGAATCTCAATATGTCTTGGCTCTTCAATGAGTTTTTCCATGTACATATCATCGTTCCCAAAAGCGGCTTTAGATTCTTGCCTTGCAGCATCCCATGCTTCTTTTAAGTCTTCTGATTTCCATACAGCACGCATTCCTTTTCCACCTCCACCAGCAGATGCTTTAAGCATGACAGGGTATCCTGTTTCTGTGGCTAGTTTTTTGCACTCGGCAAAGTCTGCAATTGTACCTTCACTTCCGGGAACACAAGGAACTCCAGCAGCTTTCATGGTAGATTTAGCGTTTGCTTTGTCTCCCATTTGGTCGATCATTGCACCCGTTGCGCCGATAAATTTAATGTGATGCTCTTCACATAAGTTTGAAAATTTAGCATTTTCAGACAAGAATCCGTACCCTGGATGAATTGCATCTGCATTTGTAATTTCTGCAGCAGCAATAATATTCGACATTTTTAAATAAGATTCAGAACTGGGTGCCGGGCCAATACAAACTGCTTCATCTGCAAAACGTACATGCAAGCTTTCTGCGTCTGCAGTAGAATATACTGCAACCGTTTTAATACCCATTTCTTTACAGGTTCTAATAACACGAAGTGCTATTTCACCTCTATTGGCAATTAATATTTTTTTAAACATATTTTTAGCGTTTAAAGTTTAAAGGTTGAGAGTCAAACTTTGGAAGTTTGCGCTTGCCCATTTAAAATCGTATGTTTAATTGTTATGATGGGTCTACCAAAAATAAAGGTTGATCAAATTCGACCGGAGAGGAATCATCCACTAAAACTTTTACAATCTTACCGGAAATTTCAGATTCGATTTCATTGAATAATTTCATTGCTTCAATTACACAAACCGTGTCTCCTTCGCTAATTTCGGTTCCTACTTCTACAAAGTTGGCTTTGTCTGGAGAAGGTTTTCTGTAAAAGGTACCAATAATTGGAGACTTAACAGTTATATATTTGTCTTCTTCATTGCTTGCTGCTGCTGGTGCAATAGGCTGTGCTGCTGGAGCTACTGGAGCTGCTGGAGCTGCCAATTGTTGCATAGCGCCCATTGGAGCTGCTTGTACAATTGTAGTTTCTGTTTTTTCAGAACCTGTCTTAATGGTAATTTTAATATCTTCCATTTCTAACTTTACCTCGCTTGCGCCAGATTTTGCTACAAATTTTATAAGATTTTGAATTTCTTTAATATCCATTTTTCTTATTATTTAATTATTTGTTTTTTATGAATTGTATGCCCATTTAAGATAGATAGACCCCCAAGTGAAGCCTCCACCAAATGCAGCAAATATTAAATTGTCTCCTTTTTTTAATTGATTTTCGTAATCTGCGAGTAATAATGGTAGTGTTGCAGAGGTTGTATTTCCGTAGCGATGAATATTCATCATCACTTTGTCTGATTCTAATCCAACTCTATTTGCGGTTGCTTCAATAATTCTTTTATTCGCTTGATGCGGCACTAACCATTGAATGTCCTCTTTGGTTAAATTATTTCGAGTCAGCATTTTTTCGGAAACATCGGCCATGTTAGAAACGGCGTGTTTAAATACCGTTTTTCCTTCTTGGTGTATAAAGTGTTGTCCGTTTTTCAGGGTGTCTTCCGAAGCAGGTAATATCGACCCTCCGGCAGCAATTTTCAAAAATTCTCTTCCTGCGCCATCACTCCTTAAGTATTCATCTTGCAGTCCTAATCCTTCCGTATCTGGTTCAAACAATGCTGCTCCAGCTCCATCTCCAAAAATAATACAAGTTGCTCTGTCTGTGTAATCTATAATTGAAGACATTTTATCTGCCCCAATTAGGAGTACTTTTTTATACCTTCCAGATTCTATGTAGCTTGCTGCTGTAGACATTCCATATAGAAAGCTTGAACAGGCTGCTTGTAAGTCGTATCCAAATGCATTTGTTGCGCCAATTTCTGTAGCTACATAAACTGCTGTAGAAGCAACCATAATGTCGGGAGTTGCAGTTGCTACAATAACTAAGTCGATTTCTTCAGGGTTAATCTTAGACTTCTGAAGAACTTCTTCAGCTGCTTTAATGGCCATAAAGGAAGTCCCTCTATTTTCGCCTTTCAGAATCCTTCTTTCTTTGATTCCGGTTCTTGAGGTAATCCATTCGTCATTGGTGTCAACCAACGTCTCTAATTCTTTATTTGTAAGAATATATTCAGGAACATATTTCCCAACAGCTGAAATTGCTGCAGTAATTTTTTTCATAAATAATTATTTCTAGCGAATGAAAATTTCAGAATCAAAGAAATGAAATTTATTTCACTTTTTAATCAAAAACAGCAAAAAACAGTATTTTTTGCGATAAAACATAAAAAAACCCTCAGTTTTGAGGGTTTTTTATAAAAATAAAAATATTTTCTATGCTTCTGCGATTGCAGATTCTAATACTATTTGACCTCTATAGTATAGTTTTCCTTCGTGCCAGTGAGCTCTGTGATACAAGTGTGCTTCACCAGTTGTTGGGTCAGTTGCAATTTGTTGAGAAGCAGCTTTGTAATGTGTTCTCCTTTTATCTCTTCTTGTTTTAGATATTTTTCTTTTAGGATGTGCCATTTTATGTATTTTTTTCTGTTGTTATATTCTTTAATTTGTCCCACCTTGGGTCTGTTTCGTTAGAAACATTTTTTTCTTCTTTTATTTGTAGTTCTTCTAATTTTGATAATGCTTCCGATTCCATTGTACCATCTAAAACTTTAGGGTGTACTCTCTTTTGTGGAATTGCTAAAATGATCATTTCATAGATATATTGTGAAACGTCTATTTTATTTGCATCATAGGTAATAATTATAATATCTTCATTGTCATCATTAAACTCTGGACCAAATTTCACAACCATAGAAATAGCAGGATTTACAACTAAGTCAAACGGTTCATTTGTGGTGTCGCAAGGAATGGTTACATGCCCTGTAGCACTAAATTCAAGCTCAAAATGTGTGCTTTTCTTTATAAAATTTAATTCGATTTTAATAGATGAACTTAAAAATTCGTCATAATTAAAAGCTTCAAAGAACGTATTGTCAATCTCATAGTTAAATAAATGACTTCCTTCTTTAAAACCTACAAAGTGTATGTTAAATTCTTTCAAGTCTTTCATTATCAATTATCAATTGAGCGTGCAAAGATATAAAAAATTGTATGTATATCATCTTTTATATTAAAAAATCTATGCTCACTGGTTTATTTTTTTTTTAAAGGATTTTTAGTAAGTTCCAGATATTCTTTTCTTGCTCTATAAATGGCAATTGCCGTGAACAGTGCTTCTTTAAAGGATTCATTGTTTGCGGTGTTCTTTCCTGCAATTTCAAACCCTGTTCCATGATCTGGCGAGGTTCTTATTTCTGATAAACCTGCAGTATAGTTGACGCCATTCCCAAAAGATAATGCTTTAAAAGGCGCAAGGCCTTGGTCGTGATACATGGCTAAAATTCCATCAAATTGAGTGTATGTTTTCGCACCAAAAAAACCATCGGCTGCGTAAGGGCCATAGGCCAATATGCCATTTTCTTTTAGTTCATCAATTGTTGGTTTGATCATTTCATCTTCTTCTTGCCCAATAACACCTTTGTCTCCATTGTGTGGATTGAGTCCTAAAATGGCAATTTTTGGTTTTCTAATTCCAAAGTCTTGTTGTAATGAATGCTGCATGATTGCCACTTTTTCTTTGATCAATTGTGGGGTTACTGTCTCTGCAACTTTCGAAATTGGAATGTGCCCAGTAATGAGGCCAATCTTTAATTCACGAGTCATTAATATCATTAAACTTTTTCCGTCTAACTTTCCTTCTAAAAATTCTGTATGCCCCGGGAAATCAAAAGTTTCTGATTGTATGGTATCTTTATTGATGGGAGCCGTCAGCAACACATCAATTTTCTTTTCTTTTAAATGGCTTACTGCAGTTTCTAGAGATTTTGCCGCATACTCGCCTCCTGTTTTTGTTGCTTTTCCTAGTTCAATTTCAACCTCTTCTTTCCATATATTCAGTAAATTTACTTTGTTGTGGTTGATTTGATTAATATCTAGAATCCCATGAATTTGAGTTGGATTGTCTAAAGCTTTTTTATGGTAGGACACCACTTTTGTAGATCCAAATAGGACAGGGGTACAGAAGTCTAACATTCTTTTATCTTCAAATGTTTTTAAAATAACTTCAATTCCAATTCCGTTTAAATCTCCTATCGAAATCCCAACAATTATTTTGTTTGCTTTATCCATTTTTTACTGTCTAATATTCGTATTTTTGAATGCTACAAAAGTAGTTAAAATTTACGGATATGTTTACAGGTATTATAGAAACCCTCGGAGAGGTTGTTGAGTTGGAAAGAGAACAAGAAAACCTTCATTTGCTTATTAAAAGTACTATTTCTTCTGCACTTAAAGTTGATCAAAGCGTTGCGCATAATGGGGTGTGTTTAACCGTAGTTGCTATCGAAGAGGATGTGTATAAAGTGACCGCAATTAAAGAGACCATCGATAAAACCAATATTGGGGGTTTTGCACTGCATGATCTTGTGAATTTAGAAAGAGGTATGAAATTGGGCGATCGACTTGACGGGCACCTTGTGCAAGGGCATGTAGATCAAACAGGAGTTTGTACAAGCGTAAAAGATCAAGGAGGAAGTACCGTTTTTACTTTTTCATATGCGGCTGAAAATGGAAATGTAACGATTGAAAAGGGATCGATTACAATAAATGGAGTCAGTTTAACGGTTTTTAATTCCACTGCAACGGAATTTAGCGTAGCTATTATACCCTATACTATGGAAAACACGATGTTTAAAAACATGGTGGTAGGTTCGGTTGTGAATTTAGAATTTGATGTTATTGGGAAATATGTAGCTCGATTGACTCAGCAATAAAGGTAAATATAAAATACTTTAAAACCTATGCACTTAACTTCCAGTCTTTTAACTGGTCACTAGATTGAGTTACTCAATCTTGTCATTTTTATCTTAGCTATTGTTTAGTGTCATGACTTTTGGTTGCATATATTGAGGAACCGTTAAACAAGCTTAAAACAACTCACAAAGAAAAAGGCCGTTTCAGTAAGTTAAAAATAAATACTTACTATTAATAAGATGAATTTTTTTAGTGCTAATTGCGTTTTTAAAAAACAATCAATTTATTCTTTAGGTGTGTTTTCACTTAGGTTGTATATGGTGAGTATTAAAAGCCCAAACAACACACTTGAGATGATCAATACCACATTGGTCAATCCTGGTACACCAAAAGACAGGCGAATTAAAATGGTGCAAATGATAAATCCGGTATTTCTAATAATTTGGTTGTAGCGTTCTGTGTATTGAAAAGAAAGCAATAAGATAAATACATCAGCCAAGATAAGTACAGAGAAAAATTCATTGTAAAAAATGGCGTTGATATCCCCACTACTTGTATTGTAAATAAGCGCACTACTCCAGCTAAAAACACTGGTAAAAGACACTCCTATTAATAAGAAAAGCAACACTAAACTGACTACTTTTTTTGAGCTTACAAATTTTTCAATGCTAGCATTTGTCGGCTTTTTATGCAATTTTAAACGGCCTTTATTAAAAAGATGAATTAGGTAAAACAGGATTAAAATTCCTAGGACATCATAAATTAATTGCAAATTGGCGGACGTGGTATGCCATTCATTGGCAAGATCAATTTTTGGAATGTCTGCAAAGATGCGACGAATTAAAATTAATGAAATAATTTCAAATTGTTTCGAGACCGATGTGGTAAAAGATCGTGGAAGATTTAATACTAATAAATAGATTTCATAAATTAGAATAATGGTAAACGGGGTGTAGATTGCAGAAATAGGGTTGATTAACAACTCTGCTTCAAATGGAATTTCGAAAAGGTGAAACTTTTTTGCGTAAATAAGAAGTAGGTGAATGATAAAACCAATAATAGAAAGCCATAAGGTTGCTTTTTCAAGTTTTTTTTGATTTGTGTCTGAAAAGACGATTTCAAACAAATAGTCTACTTTAGATTGCCAATTTTTCATTTTCTAAAAAGTTAATTCTTTACAAGATAGGGAATTAAACGTTATTGTCTAGATGCCCCTATATTTATAAAGCGATGTGTCGATTTTTTAATTGTAGGAATTTTGATTTTTAGGATGGATTTATAAGCAAATTAGTATTCGATCATTTTTCTTATAAAACAATTTTTTAATCTTTTTTTTAAGAAAATTCAATAATCTCTTGTAGTTTTGTAGTGAACTTCCCCGTTTAATAAGCTTGTAGTATGTCGAATCAAAAAACACCCTATTGTCCAATAGCGTTATCTATTCGTTATGTTGGAGACAAATGGACCCTGCTCATTTTAAGAGATTTAATTTTAGATAAAAAAACGCGCTTTAAAGAGTTAAAGGCCTCCAAAGGAAATATTGCCACCAACATTCTCACCAACAGATTAAAGATGCTTTTAGCAGAGGGGTTTGTTGAGTATTTGAATCCATTAGGAACCAAAAAAAGTCGTCAGTATATTGTTACCGAAAAAGGACTTTTAACCTTGCCCATTCTTTTTGAGTTGTATTTGTTTTCTGTTGATTCTATTGACGAAACGGCAATGAATAAAGAAGAATCAGCCTTTAAAAAAGAGATTCTTTTAGATCCAATTCGCCTTAATGAGAAAAAAACAAAAGCGTATATCGATTTTGTACAAGGGCTGCAAAAAAGCATCACGCCGCCTGCTGTATAATTTGCATTGCTAATGCTGGGGGCAAATCAGATTGAAATCTATGGAGTTGTTTTTTTCTTGTCAAGATGTCTTACCTTTACAAAGAATCATATTCTGGTAAATCTCATTTAAATTATGAAAAAAACACTTTTATTACTTTTCTTATGTACTTTTTTCTTGTCCTTTTCCCAAGTCAATAGTTCGGCATTATACGATATTGAAATTGAAGGAATTGATGGTGGAATAATTGATTTAAATCTTTACAAGGGAAAAAAAATATTATTTGTCAATGTTGCTTCTGAGTGTGGGTTTACCAACCAATATGAAGGTTTACAGGAGTTATACACAACCTATAAAGAAAACCTTGTTGTCATTGGTTTGCCTTGCAACCAATTTAGAGGTCAAGAACCAGGTACCGCAGCAGAAATACAAACTTTTTGTCGTTTGAATTATGGGGTAGATTTTCCGATGAGCGTAAAAATAGCAGTGAAAGGAGATGCGCAACATCCATTATATCAGTGGTTAACGAAGAAGGAGAAAAACGGAAAGAAGAATTCTTCCGTAAAATGGAATTTCCAAAAATACTTGATCGATGAGAATGGCACATTGATGGATGTTTTTTATTCGATAACAAAACCAATGAGTAAAAAAATTACCAAGCTGCTCTAATTTAATGAGGCATGAAGAATTTTTTTTAAACCGATTGCACGCCTTTTTTACTGCATAAAAAAACCTCATCTGTAGGATGAGGTTGTAGTTTTAAAAGTAGGTATAATTTATTCTATGCGCCCTGCAGATTCCATTAATAGGTAGGCAGTGTCTCCTTCTATTTTAAATAGATTTCCCCATTGCCCAAAAACCATTGTATTTGATTTTTCATCAAGTTGATTCCAGTTACCATACCCTATGGCCAATGAATTTCCAAGATATTTATACCCTAAAATGTTGGCGTTTAAAACTTGACCTTCTGCATATGCTTCGGTTGCCTTAATCTTTTCACGTCCCATTACCACTCCTTCTTTTGAGCTTACGCTTTGAATTCCGTCTTCAGCGAATAGCATTGCTAATTGATCTGCATTACCTTCATTTGCAAATTTTATATAATTGGAAACGCTCGCTTGTATTTTTTCGAAATGAAGCGCTTCTGAAGCAATCGAATTTTTAAGTGCTGTAGGTGCTTTTCCAACCATTTTTGTTGGGTCAATCTTTAGATGTGCAGATTCTAGTAAAAATTTAATTTTTCCTTCCGATACTTTATATACGTTTCCCCATTTACCACTTTCAAGAATGTTTTTGTTATCATCTATGATCTCAAAAGTTCCAGCACCTAACAAGATATCTTCTGAAACCAATCGGGTTTCTAAAAGGGTGATGTTGATGTTACTTCCCTTGAGTTCACTACCTTCTGAAAATGTTGCTGTAAATGCGTTTTTAATTTTTTGTTTTCCTTCAATTGGACTCGCAGGATTCGAAATAACTCTGGTTGCCTCTGCTGTAAATTCTTCTGAAATAGCAGTAGCGTCGCCCATACCCCAATATTTCTTTAATCTCTCAGAAGATGCATCCATTAAACTTTTCGCATCTAATGTTTTTACAGTTACTTGTTGTTTCTTGTCTTTACATCCAATTAAAAAGATAAAAGCAAATAAAAGACTTGTATTTAGTATTTTTCTCATTATAATATTAGTTTAAATTAGCAACTAATTTAAGATATAAGAATTTAGGTCTTTGTCCATAATTAGCCCATGTATATTATATGTGTTGGAAAAGAATGTATATCGTCTCTTTTTCACTGCATAAAATAACCTCATCTGTAGGATGAGGTTGTAGTGTAATACGTCTTTTTAAATCGTTATTTAAGTCCCTTCTTATCATCGTCACTTTGTGTTGACGGATAGTTTTCTTCCTTTTGCTTTCTGTTAGAGTAAATGATGTTCCATATAGTTAATCCCATATATGTTGCAAAAATAACACCACCCACTATGAAAAATTGAATTCCCATTATGTATTTCTTCGTTGTCTAATTGCGATTGCAAATAATAAAATAGTGCCTGGCCAATGTGCTGAGTATTGTGCCTCTTCGTACATTCCTAATATTCCGTAGGTTACAGAATATAGTAAACATCCAAATGCTAAAATAACTGGATACCAAGTGTTGATAAATTTCATGAGTTTCTTGTTTTTAATTTTCTAAGATACAACATTAAATCCTGCTAAATTTTATATGTAAAGCCTATCACGGTTTTTTTAAGTGTGCAAGATTCAATATTACTTTGTTACTTATAGCCAAAATAAGCATTTTTTATTCAATTAGCATGTAATTTCAAAGTTCAGGTGAACATATTTATTGGTAAAAGCAGGGTTTGTAGGCTTAACAGTAACCAAAAAAAACCGGTCATAAGAAGCGGTTTTTTGTTTAATAGGGTGTGTTAATTTTCTTTGAAGCACTTCATGTTTTCAACAATTTTAAATCGTACTTCCCCTTTTTCTTTTTCAATAAGAATTTTAGGATCCTCTTTTTCTAAACGTGTGTTTTCTTTTAATTTTTCCATGTTTTTAGTATGAAGTTCAAAGATAGAAATCATCCTTGAGTAGTAAAGCCCATAATCAGCCCATTATTTTAATTCATTTTAAAATGAAGATTACTGTTGCAGACAGCTTCGCTTTTAATGTTTAAAAGAGAGCGTTCTTTTGTCAAAACCAAAGGAATACGTGAGATATTATATAGACATAAAAAAACCCTCAAAATAGAAGGTTTCTTTATGAATGTGTATTGAAAACTTAATATCCCGAGGCCACTGCTCCCATAATAGCTGCGAAAAACAAGAAATATAAGATGATAATAATTGCGTAAAATATGAGCGCTGCTTTGGCCCAATTTTGTTTGCTTAAGTTTGAACCTGAGCCAAAAGCCCACACAAATAGCATAATAAACCCTACAAGAGGAATTGCTGAAACGATCATTGTGATTATCCAATCACCAATTGACATTGCTTTGTTTTCATCCATGGTATTTTTTTTATAGTTAGTGAAATTAAACTTAATAATAATTTTTGCAATTAACAAGCATTCAGTCCCTTAAGTTATAATTTACTGTAATAATAAGACTACTTTAAGAAGCTTTGGAGTCGTTTTAAGCTTAAATTTCAGTTGTTAGTATTTGATTATATTTGAAATTAAATTTAAGCGATGAATAAAAAAACAAAAAAATATATTTTTAAATACACTATGGAGTTTCTCGTTATTTTCTTGGGAATTTCACTTTCTTTTATTATCAATAATTGGAAAGAAACGAAGCGGGATGAAGCTTTAGAAATTAAGTATTTGAAAAGCCTCAAAGAAGAGTATGTTAGTAATTTAGAGGGCTTTGATGAGTCTTTTAGTTATCACAAACCACGTTGGGAAAATCTGGATAAATTCTATAAATTCTCAACTAGAAACAGCTTTAAGGAAATGGATTCTATTGTTAATATTTTAACTTTAAATTGGTCTTTTAATCCGAACTTGGGAGCTACAAATTCGCTAATTAGTTCAGGTTATATTGAGTTGATAAAAAATGATGCTATTAAAAAATTAGTCTCTTTTTTATCATCCTATAAAAAATAGATCATCAAAATAAATAGGACATTATGGAGCAAAAAAGATTCACAATACATTTTATTTTTTTATCAGCTTTACTGATCATTTTATTCTTTATAAATATTAGTTTAGGCTCTGTTGCAATTCCATTTAAAGAGTTATTTAATCGTCTTTTTGGAGGGGACATCTCGAAGGAAAGTTGGGAAATCATAATTGTAAATTTTAGAATCCCTAAAGCGATTACAGCTATTTTAGTTGGTTCTGGTTTGTCGGTTTGTGGATTATTAATGCAAACACTTTTCAGAAATCCCTTAGCAGGTCCATTTGTTCTTGGTATTTCCTCTGGTGCAAGCTTAGGAGTTGCTATTTTAATTTTAGGCTCCTCTGTTTTTGGAGGCTTTTTATTATCATCTTCAATCTCAAATTGGTCTTTACCGATTGCGGCAAGTTTAGGTTCTTTCTTTGTATTATCAGCTGTAATTATTGCTGCAAATAAACTTAGAAACACCATGTCAATTTTAATCATTGGGTTAATGTTTAGCTCTTTAACCTCTGCAATAATTAGTGTTCTAGCCTACTTTAGTGAAGCTTCTCAAATTCAGCAATACTTATTTTGGAGTTTTGGAAGCCTGGGTAATTTATCATGGGAAGAATTACAGGTTTTTATGAGTATCTATTGCATTGGCATGATAGGAACTATCTTCCTTATAAAACCCTTAAACAGCTTTTTACTAGGTGAAAA